>ENA-UOOH01002169-UOOH01002169.1-fermentation-metagenome-genome-assembly--contig:-NODE-2169-length-17511-cov-3.657195_pt1 | contig 17511 bp, 16 predicted proteins | sample MGYA00245778_ERZ724025 | MGnify/ENA primary metagenome ERZ724025 (study PRJEB28704, sample SAMN03018313) | fermentation metagenome | biome: anthropogenic terrestrial biome; feature: soil; material... | reverse complement strand
AGATCAGTGCATCGAACGGCCACTAACAAAATACTACCAGAAGGTCTTTGGAATGTAAATATTTCCCTGATCTACTATGCGAGAAAACAGGCCCTCAGCCACGAATGTCCCGGGAGATGATTAACTTTTTTTGTCTGGCCCGTTGTACTCCCATGGTAATGGCTGTGACAACAAACTCGGTGAGTACGAAAGCTAACCAGACACCCGTCATAGCCCAAGCTCTACTGAGGATCAATACAAGGGGAATGATGATCACGATTCCCCGTGCCGTGGTGATGAAAAAAGCATCTCTAGTCTTCTCCGTAGCGCCACAAAAAAGGTGTCTGCCAAAATATAACATGAAAGACTGACCATGCCTAGTATATTCAAACTAATGTTCTTTAAAAAAGTGCGAAGTAAAGACTGGTTTATCTTAGGATCCTCCTGCCCAAAAACAAATAGGTGTCCTCAAACATTCCTTCTACAACCTAACGGAATGTTGCAGAACACCTTTTCCTACCCGGTGGCAAGAAATAGGGTTTGAGACAATCTTACGAATATCAATCAATTTGCTTGGAAGTAAAGTGCTGTTGCGCCAATTGCAGTGGCAAAGGTAGCATTGTCTGGAACGATGAAGTTTAGATTATACATATCTCCAACCTCACCCATTAGGGACTTGGCCTGGGGCAATGAGGCCACCGCTCCAGTAACCACAACGTCCTTTAGATCATGATCCAAACAAGCAAAAACTGCTAACATGCCAACGGTCTGATAGAGCATATTCAATAATCCCAGTGCCATGTCGGACTCATTTGCAGTACTTTTTATCTTCCCGAAGTTAGAGGCTGTAGCCGTTGAGGGCAGAGATGGAATGACAGTAGTACTAATATCACTTATGGACAAATCTACATTCTGCAGATCACCCTGTGCAGCCAAAGCGGCAATCACATTGATGTCCTTTTCCCCGAACAGCTTGGAGGAAAGGCCCAATAACGTTCCCCCTCCTACGCCGGAACCTCCAATATGGGTGGCCTGGCCACCTTGTGCACGCACAAAAGCGGTTCCAGTTCCCATACTAACAACCAAGGCTCGCTCCAGACCAGAAAGCATCAGACCGCCCCAGCCGATGGCTCTAAACTCATTTACCTTAAACGTGGGTATATCGTACAGACGGTCCTGCACCAAATCGGCTCCTACCCCGGTGAGCACAACTCGTTTTATATCTCTTAGAGACAGGAAATTCTTGTCGAGCATGTTTCCGATTGCACCGTATAACGAAGTGACTTGGTCACTTGCCTGTACCTGCAATTTGTCAGTGATCCTATTTGACAAATCAGAGAGGACGATTTTAGTTGTGGATCCCCCCACATCTACACCCAAGACTGCGTTCATTTTTCTACACCTCAGCTCATCTTCACTCGTCGGCTTACAACTGGCGCAATAATCCCCGCAACAATCGCCTCTGGAATTCCATTGGATAAGACAGTGATGCCAATAATCCAGAGCATCGATTGATTGAGTGTGGCGGAATACTGGGCTCCAAAGAATAGCCAGATGCCTCCCATAACCCCAAATGTGTTAACTAGGCTACCTGCAACGCTACTAATAGCCATATTCAGTGCGTCCTTTTTTCGGTACACCCTAGAAAGCACCTGATAAAGACCTCCGGCAACCGCCCCAACTAAAATTCGAGGTATAAAGACGATAATCAAACTGCCCACATTGCCCTGCATATCTCCTAAGGCATAAAACGGGGTAAAGACGAAGGCCACAGGGGGCACCGGAGGCATGAATGTCCATACGATAAAACTAAACAGACCTGCAATTGCACCCATTGCTGCCCCTGCCTTGGTTCCAAGAATCAGAGCGGTTACAATCACGGGAACCATGGCAAGTGTCGCTACGATTGGACCTAAAGCAGGCAATGAACCTAGCGGTGTGAAGCAAAATATCGCCTCGATAACCACCAAAATAGAAAACTTGACTAGAAATGAAAGACGGCTAGTCATTTTTTCACCTCATCGGCATCTTATCGATGCCACTTTAGACACAAATGATGCTAATCCTGCATGGCAACTAGATGTTTAACACAAACCTCTCGGAATAGTTCAGGCTCTTCCTACCATAAAGCAAGTACCCCTGCAACCTCAGGTCACAGGGATACGCCTTATTCGTCATGGGAGCTAAATACAAGCCTTTCGCCATCTTCGGCAACCAGAAAGAGCTTATCAATGTCGTCGCTGATGAGCCCGCTCATATCTGCGGAGGTTGTGAATCTGGCACCTATTCCACAGTCTGAACTGAGCCTCCGGGGTACCGGAAGAAGCTCTACATCGATACCTAATCGCTTCATATGTCTCTTATACTTCACCGCACCAGAATGGGTGAAAAACGTTGCTATAAATTCCATGTCTACTTGGTTATCGCTAACACGAAGTCCTCACCATCGCTTTTTACTGCGACTTTGTAATTCTTGCTTTCAGCAAAGCGTTTCACATTATCTCTAGCCGTTGTGTTATCCAGGATAACCTGAACTCCCGTGGGAAATTGTTCCAGTGCCTTTCTTGTGAGAACGACCGGTTCGGGACAGGACCTTCCTCTCGCATCAACTGTATTAAGCGCCAAGTTTTACATCTCCTTTCATTGTCACATCTGCACTCTTATTCATGTTCATAAGCCCCACAACTACAACTACCGCAAGACCAATAATCACTGCCACTTTACCGTTAGCAGTTGGTCCCGCTGCCGACGATGCTAACCCAAAGTTGTGGACGAAGGCACCGCCGATGAGCAGGCCAAGGAAGGTAATAACCGAGTCGATGTTGCCTTCAGCACTGAGAATAATCTGCCTTAAAGGACAACCTCCCAGAAGTACGGAACCTAGTCCGGCAAGGGCCATTCCCAAGAAATTCCAAAGTCCGTCATTGTGAGCCACAGGCTGACCTTCAAGTCCTAGCTTGAAGTTACCAGTAATGAGATTGCCAACGAATGCTACCACAAGGATTGCCAAAAACCCACTGATCAGATGGGTATCTTTAAACATGATGAAATCTCTAATGCCACCAACCGTACACATTCTAGTTCTTTGTGCCACAACTCCGACAAGCAGTCCTGCGATCAAGGCTATAGCGAGAGGCGCATGCATCGATCCCGGTCCTGACTCACTAAAGAAGATGAAGGCTGGCGCAACGATGAGTAGAGTAAAGAATGCAATCTGCATGGCTGGGAATAAGAAGCCCTCGGCCTTGTTCAAAGAATAGGTCTTCCTGAGGGTGAAACCCCTATTGAGGAACACAATGCCAAGCCCTATTCCCGCTGTAAATCCTACTAATCCCAATATTGCAGTCAGGTCTCCCCCTGCCAAACGCAATACCATCCGTAGGGGGCATCCCAAGAACATTAGAGCTCCGATCATTACAAAGAAACCCAGAATGAAGCGGGTAAAAGGCGAAGATCCACCGCGTGCCCTAAAGTCACCCTTAGCAAGGGATATGAGCCAAGCCCCTATGGCCATGCCAATCAGCTCTGGTCTTATGTACTGCACGACTCCAGCTCTATGGAGACCTAGCCCACCTGCAGTATCCCTAATAAAACAGGCTATACAGAATCCCATGTTCGCTGGATTGCCAAAGTGCACAAGAAGCACTGATAAGAGTCCTACCAGGCCTCCAGCTAGAATGACACCCTTCTTACTACTCAAATAAATCGCCCTCCCATAAACATACTTGAGTTTGCCAGATTTTTAGCAATCCCTATCGCTATTATAGTCAAATGGGAGTTTCATTGTACAATAGGTGTTTCGAATACGAAAACAGGGTTTATAGAGATTCCCAATTACAGACAAAGTCACTTTGGTGTAAAATGGTTCTGGAGGTGTGTTTAGATGCAGAGAATCTACTTGGATAATGCAGCAACATCGTACCCGAAGGCACCAGGGCTAGGCGATGCAGTCAAGCATTTTATAGACGATGTCGGTGATAATGTAAATCGAAGTGGGTATGATGTCATGGCCGCCGATGAGATGGTCTTTGAGACCAGGGACATGCTAGCCGAGCTTTTCAACTTCCCTAACCCTGAAAACGTGGTCTTCACCCTGAATATCACCTATGGACTAAACTTCTTGCTCAAAGGGGTGTTACAGCCAGGCGATCACGTCATCGTCTCGTCCATGGAGCACAATGCGGTGATGCGCCCCCTTATGCAGCTCGCAAACCAGGGGGTCGAGTTATCCCGGGTAAGTTGCGATGACGAGGGCAAAATCGATGTAGAGAGTCTCCGACAACACATTAAACAGAGCACCAAGATGGTGATAGTAACCCACGCCTCTAATGTATCGGGGACAATTCTGCCTGTAGAGCAAATCGGCGCCGTCTGTGAAGAGAAGGGGCTTTTGTTTGTTGTGGACACCGCCCAGACCGCCGGCGTCCTCGAGATAGACTTCGAGAGAATCAAAGCGGATGCCCTTGCTTTTACAGGTCATAAGGGGCTCTTAGGTCCGCAGGGGATTGGAGGTTTTTTGATCAGTCAGGACTTGGCCGGGAACATGGACGCTCTTGTTAGCGGTGGAACGGGGAGTCTGTCGGAACATGAAGATGTACCACCGTATTTGCCAGACAAGTTCGAAGCGGGTACACCGAATTTGCCCGGCATTTATGGCCTGAATAGGGCCCTACGGTATCTTGAAGAAGTGGGGTTAGATTCTATTCGTGAAAAAGAGTCCCAGCTAGCAACAGGGCTGCTTGAGGGCCTGGCAGACATGGAGGGTGTACGTATCCTAGGCCCAAGAGAGGCTCAAGGTCGGATGGCAGTTGTGTCCGCAGACTTTGTTGGATACGATAACGCGCAGGTTGCATACTTCCTCCATAAGCACCATGGGATTCGAACCCGCTGCGGCTTGCACTGTGCCCCATCGGCCCATAAAACGCTGGGCACATTTCCCCAGGGTACGGTGAGGTTTTCGCCAGGTCACTTTAACACTAAAGAAGATATGGAAAAGACGCTCTCTGCCGTTCGGCAAGCGCTTAAGGAGCTTGATAGTATTCTGCGGTAAATGCTCTAAACGCCCTGGCTATCGGGCTCAATACTCTCCTTCGGTGATTAATGAAGTAGAAGCTCTGCTTGAGATCCAGTCCATCTATATAAAAGCCTTTGAGTAACCCTAGACGGACTTCGTCCTCTACCGACCGCTCTGAAACAACCGCCACCCCCAAACCAGCCATGACACATTGTTTGATGGTATCAGGATTTTCGATCGTGGCCACAACAGATAGCCTGGCAGGATCTATGCCCTTGTCCTCCAGGCCCTTGAGGAACAGGGTTCTGCTGCCTGAGCCTCCTTCTCTGAGTATGAACGTTTCATTCGCTACTTGGTCCCAGGTCAGCGCGGTGTCCTTAAAGTGTTGGAATTTTCCGTGGCATGGCGTAATGAGCAAAAGGCGTCCTTGGCAGAGCTGAATCACCTCGAGGTCTGACCCGGAAGTGTCGGTTCCCACAAAGCCAAAGTCCATGGCTCCCGAGGTGATGGCATCCACCACACCTTTGCTATCGAACTGCCTGATCGTGAAGGTGACTTCAGGGTACCGAAGGTTGAAAGCAGCCAGGAGATCGGGCAACAGGTACCGTTGTGGAACCGTACTCGATGCTATGACGAGTTCTCCCTCTAACTTCCCCTCATATTGGGCTAGCGAAAAAAGAGCTTGCTCCCGGGTGTTAAGTATATTTACCGCATGTTTGTAGAGGATCTGCCCCGCTTCAGTCAAGGATACGACTTTACCATTGCGGTTCAGTAAAACAGTCCCTAGTTTATTTTCCAGGGACTGTATATGCCCAGTGATCGTTGGCTGGGTCAAGTACAGCTCTTCTGCTGCTTTGGTGAAACTTCCGTGTTTTACTATAGATACAAAGGATTCAAGCTTCCTGAACTCCAATTACATCACCCCATCGCTCTCAAAGCATTTCAGTAACCAATGCGAACATTCCACTATAGCATCCGTTTTCCTGCATAGATTTGATCGATGCCCGCGCCTTGCCGCATTGTTGGTTTTTCAGTTGAAGTAGAAGAGATCTTCAAACTTCTTGTCCATGCTTGGTTTTGCCAAGTTTCTTTGTCAATGGTTTTTCGCCAAGTTTTCTATGCAAAAAAGAGACCACCTAATTGGTAGCCGCTAGGTTGCCCTGTAGGTGGCGAATTTCTGTAAGAACTAGGACGGTCCTAGTAGGCATGGGGTAAGGCAAAAAGGCACGCGCAAGCGCACCTTTCCTTGTTCCGCCATTACACCTTATACGTGGAAGGTTCTACCTTACTGAAGATTTTTGAACTTCGTAGCCCACCTTCGTAATTGCTTTTTCGATCTGATCTACTGAAACCTTTTCGTCGTCGAAGTTCAGCTTTACCTTGCTGGAGTTAAACATTACCTTTACCGTATCTTGATCGACACCACCTACACCTTTCACTGCAGCCTCAATTTTCTGCAGGCATGATGGACATGTCAAAGTTTCTAATTGGATTGTTGCTGCCTTCATTATGCAATCTCCTCTCATGAATCACTCATTTCCGCATATCTCTTACAACTTCATTCTACCCTATTTCACTTCCAGAACATTGATCTAGGTCAAATTTGTACTTTAATTATCTCCGTAGTCCATAGCGTAACAACCGCATCCCATTGAGGATAACAACCAGGATACTGCCTTCATGTACTAGCATGCCGATGGACATGTTCATCCAATCACTGAATAATACGCTAGCCAACAGGACTAGGACAACACCTACAGCTATGATAATGTTTTGCTTCATATTTCGAGCCGTAGCTTTTGTCAAGCCCAGAGCATGGGGTAGGCGACTGAAATCAGAATTCATCAAAACAACATCCGATGTCTCTATAGCTACGTCTGTACCGCCACCCATTGCTATACCGATGTTTGCCAAAGCCAGTGATGGACTGTCATTCACGCCGTCTCCCACGAAGGCAACGATTTGACCTTGTTGTTCAATCAGCTTCTTAACATATGCAGATTTATCTTCAGGCAACATGTTCCCGTGCGCTTCCGTTAATCCCAACTCTCGACTGACCAAATCGACGGTCCCTTGGTTGTCACCAGAGAGAACCACAAGGTTCTTAACTCCCAATCGCTTCAGCAGCTTTAGATCGTTTCTAACCCCTGGACGCACTTGATCACGAACACCCATCAAGACCTTCAGCTGTCCATCGACAGACGCCAACACCAAAGAGTTGCCATTCGCCTCAAACCGAGCTACATCGTCCTTCGCCTTATCACTAAGTTCAACGTTTTCTCGTTCCATTAACGCCACATTGCCAATAGCAACTCGATGGCCATCTACAGTAGCTACAATACCACCGCCTTTTACAACTTCTGTATCTGTAACCGCGAAAAACGTTGTATCACCGATTTTTTCGAGAACCGCTTTTGCCAATGGGTGGTCTGACTCACGTTCCACACTCGCAAGATAACCTAGAGCTTGATCGATATCATCTCCATAGTACTCTGTCTCTGCGACAGATGGATTTCCTACCGTTAGTGTTCCTGTTTTATCAAATACCATAGTGTCCAATCGGCTGAAGTCACGTATGACTTCACTGCCTTTTAGTAGGACTCCATGACGTGCGCCATTTCCGATACCTGCAACATTGGATACTGGTACCCCAATGACTAATGCCCCTGGGCAACCTAGAACTAGGATAGTAATGGCCAGTTCAATATCTCTTGAAAACAACCATATGATAAAGGATAAGACGAGGACCGCTGGCGTATAGTACTTAGAAAAGCGGTCGATAAAGCGTTCGGCTTCGGACTTGGAGTCCTGTGCTTCTTCTACCAGTTCAATAATTCTACCAAATGTGGTATCTTCCCCCACACGATCAGCAACGACCTGGATGGTGCCGTTATCTAGGATGGTGCCAGCAAATACACTGGAATCCTTTTCTTTGCTGACCGGAAAGGATTCGCCTGTAATACTGGCTTCATTGATGCTACCTTCACCGATTAAGACGGTGCCATCAACGGGCACTTTTGCTCCTGTCTTAACCAGCAGTACATCACCTACGTCAACTTCTTCAACATCGACTTCTACGAATTCTCCATCATCCATCTGCTTCAGCGCACTCCCTGGCGCCATCTCTGTCAATTCCTTAATGGCTGAACGCGTTTTGTTTAGTGTACGTTGCTCTAGGAAAGCGCCAAAAAGGAAAAGGAAGGTGACAATGGCCGACTCTTCGAAGTTTTGAATCAAAAATGCACCAATCACAGCGATGGTAACTAAGACATCAATGCTCACTACTTTTACCTTTAGTGCTTGATAGGCTTGGATGACAATGGGTGCTACACCGATGATGGAGGCAATAATCAATGCCCCTTCAAAGAAATCCCTATGTCCGATTGTCCATAGGCTAAGAAAGCCGACGACAATTAAGGTACCACTGATTGCTGTAATTCTGTTCTTGTTACGTAAGATATGGCGCTGCATTTCCTCATTCCTTCCCGTCTTCAGATTGTCATTCATTCAGCCCCTTACGCTTGATAGGCCTTATCTAGTTCCGCTAGCATATCATAGACAGCCTCGTAGCTTTCACATACATCGCCTGGGACGGCGTAGTTGTCTGTGAGTTGGCGTAATTGCTCGAACTCATTGTCGAGCTTAGGCCTTTTCGTGCCGGCTTCTTTTACTTTTGCGCTTATCTGATCATACAGTCTACGTACATCATGGAACTCGGGATGACTTCCACCGTGAACACGTGCTACAACTGGTACATAGAGTTCTAGTTTGCCTAGATTGTGTTCCTTTACTTGGTCAAATGTTGTCATAGTGCATTCTCCTTTGGTTTCGTGTTGATGTTCTATGTGTATTCTAGCATCGCTGTGCCGGAGAAAAAATGATCCAGATCAAATTCTCAGAGAAAAGTAAAAGGGCGCTCTTGGGGCATAATCATCACCATAGATCGGACGCACGATGTCTCATTCTCGAATTAGATGGATGCCGTCTTGATGCTCATCTGTGAACAGTACTCCTTAAACCCCCGCGGCAGACTGACCACAAATCACTATGTTGACTATCCCTCTCAAATATGTTGCGGACCAGAAATATCCACTAATCAAAAAACGCCCGCAGGATGATGATACGTTCATATCGAAGCTCGCCGAGTTGGCAACAGCCATCAAAGACGCAGGTGGTGTGGCCTGCATCCAGCTTCGGCACGGGAGTAGAAAGACATCCTCTATGATGCCAAACACGTAGGGCTTTATCTACATCTACAAGTCTTTTCCAATCTCATCCGCCATTTCAATGACTTCGCACAAAAGACCACCTACTCGGTGGCCCCTACTCTCATTCTGATGGTGATAAAACCGTTCCTCATGAGATAAACTGCAACGACGACTGACCCTCCCAAATCCACGAAACGAGTGATGGGAGCCGTTGGCGCAAGGACAACAAACGTTAACGCCAACACCACACAAGTGTCTACGACAGACTTTGCCCGATAGAGCATGCTTTGCACCGCTAGGATAGCATCGTGTCTCTCGCGATTGAGCTTGCGGTACCTCAGCCAGAACCAGGAGTTTACCAGCACTCCCAAGAGTGCAATAATCAGTCCTGGAATCACATTACCTCTTTCAGCGTTTGACGAAGACAAAGCAATGAAGAGCATCACAAGTCCTGAAAGAAACATGGCCACACCCACACACGTATTTGCGGTACCCTCTAGCCGTTCCTTAAGCGATGGTTCTGGCTCTCCATCCTTGTGGAGAATTCGAAATACTACCCATGACACGATGATGGCTGCGAGTTCCGCGGTGCGCCTAATAAAGTCCGCGAGCTGTGTAGATGATCGGCCAAAGAAGAGGGCTACGCCCAAAACAAGCGGACCAGGCGAGCTTAAGAGTACGGAAGCAAGGAGAGTTCGCTCCCCAGAATTCTTCTTCATGTTCGTAAGCCCCCCACAAATAGACCAATGGTATTAAAATTGAAGCGGAGGCCAGTGACGCTATTACCAAGTATCTCTGCCTGAGCAAGCCCCAACAGACAGTAACCAAGGCTACAAGCATCACACAGACGGCTACTAGACTCCGTTTGATTTCTCCGCTTTTTCTCTCAACTAAAAGATCAGAGTAGCCTCTGATGCGTTGGGCCAGATGCAAAATGGGAAATACAACTATTAAAAAGACAAGGATTGCACCCGCGGCAATCCATCATGTCTCAAACCCATAGGTCCAAGCCAGTACACAACCCAGGAAAATCATATGCAAAATCTTGCGAAAGACCTCCTTGGGTATCTTCACAAACTGCTTCATGGTAACCGCCAGAGCCGCGAGGACAATAAAGTATGTGAGAATAATGCCGAGACCTCTGATGAATTCCTGCGCAATTATATATCGCCCGTCTGTTCGTGCCTCTAGAAACCATTATATAGAAAACAAGTTGACTAGGCAACTTGTTCCCCCGCTTCTATCCGTGACTACTGGGTCTCCCGCATGGCCTTTGTTACCGCCTGTTGGGGCGAAATCATTTTTAACCCACCCATATTTTCTATGGTATTATCCGCAATAATCTGCACCACCTGTTTGTTTGATAACCCGGGGTTGACTTGCAGGATCAGTGTTGCAACACCTGCCACGTAAGGTGTTGCCCAACTGTCGCCTCCTGTAGAAAAACGTTCGTATTTTTTGGTTCCTCTAGATGAAGCTAATAAGCGTGGTTCAATGGGTACCCATACCGGCTTATAGCTTGTTTGATCGTCGCCTAACTGGTGCCTCATCCGAACAATGGCGTCAGCTGATTGACCCCTATGCTCAACAATAGCAGGCGGAACGATATAATCATCCACTCTATCCCGGGAACCTCTTTCTTTCAAGGCAGCACCGTAAACTGCAATAACCGGGTCAGTGAAATATGGAAACGAGGAAGTAAAAACGATAATCCCAGAATCCCAGGCTTTTTGTACGGCATCTGCAAACTCAACGCCCCCATCTTCTGTTGAAAATCCGGTTGATATGGAGAGGATTCTAATCCGGCGTTCTTTTGGGAGAGAGGCATTGAAGCGAATAACGTCGTTTATGGCACTAGCATATCGAACCCCGCTTGGTTCAACTCCACAAACAGGTACAGCCCAATAATACAAGTCGGCACCAGGGGCCACACCGCAGTTTTTCCCTACAAGAATAGATGAAACGGCTGGACCGTGCATGGAATTCGGCTCGTCATCTAGGGGCAGCTGTTCTTCGTAGTAAACAAGGTTAGCAGCATATTCATGGTGGCTCACCAGGAGCTTTTGATCAATAATGGCAACACTAACCCCTGTGCCATCGATTCCGGAAGTATGTAAGCTTTCGACCCCTAGGCCAGGGTACATTTGGGTCTTGCTTTTATGGAGCGACATGCGGATGCCGAGGAAGACTAAAACGGCGACGACCGCCAAAGCCAGGAATTTGCTCACATGTTTTTTCACACTAACACCTTCCCCTCCAAATCCTAGCTCGCTCGTACCTCACCAGTCATCTGTTTTCCAATGGTCAAAAAGCCTAACATCCTTATGTCCAAACGTTCCCCATCCAGTTCCAAGTTACGCAAATATGCGGATGATTCCGCCCTTTCGCTCATGCCCAGTATCCCATTTATTCCCGCAAATTCAGCCAGTGAAAACTGGCGGAGATACCGCTTCATCGCTCTAGAAAATGCAACATACTCTTCTCTAGTCAAGTTGCTTGCATCATAAGGATAGAGTAGAGAAATCCCCTTCTGTCTTGTCAGATAGATGCATAGGTCGCAAGCAGTCACAGCTGCACAGCCTCCGTAGTACATCAACCAATCATCTGTCTTAACCTCGTCTACACAACCATTGATTCAGAATCTGATCCACTTGTTTCTTCCGTGCTGCTCTGTGTATGTTTTTTCAGAACGCCCACTAGCAAAACGAGCCCAAATGCGAGCGTTATCGCGTCCGAAATAGGCTGTGCCCAAAGCAAGCCTTTGAACAAAAAACGGCCGTTAAGGAGGAACAAAAGCGGGATGTAGAATAGCCCTTGACGGGCGATTGAAAGCAGCAGGGATGCTCTCGCCCGCCCGAATGCCTGAATGGTAGTCGACGTGAGCATCTGTGGGCCGAGGACTATAAACGACCACATATAGATGGTCAAAACTGTAGTACCTTCGCTGATAATCTCTGGCAAAGGTGTAAAAATGCTGATTAGACCAGAGGCGCTTATCGCAAAAAGAATGGTCAGCGCAATTCCTATGCTTGCGGTTATGAATATTCCGTTTTTTATGATCGCCTTCACGCGCGTGAAATTCCTTGCACCATAGTTATAGCCAACAAGTGGCTGGCAGCCTGCGGCAAATCCCATAAAAATAAACGTTCCGATATACATCAGCTTTGCCGCGACGCCCATTCCGGCCACAGCGTTCTCACCGTATTGCTTTGCGAGGTTATTGCACACAATCAGCGCGCCGCTCATCAAGAACTGGCTGAGCGCGGCGGGGATTCCGATGCCAAAAATTTGTCCCCATATCTTCCTTTCGCCCGAAACGAATTTCAGCTTGAACCTCACGAGGGATTTTCCAGATAAATAATAATAGACATAATATGCGAGCGCAACAACATTGCCTAGAACCGTGGCAACCGCAGCACCTTTGATACCCAGATCTAAACCGAGGATAAATATCGGGTCCAGAATGACGTTGACCATCGTTCCTAGCATCATTCCGATGATTGATGGCATGATCGCTCCCTCACTGCGAACAAGCTGACCGCAGGCGTAGTTGAGCATAACAGGCACAGCACCCAAAAACATAATCGAGGCATAACTGAACGCATATGGATACACTGCTTCTGTCGCACCGAGCAGCGTGATAAAGGGTTTCAAAAATATGAGTCCCGCCGTCATCAGGACAATCCCAAGCCCTGTGCAAATGGCTATCCCAGTTGATAGCGTTCTGTTTGCCGATTGAGCGTCGCTTCTACCCAAAGAACGGGAGATATAAGACGCAGCGCCTGTGCTTACTATTGTAGCTATGGCCATCATCAGCATAAAGATTGGAGTAGTTATGTTCGCCGCCGCAAGCTGATTCGGATCGTTAAGCCGCCCAATAAAGAACGTGTCAACCAGATTATACAGTACCTGCACCATCATCCCTAGTACAACGGGTATCGACATTTTCAATATTGCTTTTGTGACTGGTGTATTGCTCATCAACTCAGTGTGCTTCGTTGTGGTCATTACTCACTCTTCCTTTTCTGTTGTTCCTAAGAGAGTTCCTTTTTTGCGTATTCTTTTGCTTTTTCTTAAAATAATACATTTGGTCGTCAGCTTCCTTCAACACTTCCCGACAACGGAGTACGGCCTTCTTCCGTCTAGTGCGTTTACCGTTTTTCAAGAGCCGCACTCTTCGCTTTGCACCGGTATCTATAGTTCGTACCACAACGCCATCAACCCTTTTTCAGCATACAGGTATCCTTGCTCTATTTTCTATAATCTGTTCTGAGAAAGGGCTCCTCGATACATTCGGAAATGAGGCGTCTATATTTGTCTGGATGGCGGTATGCATTGCCATGCACTTCCAGGCTTCTATATTCCCTGATATCCTCGAGGGAAAACCAGCACAATAACGTGGAGTCTATTCCGAGATTTCTATTGTCTTGCTTTTGCACATCCTAGTACCATATAAAGGGTACCCACTATAAGAGGAATAAGCATATGTACTGCCATGCCTCCTCTTACTATTAGCCCTAAAATAAATCCTAACAATATTGGTACTGTTATTAGCAAGCCACCAGTTTTGGGCCATTTCCAACCTAGTCCTAAACCAATAAACATAAGTGGCAAGACTGTAAGCCAGGTATTATCCCATATTGAATATTCAGGATTGATGAAAGGCAAAGGATTTCCATAACCAAAATAAAACGGAAGTCCAAAAATGACTATTGCAGCTGCCAAGATTCTGGTTGTCCATTTTAGCACTTGATAACTTCTTTTCTGTAATTCCATTTGATTCCCTCCCATGGTAAAAATGTATGCTAGAGTATGTCATCGAAACACTATGATGGACCCAGAAATCGACCACTCACAAACCTCTGACATTTAAGCTGACTACTGCAAAGTAACCATGACTTCATACTCTGATTTCAAAAATAAAAACACACAAATGACTTATATACAGGACTTTCAAGACCTTCATCCTTTCACCCTTGACATTGATACCACACACTCAACATGCCTTGTCCAAGGGAACATATCCACCGGCTGAACTGGCCCTATAGCATAGCCATTTTCATAAAAATACCTTAGGTCCCTGGCCAAGGTGGATGGATTACAGGACACATAACAGATTTGGGTTACCTTGGAGGTGACCAAAGTCTCCAAGAGAGAAGAGTCACACCCTTTACGGGGTGGATCTAAAATGGCGCCGTCGATCGTTTCATGTTTGTTCGTCAGCTTGGGAAGAATATCTTCCGCCTTCCCTACATGAAACTTGGCAACTTGTATGCCATTAAGCTCCGCATTATACCGGGCATCTTCTACCGCAGCGGCAAATGTTTCTACGCCAATCACTTCTTTGACCTCTGAGGCCAGATAGAGCCCGATGGTCCCAGCGCCACAATAAAGATCGAAAATGGTCTCGCAGCCACTGAGCTGCATCCCCTCCCGAACCAAGTCATAAAGGACTTTGGTCTGGATGGGATTCACTTGAAAAAACGAGCCGGGAGAAATGGCATAGCGCAGATGACCGATGGAATCCATGAGATAGCGCTCGCCCCAGATCACCTTAGACTCCCGTCCCAAAATAACGTTTGTAACATTGGGATTCACATTGTGCGCAACACTCACAAGCTCCGGAACATCTTTGGTTAGTCTCTCAATGAGTTCATCTTTCGCAGGCAGATCGGAAGTGCGGGTCACCAAAATTAGCATCAACTTCTCCTCAGAAAAACTCACTCTGATCACTGCATGACGAAGCACCCCAGAATGATTAACTTCGTCATAAGGTTCTATAGAAAGGTCCTGAACAGAGCGTTTGACTGCAAAAGCTAGTTTTGTGATCAAAGGATGCTGGATTTCGCAGATATGAAGATCCACGATATCATGACTGCCCTTTCGGAAAAAACCCATAACTAGCTCGCCTTGCCGTTTTCCTAGAGGTAGCTGGGCTTTGTTTCTGTAGTGGTAGGGTTGATCCATCCCTAAGGTAGGTCGAACCTGAGCATCAAGCTTTCCAATCCGCTCCATGGCATCTGCCACTTGCAGCCTCTTCCAACGCAGCTGAGCGTCATAGTCCATGTGTTGAAGCTGGCATCCTCCGCACTCAAAAGCGTGGGGACAGTTTTGCCTTCGGCGGTCAGTCGATGCTACCAAGATCTCAATTAGTTCACCGTAACCTAGACGTTCCTTGAGGTGGACTAGACGCACCTTAACGCGATCGCCTGGTATCGTTTCTGGAACAAAGACAACACGACCTTCCACCCGTCCCACTCCTGATGCTTCGTGGGAGAGTCCCGTTATGTCTATTATGTGTTCTTGCCCTACTTTCCAAGTACCCATCTTGCCACGTCCCTTCGAAAAAACCGAGAACTGCGATGGAATGATCTGTTCCTCCGAGTCCTCGGCAACTTTCTAACTTCGCTTAACTCTTAGCATGGAATAGGGCTTGACCTCATCCATGGGAATCCTTACGGTGTAATTCGCATGGGCTTCTGTGAGCTCTTCCTTTGAATCATGCCTAATCATCTGCATAGCCTTTTGGGACAGAACGGGCCCATGGGGCTGCATCACTTCCACGACTTCGCCAACTCTCAGACGATTACGTACACTAACCACGGCTTCACTAGTTTTCTGATCAAAGCTGTCCACTACACCTACCACATCATAGTCTCTGATATAGGAGCCTGTAGGCCTGTGAATACCTGCATCAGAAGGAGCAAAGAAACCGGCATAATAAGGACGATGGCTCACCTTATCCAGCTCATCCAGGAGCTCCTTAGGTAGTTCGTAATTATCAGGATCCGCTGCGTACAGATCCAGTGCTTGACGATAGACTCTGACCACGGTGGCTACATAGTAGGAACTCTTCATGCGGCCTTCTATTTTCAGGCTGTCTACCCCAATCTGGACCAAATCTGGGATGTATTCAATAAGGCGCAAGTCCTTCGAATTAAAGATATGGGTGCCACCATCATCCTCTTCGAGAGGCATGTACTCGCCGGGCCTTGTCTCTTCTACTACTGCATAGCGCCAGCGGCAACTTTGAACACATTCACCACGATTCGCATCACGACCGGTTAGCACATTGCTTAGCAAACAGCGGCCGGAATAGGCCATACACATGGATCCGTGGACAAAGACTTCGATTTCGGCCTTCGTCTCTTGCCTCACCTTGGCAATCTCTTCCCTTGTCAATTCTCGAGCCATAACAAGACGATCCACACCAAGCTCTTCCCAAAACTTTGCAGCCCGATAGTTCACCGTATTAGCCTGGGTACTCAAATGTATGGGAATACTGGGTGCATTCTCTTTGGCCAAGGCGAGTGCTCCCACGTCAGCTACGATCAGCCCATGGACTTGAAGCTTCTCAAGTTCAGCTAAATACTCCGGGAGCAAGTTGATTTCATCATTATGGGCAAAGACATTCACCGTTACATAAACCTTCACCCCGCGCTCACCTGCGATACGTAGAACCTGCTGCAATTCTTCCATACTGAAATTTCCGGCTTTAGCCCGCATGCCAAAAGCCTTTCCTGAAAGATAGATGGCATCAGCGCCATATTCTATAGCAACTATGGCTTTCTCCATGTTTCCAGCTGGAGCAAGAATCTCTGGAATCTTCACTTCATACATCCTCCTAATATCCCAAGGTCCTCCTGGCCCGCAAATGGTCATTGTAGGTTTCGGTGAACTCGTGGGTACCATCGCGCCTGCTGACAAAGAAAAAGTAGTCTGTCTCAGCTGGATTCAACACCGCCAGCATAGATGCTAATCCCGGACTAGCAATGGGCCCAGGGGGTAAACCTTGATTACGGTAGGTATTATAGGGCGAGTCAATCTCCAAATCGCGATACAACACCTGCGGGCGGTTTTCGGGGGTCACATAGCGAACGGTTGGATCCGCCTGTAGGGGCATGTTAATAGCCAAACGATTTAGGTAAACCGATGCAACGATCGCCCGTTCATGATCCACCATGATCTCACGCTCTACAATAGAAGCTAAAGTGGTCACCTCGTGCAAGGAAAACCCATTCTCTTCTAGCAAAGGCACGATCTCCGCGTTCGTCACAGCAATAAAGCGTTGTACCATTTGATTAATCAACTCTTGCTCCGTCTGTTCCTCATGAACATAATAGGTATCTGGATACAGATAGCCTTCCAGAGAAGGAATGGGCAAATCAAGAGGTACATTCTCCCCAAAAACCAAGCGAGCATCGGAGGCGAGCTCGATGAAGCGTTCTCTATCGGCTAAGCCCCTATCGGCCAAAACGTCCGCAATTTGCTTTATCTCATAGCCCTCAGGGACCACCACACGTTCCATCT
>ENA-UOOH01002168-UOOH01002168.1-fermentation-metagenome-genome-assembly--contig:-NODE-2168-length-17522-cov-3.322437_pt1 | contig 17522 bp, 17 predicted proteins | sample MGYA00245778_ERZ724025 | MGnify/ENA primary metagenome ERZ724025 (study PRJEB28704, sample SAMN03018313) | fermentation metagenome | biome: anthropogenic terrestrial biome; feature: soil; material... | reverse complement strand
TGAAGGAACGACCATAGCGCGAATCGCTTTTTTCAGCAGGCCCTAAGTAACTTGCTTTACAGTAACTTCACCTCGTCACTGTGCTTGGTGGTGTATTCGCTGCCCAACAGGCCGCGCTCGTCGTTCTCCACCTCGCCGCGCTGGTTGTCGTAGGGGTCGTGGCGCACGTAGGTCTGCTCCGGCTCAAAGGCGCCCATATACGCGTGGTTGAACACCGCGCGGTAGGGGTCCAGGTTGCCGAAGTAGAATTCGCGCCGCTCGGCGTTGCCGCCGCGGCGGCCCGCGCCGCCAAAGCTGCAGTCGGCCGGCAGCCAGCCCCAGGTTTCGGTGTAGAACCAGGCCCAGTCGTGGCTACCCTCGTCGCCGGGGGCGGCGTACAGGCCGCTTTGCCAGCGGGCGGGGATGCCCGTGATGCGGCAGAGGGCGATGAACAGCAGCGCCTGAATGCCGCAGTCGCCCCGCAGATTGACCGCCGCGTATTCCGCGCCATGCTCTATCAGCTGGTAGGGGCGCACATAGCTGTACAGCACCTTGCCGGTGATGAAGTCGTAGAATCGCTTGGCCTGCCGCACAGGGATCACCTCATCGCCCACCAGCTCCTTGGCCAGCGCCGTCAGGTAGGGGGTGAAGGCCAGGTGGGGCAGTTGGGGCTCCAGGTCCTCCTTGGTGGGGGCTTTGGCATGTGGGTAGATGACGCGCTGGTTGTCCTGGCTGAGCGGGTCGCAGTACACCAGACGCTGCACATAGCGGGTGGTGGCCGTGAAGGGCCGGTTCTCGCTTAAGGTCTCTTCGAAATACGCGGTACGCTGGGGCACGCTCTCCCGGGCGATGTGCCGGGGCTTGGGCTGCACATCCTCCACCACCACATCCTGCTGTTGGGGGGCGGGCGAGGGGATGGGCAGGTGCACGCGCCAAGCGCCGGGGTGGAAGGCCTCATCCTTGATGCGCAGCGTGGTGGTGAGGCGCATCTCCATGTTGAGGTGGCCGTCGCGCTTCATGATGGCCATGGCTTCGTCCAGCAGGGGGCGGCTGGGGCTGAGGGGCTTGCCCGCGCGGGCGGCAAACTCCGGATTGGCCTTCAGCAGGCTGGGCACCGTATCCTCAAAGTACATGCGGCGGCCCTCGATGCGGCGGCTGTCCAGCCAGCCCAGGTTGCGCAGCTGGCGGAAGTCGTCGTCTGAATAGTCCGGTATCTCCCGGCGGATGGCCTCCAGCAGCTCGGTCTCATTGAGGGGGTAGTCGGCCGCCAGGTTGTCCAGAAACCAGCGCGTCATGATGAGCCGCTCGCGCAGCATCTCGGGCAAATCAAGCGTCAGCCGGGTTTCAATCATGTCGCGGGCGATGGCCCATTGGCCGGAGGCGACATAGCTCTCAATATCCTGGGGCAGAGGCGCGCTGAGGGATTGAAAGTTCATGGTGTACTCTCCTTTTGCATCACACGCTGAGGCGTGGTTACCACTTCTTGATCAGCTTGTTGAGCTGGTCGGCCAGCTTGCGCTTAAGCCCGTTGCTGAAGCCATCCGCCTCGTTGACCAGGTTGCGCAGGCGGTCAAAGGCACTCTGCAGGGCGGAGTCGGCCTCGGTCTGGCGGCGCTGCGCCTTTTTGGCGGCTTTGCGCTCCTTCTTGGTGACCAGCGCGCGGCTGCCGGATACCGACTGCTGATCGCGCAGCAGGTCCCACCCATCGCCGTTATAGGGCACCGTGGTGGTCAGGCCCAGGGCGGCCAGGCGCTTGGCGAATACCTCGGCCACGCTGTCCTCACCATGGCAGACGAAGATGCGCGTGGGGCGGGGCTGGAAGCTCTGCGCCCACTTTTGCAGGATATCGGCGTCCGCGTGGCCGGAGATGGCCCGCAGGGCGTGCATGCGGGCATGCACCTCAATGTCCTCGTTGAACAAGCGCACCTTCTTGGCCCCGTCCAGCAGCGAGCGGCCCAGCGTGCCCACGCTTTGGTAGCCCACAAACAGGATGGTTGCATTGGGCCGCCACAGGTTGTGCTTGAGGTGGTGGCGGATGCGGCCTGCCTCCGCCATGCCCGATGCCGAGATGATGACGCAGGGGCGCTTTTCAAAGTTGATGGCCTTGGACTCGTCAGCGGTGACGCACAGCTTGAGATCTTCAAAACTCAGCGGGTTGACCCCGCTTTGCAGCAGGTCGCGCATCTCCTGGTCAAAGTTGTTTTCAGCACTGGTGTTGAAGATGCCGGTCGCCTTGATGGCCAGCGGGCTATCCATGTACACCGGGAAACCCTCGTGCCCGCGCACCAGGCCGCGATGCTTGATTTCGCGCAGGAAGTAGAGGATTTCCTGCGTGCGGCCCACCGCGAAGGAGGGGATGACCACATTGCCGCCCTTGTCAAAGGTGGTTTGCAGCACATCCACCAGGTCGCCGATGTAGTCCGGCCGCTCGCCGTGCAGGCGGTCGCCGTAGGTGGACTCCATCACCACATAATCAGCCCGCGTCAGGTACTGCGGGTCGTTGAGGATGGGCTGGTGCACATTGCCGATGTCGCCGGAGAATACCACGGCCCGGCTGTTGCCCTCCTCCGTCACGTCCAGCGTGGCGGACGCCGAGCCCAGCAGATGTCCCGCGTCGGTGAAGGTGAGGGACACATGGTCCAGTACCTGCTGCGTCTTGCCGTAGGGCACGGTGACAAACAGCGCCAGCGTGCCCTCGGCGTCGGCGGCGGTGTAGATGGGCTCGTATAGCGGCTCGCCCGAACGCTCGGCCTTGCGGTTGCGCCACTCGGCCTCCTGCTCCTGAATGTGGGCGGAGTCCCGCAGCATGATGTCGCACAGCGCGGCGGTGGCCGGCGTGGCAAAGATGTTGCCCCGGAACCCGTCGGCGTATAGCTTGGGCAGCATGCCGCTGTGGTCGATATGGGCATGGGTGAGCACCACGCAATCCACCCCCTGGGCGGAGATGGGCAATTCCTGGTTCTCATAGGTGTCGCGGCCTTGCTCCATGCCGCAATCGACCAGTATGTTTTTGCCCAGGGTACGCAGCAGATAGCGGCTGCCGGTTACCTCCCGCGCCGCGCCGAGAAACATCAGATCCATTCGTTGCCTCCATTCATGTATTGACCCCAGGCCGGGTGCAATAGTCAGGCCAGCACGGCCTCCTGCGACGGTGCTTCCACGCCCGACGCGTACATCTGGTATAGGCGGCTGTACAGACCGCCCTTGCGCATCAGTTCCTCATGGGTGCCATGCTCTTCCAGGCCATTCTCGGTCAGCACCCAGATGACATCCGCGCCGCGGATGGTGGTCAGCCGGTGGGCGATGGTCAGCGTGGTGCGCCCGCGGGTCAGCACCTCCAGGGATTGCTGCACCAGGCGCTCGGACTCGTTGTCCAGGGCGCTGGTAGCCTCGTCCAGCAGCAATATGGGCGGATCCTTGAGGAACACCCGCGCGATGGAGATGCGCTGCTTTTGCCCACCGGACAATTTTACCCCGCGCTCGCCCACATGCGTGTCGTAGCCGTCTGGCAGTTCCATAATAAATTCGTGCGCCCCGGCACGCCGCGCGGCGGCCTCCACCTGGTCGCGGTCCGCCCCCGGGCGGCCGTAGGCAATGTTGTCAAACACGGTGCCCGAGAACAGGTACACATCCTGCTGCACCATGCCGATATTGCCGCGCAGGCTCTTGAGGGTCAGCCCCTTGATATCCTGCCCATCGATGAGGATGCGGCCCTGGCTTACATCATAAAAGCGGGGGATGAGGTTGCACAGCGTGGTCTTGCCCGAGCCGCTGGGGCCGACCAGCGCGACATTCTGGCCGGCTGGCACCGTCAGCGTCAGGTTGTCCAGCACCGGGCTGTCCTCCGCGTCCGCGTAGTGGAAGCTGACGTTGTCAAAGGTGATATCGCCCTTCACATTTTCCAGCGGTACGGCGCCCGGCGTGTCGGTGATTTCAAGCGGCGCGTCCATGACTTCTTGAAAGCGCTCGATGCCCGTCATGCCGCGCTGGAATTGCTCGGTAAACTCCACCAGCCGGCGGATGGCGGCCAGCAGCATGTTGACGTACAGCAGGTAGCTCAAGTACTGGCCGGCCGTGATGTGACCCTGCCCCAGGAACAGCGCGCCCACCACTACCACGATGATGTTGGTGATGCCGTCCAGCAGCCGGGTGGTGATATGAAAGCCCGCCATCACCCGGTATTGCTTAATTTTCAGGCGGAGGAACTTCTGGTTGCCCTCGCCGAATTTTTCGTTTTCGATGTCCTCGTTGGCAAAGCTCTGCACCACGCGCATGCCCAGCAGGCTGTCCTCGGTCTGGGCGTTGATTTCGCCCAGCTGCCAACGCCCGGCGGCAAACGTCTGGCGGATGCGGCGGTTAAACTTGTACGTGGCGTACAGCAGGAAGGGCAGCATCAGGAAAATCATCAGCGTCAGCGGTACGTTGACCCCCAGCAGGATGATGAAGGAGATGGATATCTTGACCAGCGCGATGAGAAATTCCTCCGGGCAGTGGTGGGAGAACTCCGTCACGTCAAACAGGTCGCTGGTCATGCGGCTCATCAGCTGGCCGATTTTGGCATTGTTGTAGTAGGAGAAGGACAGCTGTTGCAGGTGGCTGAACAGGTCGGTGCGCATGTCCGTCTCGATGCGGGCGCCCATGATGTGCCCGCGGGACTGCATATAATAATACGCCCCCGCGTCCACCAGCCGCAGCGCCACATACAGCAGCGCAGGGCGCAGCACGAAGGGCACGGTGATGCTGGCGGGGGAGGCGATAGCCTGATCGGTAATGGCGCTTACGATCAGCGGGAAAATCAGCTCGCACGCGGTGGTCAGCACCGCGCACATCAGGTCGAACGTCAGCACGCGCAAATGCGGCTTGTAGTAGGGCAAAAACCTGCGGATGTTGTACAGTGTTCCGTGTTTTTTGGGCATTGCTGGTCCTCTCGGTCGGTTAGTTGGGCTGGGCGATGACAAAGCCCTGCAGGGCATCCTGGTCGCCCGAGGTGGGGATGCGCAGCACAAAGGCTGCCTGATCGGTGGTCAAATAGTGGTAGGTATACTGGGCATCCTGCCCCACCAACAGCGGGTAGCCCATCAGCGTTTTGTCCGACTGCCCAAAGGACACGCCCGCGGGCCGGATGAGGGGAGATGCCGAGGCGGGGCGCACGCCCCATACCGTGCTGTGGCCATTGGTGGCCGTCAGGCGGCGGGCGTAGTATCCGTGGTGGCTGTCATCGGTGACGCCGGCGCTGATCAGCGTGGGGGGCAGCGGCAGCGTGACGCCCATGGCGTCGGCCAGTGCCTGGGGGTCGGTGCTTTGCAACGGGCCGCGGGCGCTGAGCGCCGCGTCCTCCTCGGCCACCACCCAGCGGTCGGTCTGCTTGGTCTCTTCATCCTCGCGCAGCAGGGCATACAGGTAGAAGGAGGCCATCAAAATTATCGCCAGCAGGACCGAGAACAGTTTTTTAATCATGCGGTTTCCTTCGCGGCGCTCGCCTGTCAGGCCAGCGCCCGGCACACTTCGGCCCCCAGCAGGCCGTCCAGCGCCTTGGTATCGCCGTTCATCTGCCGGTAAAAAGCCTTGTAGAAGGCGCGGGCCACCATGCGCTGCTGCCCGACATCCAGATAGGGGCTGGACAGCGCGTTGCGGATGACGTCCGCCGCCGGGCGGGCCAGGTAGTTGGCCATCTGGTGCTTGATGGATAGGCCAAACACGCGCGGCGCGTGCCCGCTTTCACCGGCGATGAAAATGCGCATATACTCGTCCGACAGGTCGCCCAGATAGCCCTCCAAAAAGGCATTGGCGTCCGGCGCCAGGGCCAGGCAGCTGTGCAGGCGCTTGTCGTCAAACAGCTCGCGTGCCATGCGCTCCAGCTCTTCCTCGGTATGCTTTTCCGGATGCTCAAAGCCGTGCAGCAGGTAGCACTTGATGAGGGAATAGTCGGCAGGGCGGCGGTCCCGCTCGTGCAGGCGGCCCAGCAGCAACAGTGCGCGCTGCACCTCCAGGCTGTCCGGCGCCAGCACCTCGGCCCGCTTAAGGCAAGTATGGGCATATACCGGGTCATCAGACACCCGGGCCTCGTGCACCAGGTCCAGGGCGCTCATGGTGTCGGGCGGCAGCGGCTTGGTTTTTTTCTGAAACCAGGACATTGTTCCTCCGATGGGCCGGCGGGTATCGTCAGGCCGGCCACAGGTCTATCATACCACACCGGCCCCGGCGCTGCTACCGAAAACCCATGCACGGCAGACACCGGCGCGCACAAGCATGGGGGACGAGGTGTCAGGGGTAGTCATTCACCATCGCTGCATGCAACAGCCTGTGCGGCCTTATGCCCTCCGGTGTTTATGAGAAGGATGAACGACACTTTGAGTATACCCACCTGATGAGCCAGCATCCACCTGTTTTGGCAAATGCACCGCAAAAAGACAGCGCGCTTGACAACCGAGGCGGCAGGCACTATCATGAACACGCCGCAATTGTTTGCGGCAGGGGTGCTGGCCACAGCCGGCTGAGATCGGGAGCAATCCCGGGACCCTTGAACCTGATCCGGATAATGCCGGCGTAGGAAAGCAATCGCATTGCAACCGTTTTGCTTATCCGGCAAAGCGGTTTTTTCTATCGCGGCGAACACAAAGGAGGAGTTTGCATGACCCTGACAACCCGTCGGATGGTGGAGAGCGCCATCCTCATCGCCATCGGTACCGTACTGAGTGTGCTGTCCTTCCAGGGCCCCTGGGCGCTGGGCGGCAGCATCACCATCTGCTCCATGCTGCCGCTGGTGTTTATCGCCTGGCGGCACGGCACACGCTGGGGCTTGTTTTCCGCGTTCGTCTACGCGCTGCTGCAAATGTTCCTGGGGCTCAAAAATGTGGGCTATGGCCGCAACCCCGGCGAGATGCTGCTCATCGCGCTGCTGGACTATGTGCTGGCCTTCACCGCCATCGGCCTGGCGGCCATGTTCAAGGGCCGGGTAAAGGACAACCGCCTGGCGGTGGTGCTGGGCATCGTGGTCACCTTCGCGCTGCGGTTCCTGTGCCACTTCCTCTCCGGTTGGCTCATCTGGGAGGCCTTGTGGCCCAACGAGCTCGGCTATGCCGCGCCCATGTGGTCGCTGCTGTACAACGGCTCCTACATGCTGCCCGAGACGTTGATTACCGCCGTGGTGGCCTTCGCCAGCTTCGGCCCGCTCAAGCGCTACTGGCTGGGCGAGGATTTGGCGGGGCGGTAAGCAATTCATCGCATATATGCTGCCGGGCAGATGAGTAGCCCGGCAGTTTTTTAATGATGCAAAAAGCCGCCCGGCGGGCGGCGAATGGGCAGAAGACGTGGATCAGTCGGCGTCCTTAGCCTTGATTTCCTCCACAGTGGCGTTGAAGGTCTCCACCGGGTCGGCGCCCATGGCCACCTTGCTGAGGCCGTTGCCATAATCATCCAACGTCAGCACGGCCATGGTCAGCAGCACGTCAATCTCATCCGTGGTGGGGAAGGCATTCTCCACCAGCTGCATGCCGCGGCTGTAGACGTAGCCTGTTTCCGGGTCCATGCGGAAGTAGGAGTAGTATTCGCGGTAGTTGGCCATGTTGATGAATACGGCGACGTTGGCGCGGTATTCCTCGGGCACGCGCAGGGAGGGCACGGCATTCACGGCCACCATGTCATAGTAGATATCGATATACACATCGCACTCACCCAGCGTCGAGTCCAGCTCGAAAAGGCCGGTAAACTGTTCCTTCTGGCTGTCATACTCAAAGGTGGTGAATTCGCTGCTGTCGATATAGACTTGGACGGTATTGGCCAGCTGCTCAATCTTTTGTTCGTCAGTCAGTTCCGTTGCCATGGCAGGCAGGGCAGCTACCATCATCACCAGGGCGGCCAACAGGGCAAGTATTCTCTTGTGCATAGGGTCCTCCTTCACGTTTGTACATGCTATATATTTTCGCATGCATTATTGCATGAAGTAATCTTTACCACAATGCGAAAAAAGTACCGCAGTGCACAATGCCAATCAAATACGGCGCGCAGGGGTAAGCCCGCGCGCCGGTGATTTTGTGTGGCTGTGTTGCCGGTCAGGCCTTGGGGCCTGCCTCTACGACTTCCTTGGGCATGTTGTCATACTTGGCAAAGTTCTTGCGGAACAGCTCGGCCAGCATCTTGGCGGTCTTCTGGTATTCGGCCTTGTCCTGCCACATCTTTTCGGGCACCAGTACCTCATCGGGCACGCCGGGGCAGGTGGTGGGCACCAGCACGTTGAACACCGGGTCCAGCACAAACTCGCTCTTCTCCAGCTCGCCGTTGAGGCAGGCCGTCACCATGGCACGGGTGAGGGGCAGCTTCATGCGGTTGCCGCCCTTGCCGTAGCTGCCGCCGGCCCAGCCGGTGTTGACCAGGTAGACATTGGCGCCGTAGGTGTCAATGCGCTGGCCCAGTAGCTCCGCGTAGCGGGCGGCGGGCAGCGGCAGGAAGGGCGCGCCAAAGCAGGTGGAGAAGGTGGCCTGGGGCTCGGTCACGCCGCGCTCGGTGCCGGCCAGCTTGGCGGTGTAGCCGCTGACGTAGTGGTACATGGCGGCATCGCGGGTCAGCTTGCTCACGGGGGGCAATACGCCAAAGGCGTCCGCCGTCAGGAAGATGACGGTCTTGGGGTGGTCGCCCACGCCCGGAATCTGCGTGTTGGGGATGAAGTCCACTGGGTAGCCCACGCGGGTGTTCTCCGTCAGGCTGTCGTCCTCAAAGTCCAGCTTGCGGGTGTCGGGGTCCATCACCACGTTTTCCACCAGCGCGCCAAAGCGGATGGCGTTCCAGATATCGGGCTCGTTCTCCTGGGACAGGTTGATGCACTTGGCATAGCAGCCGCCCTCGATGTTGAAGATGCCCTGGTCACTCCACCCATGCTCGTCATCGCCGATGAGCTTGCGGTGCGGGTCGGCGGACAGGGTGGTCTTGCCGGTGCCGGAAAGCCCGAAGAACAGCGCGCTGTCGCCATCCTCGCCGATGTTGGCCGAGCAGTGCATGCTGAACACATCCTGCTTGGGCAAAATGTAGTTCATCACGCTGAACACGCTCTTTTTAATCTCGCCCGCGTACTGGCTGCCGGCGACGACCACCAGCTTACGCTCAAAGCTGACCAGAATGGCGGCCTCGCTGCGCACGCCGTCAATCTCCGGGATGCAGTGGAAGCCGGGGGCTGCGATGATGGTGAAGTCCGGCGTGTAGCCCGCCAGCTCGTCCTCGGTGGGGCGCAGCAACAGCTGATGGATGAACAGGTTCTGGCTAGCCAGTTCGTTGACGATGCGGAAATTCTTGCGGTAGGTGGGATCGGCGCCGGCAAAGCCGTCAAACACAAACAGCTCGCGCCCCTGCAAATAGGCGCATACGCGCTTGTAGATGCTGTCAAACTTTTCCGGGCTGATGGCCACGTTGACCTTGCCCCACGCGATTTCGTCGTGGATGGACGGCTCATCGACGATGAAGCGGTCATCCGGGCTGCGGCCGGTGTATTTGCCGGTGTTGACCACCAGCGCGCCGGTCTCACTCAGCGTGCCTTCCTGACGGCGCAGCGCGTGCTCCACCAGGCGGGCGGGGGGCAGGTTGCGATAAATCGCAGGTGTTTGAATGATGCCCAGATATTCCAGATTCAGGTCAGACATGGTGCTCCTCCTATCTTGTGTGCCATGCAGGCAGGGTTATCGTACGGGAGAAATCAGTCCTCCAACATCTCCCCATATTCCACTATTTCTTCATACATCCTTGAATTCCTGCATGGAGCGGATGTTTTTTGCCCGTATTGTTCATATCGATGTGGGGGGTTGTATTTTCCGGGTGCGCATGGCAAACTGAGGGCGTAAGCGCCGCGCTACCCGCGGCAGGAAGGGTTTGCCATGACAGAGGGGCAATTTCATATCTATACCGGCGATGGCAAGGGCAAAACCACCGCGGCCATTGGTCTGGCGCTGCGGGCGGCCGGGGCAGGGTGGCGGGTCTATATGGGCCAGTTCATCAAGGATATATGCTACGGAGAGGTAAAGCTGCTGCGCTCGCTGCCCGGTGTGACCGTGGCATTGTTCGGCACCGGCGACGGCTGTCTGATTGACGGGCCGCCCAAACCGCAGGATTATGCCTGCGCGCGAAAGGGCCTTCAGTGTGTGAAGGAGGCGATGACCAATGGGCGGTATGACCTGGTGATTGCCGATGAAATCAACGTAGCGTGGCTGATGGGGCTGATATCGACGGAGGATTGGATGGATGTCGCCCGTGTCAGGCCACCTTCTGTGGAGCTGGTGTTTACCGGGCGCGGCTTGCCGCCCGGTGGGGAGCAGCTGGCCGACCTGGTGACCGACATGCGCGAGGTGAAGCACTACTATGCCACCAAGGGGCTGACCTCGCGCACGGGCATCGAATGCTGACGGCGTCTATGCTTGTCTGAGGGGCTATGCTATACTTCATCGGGAAAGGGGTGAGCGCATGGAGGAGCACGCGGGCCACCGCAAGCGGCTGCGGGAGCGGTATGCCAGGGCTGGCTTCGACGGCTTTGCGCCCCATGAGGTGCTGGAGCTGCTGCTCACCTATGCCATCCCTAGGCGGGATACCAAGCCCATCGCCCGGGCGCTGCTGGGCCGCTTCGGTTCGCTGGCCGGGGTACTGGCGGCTGAAAAGGCGGAGCTGATGGCCGTACCCGGCATCGGCGAGCAGGCCGCCACACTGCTCACCATGCTGCTGCCGCTAATGCGGCTGTATCAGCAAAGCCAGCTGGAGCAGATGCCGGATTTGTCCCGGGCAGAGCAGCGGCGCGCGTACTGCCGGGCGCTGCTGATGGGCGAACGGTACGAGCGCCTGTACGTGCTGGCGCTGGACGCGTCCGGCCGCCTGCTGGGCAAGCGGCTGATATCTTCCGGCGATGAAGGCGAGACAGCGGTGTACCCCAGGCTGATTGTATCAGCGCTACTCAGTGCTGGTGCCTCGGGTGCGGTGCTGTGCCACAACCACCCGGACGGCAACCCCGCGCCATCCCGCGCGGATATGGAGATGACCACGGCGCTGGCGCAGATGCTGCGCCCGCTGGGCATTGCCCTGCATGACCACCTGATTGTCGGCGCGTCCGACTGTGTCAGCCTGACCGAGCGGGGCATGCTGTGAATCGAACCAAAGCGAGGACACCATGGCAAGACGACGCAGGAGAAGGAGCCCATTGATGATACTGATCAAGCTGGCGCTGACGGCAGCGCTGCTGTTTGCGCTGGCCTATGCGGCGATGTTCGCCCTCCAGCTATACAGCGAGCACACGGTGCCCAAGCCCGGCAACACCGATGCCATCATTGTGCTGGGCGCGCAGGTGAACCCGGACGGCCAGCCCTCCAAGCAGCTGGCCCTGCGATTGCAATTGGCGCTGGAGGAATATCAGCGCCAGCCGCGGCCCATCGTGGTCTGTGGCGCGCAGGGGGTCAACGAACCGGCCAGCGAGGCCTCGGTCATGCGCGACTGGCTGGTGGCGCGGGGCGTCAAGGCGCAGGATGTGCAGATGGATGAGTATTCCTTCAACACCAAGCAGAATATCCAGGAGGCCACGTACAAGCTGCCCCCCGGCACCAAGGATGTGCTGATTGTCACCAGCGACTATCATCTGCCCCGCGCGATGATGATTGCCCGCGACCTGGGGCTCAACCCTTCGGGTATGGGCAGCCCCATTTTGCCCGAATACTGGATCAAGAACCACGCCCGCGAGGCGCTGGCCTGGGGCAAGTACTATGTCAACAAATTTTTGCCCTTTGTACCGATCGACTGATTGGTATGGCGAAATTGAGAAAAACCCTGGGCCATTGGGACGACCCGTCCGTGCGGGCGCTGATGGCGCTGATTGATACCCAGAGCAAGGAGTCCATCCGCCGCTGGTGCCTGGACTACGCGGCGGCGCATATGCTGCCCATCTTTGAGCGGCGCTGCCCGGGGGATGACCGCCCGCGCCGCGCGCTGACGGCCGCCGCGCAATACCTGGACGGGCAGGTCAAATTCCCCGAGGTGAAGCGCGTCATCTTGCAGGAGTGCCATGCCGCGGCCCGCGAGCTGGCGCATGACCCCGTGGCCCAGGCGGCAGCCCGGGCCTGCGGGCAAGGCGCCGCTGTGGTGCACACGCTGTCCCATTCCCTGGGGCTGTATTTCTACGGCGCGGCGGCGGTGGCCTACGACAAACTGGGCCTGAGCGCAAGCGCCCAGGCCTATGATGAAATCGCCCAGCAGGTATGCGAGCATTTGCGCCAAAGCCTGCAGGCGGTCGCGGTGGCGGATGAACCCAATCCGGCGAAAATCAAATGGTATTGTTAGGCATCAGGCATCTCGCGGATATTTAGCCCTGCTCAATCATCTCATGCGCCAGGCAGCGGCCAATCAGCGGCAGCCGCTTATCCCGGTCGCCCAGCACCCACATCAGCTTGGTGAGCGCGGCCTCGGTGGTCATGTCGTGCGCGCCCCATACGCTGCTTTGCAGCACATGCCGGCCGACTTCGTAGATGGAGAAGTCGGCCTTTTCGTACAGGCATTGGGTGGTGACCAGCGTGAGGATGTGTTTCTCACTCAGCGCGCCCAGGCAATCCAGCAGGTTGCGGCGGATGTAGTGCAGCCCGCCCAGGCCGAATGCCTCGATGACCAGGCCTTGGTAGCCCGCGCGGATGATGTGGTCGAATATTTCCGGGTCGGTGCCCGGCATCAGCTTCAACAGGAATACGCGGGGCTCGATCAGCAGCATGTCCTCCGGCGGGATGGACACCGCCACCTGACCGCAGGGGGCGATGGCGTTTTGCATGTGCAGGCCGTCTGCGTCAAAATAGCCCACCGCCGGGGCGTTGATGCTGTCAAAGGCGTCAAAGCCCAGCGTGCGCAGCTTGACCGCGCGGGTGCCGTAAATCACCTTGTGGTGAAAGGCTACGTACACGCCGGGGGCGGCATGGGTGGCCACGGTGAAGGCCTCGCTCAGGTTGGCCGGCGCGTCGCTCAGCGGGTGGTTAAGCGGCAGTTGGCTGCCCGTCAGCACCACCGGGATGTTGAGCCCCTGCAGCATGAAGCTCAGCGCCGAGGCCGAGTAGGCCATGGTATCGGTACCGTGGGTGATGACGATGCCCTCGCAGTCCCGCGCTGCATCGCACACGGCGCGGGCCAGCTGCTGCCACTCCTCGGGTTGTATGTTGCTGCTGTCCAGCGAAAAAACGTCCCTGGCCTCAATCCGGGCCTGACCGGCCAGGCCGGGGCACAGGCGCAGGATGTCCTCCGCCGTCATCGCCGGCGCCAGGCCGGACTCGGTTTGCAGGCTGGCAATGGTACCGCCCGTGGTGAGCAGGATGATTCTGGGCAGCATGAGATGCTCCTTCGTATGTGTAATCCACTGGCAGAAACATAGCATGAATAGGCCGGGATGTCAAAGAGAACACAAATAGAACAAACCGCCGGCAGCGTGTGGCTGACCGGCGGCGTAGGACACGAAGAATTTTACTGTTTCGCGCGCTGCTGATCCATCATGGCCTTCACCCGGATGGGCAGGCCGTACAGGTTGATAAAGCCCTCGGCATCCTTCTGATTGTAGTCGCTCTCGCCGAAGGTAGCCATGCTCTCGGAGTATAGGGAATAGGGGCTTTCAAGGCCCGCGGGGATCATGTTGCCCTTGTATAGCTTCAGCCGCACGGTGCCGGTCACGGTCTCCTGCGTCTTGTCTACAAAGGCACTGAGCGCCTCGCGCAGCGGGGTGAACCACTGGCCGTTGTAGACTAATTGGGCGAAGGTGAGGGACAGCTCCTGCTTTTTGTGCGCCGTCATGCGGTCCAGGCAAATGCTCTCCAGTAGGCCGTGCGCCTTGTACAGGATGGCGCCACCCGGCGTCTCGTACACGCCGCGGCTCTTCATGCCCACCAGGCGGTTTTCCACGATGTCCTGAATGCCGATGCCGTTGGCGCCGCCTACCTCGTTGAGCTTGAGGATAATCTCCTTGGGCGTCATGGCCTGGCCGTCCAGCTTGACGGGCACGCCCTGCTCAAAGTCCAAAGTGATGTAGGTGGGCTTGTCCGGCGCCTGCATGGGGGAGACGCACATCTCCAGAAAGCCGGGCTTTTCGTAGGTGGGCTCTTTGCCGGGATCCTCCAAATCAAGCCCCTCGTGGCTCAGGTGCCACAGGTTTTTGTCCTTGGAGTAGTTGGTCTCCCGGCTGATTTTCAGCGGGATGCCGCGCTGCTCGGCGTAGTCAATCTCATCCTCGCGGGAGGTCAGCTCCCACTCCCGCCAGGGGGCAATCACCTTCATGCCGGGGGCGAAGTGCTGTATGGTCAGCTCAAACCGCACCTGGTCGTTGCCCTTGCCAGTACAGCCGTGGCAGATGGCGTCGGCGTTCTCTTTCAGCGCGATTTCCACCAGCCGCTGGGCGATGCAGGGGCGCGCCGTGCTGGTGCCCAGCAAATACTCTTCATACACCGCGCCCGCCTTGAGGGTTGGCAAAATGAAGTCGTTGACATACATGTCCGACAGGTCCTCAATATACAGCTTGGATGCACCCGTCTTGAGCGCCTTCTCCTCCAGGCCGTCGGTCTCATCGCCCTGACCCACGTTGCCGCAGACAGCGATCACCTCGCATCCCTCATAATTTTCCTTCAACCAGGGGATGATGACCGAGGTATCCAAGCCACCTGAGTAAGCCAGCACAATCTTCATAGCCATTCGCGCGCCTCCATAATCATGCGTAATACTGGATAATTATACCAATTGAATCCGGCTTGTCAACCCCCTGTCAAACGGCCAAATATCCACCGAATTTGATTGACAGCGGCGGTCATTCCGCTATGATACAGGCGGAGGGCAGATATGGAGCAATGGGGTGCGCTGGCCGCGCTGGGCGCGGCGGCGATGTGGACGGTCAACAGCGTCATCATGGAACGGCGCGGCATCGGCCTGGACAGCCGCGGCCTGAATGCCGGGCGCATTTTTCTGGGGCTGCTTTTGATCACGCTGGTGCATCTGTTGCGGGGGCACGGCCTGTTTCCGCAGGCCGTCGGCGCGGATGCATGGCTTTGGCTGCTGCTCTCGGGCGTGATAGGTTTTGCCGCGGGCGACAGCCTATTGGTCAGCGGCTTTCTGAGCATCGGCGCGCGGCTGACGCTGCTGGTGTTCTCCTTCTCGCCGGTGCTTACAGCCATCCTCAGCTACCTGCTGTTTGGGGAAACACTGGGGCTGTTCAAAATCATCGGCATGCTGCTGGTTATCGGCGGCATCATGCTGGTGATTGGCGGCAAGGGGGAGAAGGCGCAGTCCGCCGATATGGCCCGCGGCCTGCTGTTTGCCTTTCTGGCGGCATTGGCGCAGGCCGCCAGCAACATCACCAGCAAGATGGGCTTAAGCCAGGTGGATGCCATCGGCGCGACGCAGATTCGGCTGATCGGCGGCGTCATCGGCATCGTGGTGGTCCTTGCGATGGGCGGGGCGTGGGACAAGCTGCGCGCGGTGCTGCGCTCGCCCAACGGACGGCTGACCATCCTGTCCGGCGCCTGCATCGGCACGCTGCTAGGCGTGGTGCTGTCCATGACCGCCCTGCAGCTGACCAAGGCCGCCATTGCCTCCACCCTGATGACCACCATGCCGGTGCTAATTCTGCCCATCTCCCGCTTCATCCTCAAAGAGCAGCTGCACGCCAAAGATATCCTGGGTGCCGCCATATGCGTCGCGGGCAGCGCGATTCTGTTTTTGTGATGACCTCGCGGGGCAGTTTGCGCTATTTGATAGCATCCGGTTCAAAAAAGCAGTTGACGCATCATGCTTTATCGGGGTATAATTACTTTACGGTCGCCATCCGCCGTGTAAGCGGCGTGTGCCAAGGCGAGATGTGCGAAGGGAGGGATATGAGTGTCTGAAGTCCGAGTGAAGGAAAACGAAACGCTGGAAAGCGCGCTGAAGCGCTTCAAGCGTCAATGCGCCCGGTCCGGCGTCCTGGCAGAGGTGCGCAAGCGCGAGCACTACGAAAAGCCCAGCGTCAAGCGCAAGAAGAAAATGGAAGCCGCCCGCAAGCGCAAGTATTGATTCACCTGAAAGCCGTCCCGCAGGGGCGGCTTTTTGATGCGCGGATTTTCGAAAAGCAATGGACTTTGACAAGTATGGTGATGGCGCAAGTTGACGCGGCAGGCGTGCGGACGAATCTGGTACACAATTGCGCGGGCACTTGGAATCAAATGAGTTTTTGTAGTTCAGATATTGCGTACAGCGCACAAAAATGGCACCGGATAACCCGGCATACAACCCATGTTAATAAAACAACATATGGTTGCAGGGGCATGATTTATCGTGTATAATATAAAGTGGTGTTGAATGGCACCGCGATACAGAAATCTCGAGGAGGGTTTTTATGATTAAGGTTGGTATCAACGGTTTCGGTCGCATTGGCGGCCTCGTGCTCAGCTCCGCTTTGGAGCATCCTAAGGAGATGCAGGTCGTTGCCATCAACGATCCGTTCGTCGATGTGGACTATATGGCCTACATGATCAAGTATGATTCGGTCCATGGCCGCTTTGAGGGTGAGATCAGCGCCAACGCCGAAAAGAGCGAGCTGACCATCAACGGCAACGTCATCAAGGTGTATGCCAAGATGAACCCCGAAGAGATTCCGTGGAGCGAGACCGGCGCCGAGTACATCGCCGAGGCCACCGGCATCTTCACCGATACCCCCAAAGCCAGCGCGCACCTCAAGGGCGGCGCCAAGAAGGTCATCATCACCGCGCCCGCCAAGGACAAGGAGACCCCCATGTTCGTCATGGGCGTCAACCACAAGGAATACAAGAAGGACATGAGCATCGTGTCCAACGCTTCCTGCACCACCAACTGCCTGGCCCCCCTGGCCAAGGTTATCAACGATAAGTACGGCATCAAGGAAGGCCTGATGACCACCGTGCACGCCACCACCGCCACCCAGAAGACCGTGGACGGCCCCTCCAATAAGGATTGGCGCGGCGGCCGCGCGGCCAGCGCCAACATCATCCCCTCCTCCACCGGCGCTGCCAAGGCCGTGGGCGTGGTGATTCCCGAGCTCAAGGGCAAGCTGACCGGCATGTCCTTCCGCGTGCCCACCATCGATGTATCCGTGGTGGACATGACCTGCACCCTGAAGACCCCCGCCACCTACGAAGACATCAAGGCCACCATGAAGGCCGCCAGCGAGAGCGAGGAGTGGAAGGGCATCATCGGCTACACCGAGGATGCCGTGGTCTCCAGCGACTTCATCCACGACCCCCGCACCTCCATCTTTGACGCCGAAGCCGGCATCATGCTCAATGACACCTTCGTCAAGCTGGTCGCCTGGTACGACAACGAGTGGGGCTATTCCTGCAAGGTGGTCGACCTCATCCGCCACATGGCTAAGGTGGACGCGAAGTAATTCCGCATCGCTCATTGCAAGTTAGATAATAAAGCGCGCCCCGGCGATTGCCGGGGCGCCAGTCCGTCAAAAAACCTTTGGTTTCTTGACGGGAAGGAACGGTGGGCCATCCGCCTGTCACTTCGTTCCCGGGCGGCGGATGGCAAGGAAACCCTGGCTTTGCCAGGCCTTC
>ENA-UOOH01002167-UOOH01002167.1-fermentation-metagenome-genome-assembly--contig:-NODE-2167-length-17529-cov-5.664874_pt1 | contig 17529 bp, 14 predicted proteins | sample MGYA00245778_ERZ724025 | MGnify/ENA primary metagenome ERZ724025 (study PRJEB28704, sample SAMN03018313) | fermentation metagenome | biome: anthropogenic terrestrial biome; feature: soil; material... | reverse complement strand
TCTTATAACCTCTTATAACCTCTTATAACCTCTTATAACCTCTTATAACCTCTTAATACCTATCCCGCTTACTCCCTGACCTATTTTCGCCTCATGCCCTGCGCCTTACGACTTCCTGTAGCCTGCAGCAGCTTTAATGATGCCCAAAAAGCTTTCAACTGCAAGGCTGGCGCCTCCCACGAGGGCGCCGTCAATGTCCGGCATGGCCATCAGTCCGGCTGTGTTTCCCGGTTTAACGCTTCCGCCGTACTGAATGCGCACCCGTCCGGCCGCGTCGCCGCCGTATAAATCTTTGATCATGGCGCGGATGTAACCAATCACCTGCTGGGCATCCTCTTCCGAAGCCGTTTTCCCCGTGCCAATGGCCCATACCGGCTCGTAGGCTATGACCAAGCCGGCCACCTGCTCCGGCGCCAGACCGGCCAGGCCGGCTACCGTCTGGTTATGTACTACCTCCCTGGTAACACCCGCCTCCCGCTCCTCGAGCCGTTCACCGACGCACATGATCGGGATCAGACCGTGCGGGAGGACCGCCCTAACCTTGCGGTTCACCGTTTCATCGGTTTCCCCGAAAAACTGCCTCCGCTCCGAGTGACCGATAATAACGTAGCGGCATCCGGCGTCTTTAAGCATCACAGGCGAGATCTCCCCGGTAAAGGCCCCCTTGTCCTCCCAATAGACATCCTGGGCGCCGGCGGCGATGTCCGTGCCCTGTAGGGCTATGGCCAACGGAACCAGCGCGGTAAAGGGAGGACAAACCGCCACCTCGATGCCGGTAAGCCCTACCGTAGCCCCTTTCAATTCCTGCGCGAAGGACACCGCCTCAGGTACGGTCTTAAACATTTTCCAGTTTCCTGCAATAATAGGCCTGCGCTCCTTTAACAACGTTGTTCCTCCCTCCCTCCTTTTTTAAAGGCGCGGCTGCAAGCTAACAAAAGAAGCCTTGCAGCCCGGTCCTGTTACCCCGGAAGCACAGACGTCCCGTAGAATTGCAGCGCTGGATCCTGTCCCTTAGGGCCCGGTCCTAAATCGCGGCCGGGCCTCACTTTAAACAAACTTTACTGCTAAAAAGCCCGGGACCAGTCCGGCTGCTTCCTCACCAGGTTCCTTTTTAAAAAGAACAGCCCTACTTGTCCAGCAGCGCTACTACTCCCGGAAGCTGTTTTCCCTCCAGAAACTCCAGTGCCGCGCCGCCCCCGGTTGAAATATGGGTAATCAGGTCCGCCACCCCTGCTTTCCTTACAGCGGCCACGGAATCGCCGCCACCGACAACGGTAATGCCCTCGACCCGGCTTAGCTCCCGGGCGATTGCTTCGGTGCCCCCGGCAAAGGGCTTCATTTCAAAAACACCCATCGGCCCGTTCCAAACCACGGTCCTGGCGGTTTTAAGGACTTCGGCAAAATTCCCGACGGTCTCAGGCCCAATGTCCAGTGCCATCCACTCAGCTGGGATTTTATCCACGGGCACAGTCTTAGGCTCGGCATCAGGCGCCGCTCCAGGCGCCACCACGACGTCCACGGGCAGGAGCAGGTGGACACCCTTGCTCCTGGCCTCCCTCATCAAGTTCTTGGCCATGTCGGTTTTATCAGCCTCCAGCAGAGACTTACCGATATTGAGCCCCTGTGCCTTGAGGAAGGTATTGGCCATCCCGCCCCCGATAATCAGGGTGTCCACCTTTTCCAGCAGATTTGAAAGGACAGCTATTTTGTCTGACACTTTGGCCCCTCCAATGATGGCGACAAAGGGATGTTCCGGATTTGCCAGCAGCCTGCCCAGCATATCCAGTTCTTTTTCCATTAAAAAACCTGCCACTGCCGGCAGAAATTCGGTGACTCCCTCTGTGGAGGCGTGGGCCCGGTGGGCAGTCCCGAAAGCGTCATTGACATAGATGTCGGCCAGGGCCGCCAGCTCTTTAGCAAATGCCTCGTCGTTCTTCTCTTCCTCAGGATAAAATCGAAGGTTTTCCAGGAGGACCACATCTCCTCCCTGCATCTGCTCAATAGCTGACCGGGGGACTTCCCCCACACAGTCGTCCACCTTCTTGACCGGCCTGCCCAGCAGTTCAGACAGGCGCGAAGCTGCGGGGTCCATTTTATATTTTTCATCCACTTTTCCCTTTGGGCGCCCGAGGTGTGAACAAAGAATGACTTTTGACTTTTGTTGAATCAGATAATCGATGGTGGGGATGGCCGCCCGGATCCGGGTAGCATCGAAAACCCGGCCGCTTTTATCCAGAGGAACATTAAAATCAACCCGGACCAGTACGCGCTTACCCGCCACATCGATATCTCTTATTGTCTTCTTGGCCATGCAAAAACACCTCTCTTTCGGACAGTCTCTGGAAAGCGCTGCAAAAACATTCGCCCGCCCAGTATTGCTCCTGGCCGCGCAAGGTGTTTTTACAGCGCCTTTCTACCCCCGAAAACGAATTGTTTCTTTTAATTCCAGTCTAACCTCTTGAAGCCATGTGCAGCAACAGATCCAGCACTCGCTGGGAATAGCCCCACTCATTATCGTACCAGGCGATTACTTTGGCCATGTTCCCGTCGATGACCATGGTGGAAAGGGCATCTATGACGGCCGAATGGGGGTTGCCGTTATAGTCCATGGAAACCAGGGGCAGCTCACAAAAGCCCAGGATCCCCCTTAAAGAACCTTCCGCAGCTTCTTGAAAAGCCTGGTTAACCTCAGCGGCGGAAGTCGTTTTGGCCAGTTCCACCACAAGGTCCACCACCGAGACATTGGGCGTCGGAACCCGCATGGCAAAACCGTTCAGCTTTCCTTTCAGTTCCGGCATCACCAGAGCTACGGCCCTGGCCGCCCCGGTTGTGGTGGGGATAATGGACAGGTTGGCCGCCCTCGCCCTTCTCATATCCCGGTGAGGCATATCCAGAAGTTGCTGGTCGTTGGTATAGGCATGAATGGTTGTCATCAGCCCTTTTACGATCCCAAATTTTTCATGAAGAACCTTGGCAACCGGGGCCAGACAATTGGTGGTGCAAGAAGCGTTTGAAACTACGTGGTGCAAGGAAGGGTCATACTGCTCTTCGTTTACGCCCATCACGATAGTCATACAATCGCCCTTGGCCGGGGCGCTTAAAACCACTTTCCGGGCGCCGGCCTTGATGTGCATAGCCGCTTCATCTTTGTTATTAAACCTTCCCGTGGACTCCACCACGAACTCGACGCCAAGCTCTTTCCAGGGTAACTTCGTGGGATCTCCTTCAGCCAGCAGCAGAACTTCATGTCCGTCAACAACAATCGCGCTGTTGTCCTTGGAACTGACATCTGCGTCAAAAGTGCCGTGAATGGAATCGTACTTCAGCATATGAGCCACGGACTGGGCATACGTATCGGTTACCGCGATTCTCCGGGACTTATGATTGACCGCCATGACCTCAATGTCCGGTCGCTTTAATGCGCATCTGAGAACATCACGGCCAATCCTTCCAAGACCATTAATCCCTATTTTCACCCCATTAGTACTACCCGCTCCTCTCATTAGTATACCTAATTAGCCATATTCTATGAAATAGTATATACTCTAATTCTCTGTAGGCCTCAAAGTTCCTTCCCTCAAAAAATATTTAACAGAAATTACGGGGTACCAACTTTTTGTCAGCACCCCCGTAGTTTATAGTTATTTTCCTAATATCTCTTTCTTTTGCGAATAGCGGCGATCCCCAATTCATCGCGGTACTTGGCCACAGTGCGCCTGGATATGGTGATCCCGCCCAACCGGAACATATCGGAAATCTGCTGATCGTTCAGCGGAGTTCTGGCATCCTCCCGGGCCACGATCTCCTGGAGTGTTTTTTTGATGCTTTCAGCCGAGGTCATGGTTCCTGCTGAGTTGTTTAAGCCGGTGGAGAAGAAGTATTTCATCTCGAAAACACCCTGTGGGGTCTGAATATATTTGTTTGAGGTAGCCCTGCTGACGGTGGACTCATGCAGACCCACCAGCCCGGCGACCTTCTTCAAATTCAGCGGCTTTAAATATTTTACGCCGTGGTCCAGAAAGTCCCTCTGCAGTTCAACCAGGCAGTTGGCAACCTTGTACAGGGTCAGCCTCCGTTGCTCAATGCTCCGGATTAGCCAGGCCGCCGCATTCAGCCTGCTTTCCACGAAGCGGCGGGTCCCGGGGTCATAGTTTTTATCCTTAGAGAGTACCGAGCGGTAGGTTGCATTGATGGTAATGCGTGGAATGGCCACATCATTCACCAGAATAACATATTCACCTTCCACTTTTTCCAGAACGATATCCGGTGTAATATAGCGGTTATTGTTCATATTTGAAAAATTGCGACCTGGTTTGGGGTCAAGAGTTTTTAAGACATCGGCCGCCCGCTGGGCAGCCTGGACTGTTATATCCAGTTCATGGGCGATCCGGTTCAGCTTGCCCTTGGACAGGTCCACCAGGTGGTTTCTAATCAGTTTTTCCAGGACGCTATCCTTAATCCCTAAATGTTTGACCTGGATTAAAAGGCACTCCACCAGGTCCCTGGCCCCGACCCCAGGCGGGTCAAAGTTCTGAACCACGTTCAGCATCATGGCAACCTTGGACTCGCTCACGCCAAGGCGCAGGCTGATTTCCTCCAGGGAAACTTGAAGATATCCATTTTCATCAAGGTTTCCGATAATATATTCGCCGATTAACCGATTCTTACCCTTGTAAGGAGTCAAGTTCAATTGAAAAAGAAGGTGCTCGGAAAGCGTCATCGACTGCGACAGAAAATTCTCGTAACTGTATTCCTCCTGCGCCTGAACCTTTTCCCGTCGGACCACTCCCAGGTCACTGCTGTCCTGAAAATACTCCTCCCAGTCCAGGTCATATTCTTTTCTTTCCACTTCTTCGTTCTCAGCCGAATTTTCTTCAGCCTCGGCCTCTTCCCCTCTTTCGACCTCGTCTTCCCTCAGCTCAAGCAAGGGGTTTTCCTCAAGTTGTTGTTCTATATACATGGAAAGTTCAAGTGCAGAAAGCTGCAGAACGGTAATAGCCTGGCGCAATTCGGGGGTCATGATTAATCTTTGAGTTTGTTCTACGTTTAGCCCATAACCCATTCGCATTGCGTTCACTCCTCAGGAGAAATGACAATTTTCGTTATATTTTTTATTCTCCAACGACCGAGCGTTTTCCTGCACGGTTCGTCCTGATCCCAAGATATTCACCAGGTAATTGTTGCATTTGCTTGGACCTTAAGTGTTGATATAAAAGGCTTTTTAACCAAAAAGAACTTTTCCGTGGTTTACTGGGCCGACCTTGTCCCCGCCATCCTGGCATCGAACCACCTGCGCAATCCCATCCCCGCAGTTACCGAAAGGGTCAGACCCACGGCGGAGACTAGGGCTAGCTGCGCTTGCCCTTCCGCAAACAAATATGGGTGTAGCCCCATCCCGTAATCCATGAGGTCGTTCAATACCATCCAGAACGCGGTGAGCAGGATGACCTTGCGGTCCAGTCGGAGGGTTTTGAGGTAAATTAACCCCTGCAGGGCCATCCCAAAGTGCGACAGCCAGAGCATTGCTTCGGTCAATTCCAGCGGCCCGCTGTTGAGCCAGTAATGAGAGATCATCACAATTGCCCAAATTCCATACTTGATGGAAGCGGTCAGGGCCACAGCCCGGTACAGGATACTCCCTGAGCCGGCCAGGCTGAGCAGCAGCGCCACGGCAAAAAGAGTGGTAGACAGCGGACTGTCCGGTACAAAAGGCCAATAATAAAGGGGTGTGCCTGCAAGCTGTTCGTGGTACCAGTAATAACCACAAGCGGAGCCGACCGCGTTAATGACGATGAGGGGTATCGTAAAGCGTGCCTGCCAGGGATCATTCCAAAAATCCCGCCAGAGTCTGGTCACTTGTTCCAAGAGAAGCCGCCCTTTTTATGGTTTAGATTCCTCGCCGGCTTTCGGGTGCCCGGCGTACGCCTCCCGGCGCCTGACTCTGGCAGGAACCCCCGCAGCCAGGGCTCCCGGGGGGATGTCGCGGTTGACCAGGGAACCGGCCCCTACAACAGCTCCGTCACCGATCCGAACTCCCGGCAGGATCGTAGTATTGGAACCGATCAAGACCCCCGATCCAATTTCAACCGGCCCTTTGCGGTACTCCCGCACCAGGAATTCATGGGTCAGGACGGTCACGTTGTACCCGATAATGGTGTTGTCACCGATGTAAATGAGCTGCGGGAAAAAAACATCGAACATGGCCATCAGACCCACCGAAACATTCTTGCCCACCTTCATGCCCAAAAAGAAACGGTAAAACATGTTTTTTATTTCTAAAAGGGGGAGATAACGGCAAAAGGTGATAATTAGGAAATGAAAGGCAACCCTGGGGAGACCCACAAACCGGAACGCATACTGCATCGAGTTTTTTTCACCAGGGGAGGAAAATGACTCAAACCTCCTCATCCCTTTTCACCCCGGATTTGCTCGGCAATCTCTTCAATCTTCCTGAAGCGGTGGTTAACCCCCGACTTGCCCAGCCTGGGCTGAATCATGTCCCCAAGTTCCTTCAGGCTGGCGCCGGGGTACTTGATCCGGAGCGTAGCGACTTCCCGCAGGGACTCCGGGATTTGCCCCAGACCCACGGTATCTCTGATCAGTTCAATATTTTCAAGCTGTCGTACGGCGGCATTGACAGTCTTATTCAGGTTGGCGGTTTCGCAATTGACCAGGCGGTTGACCTGGTTGCGCACATCTTTAAAGATCCTCGCGTTTTCAAAGTTCAGCAGCGCGGAGTGCGCTCCCACAATATTTAAAAAATCGATGATCTGCTCGCTTTCCTTAAGGTACACAACGTACCAGTTTTTCCGTCGGCTGACCTTGGCAGACAGGTGTAGCTTTTGCATCATTTTTTCAATAAACCAGGCAAAGGTCTCGTTACCCGTAATGATCTCTAAATGATAATTGCCCTCGGGGCTGTTAACGGAACCGCCACCCAAAAACGCCCCTCTCAGGTAGGCCCTGCGGCAGCATTCCCGGCTGACCAACTCGTCCCGCACCGTGTTTTCCAGCCTCCCCGCTGCATCCAGCATCCCAAGACGCCTGAGGATTTCGCCCATTCCCGGTTGGGGGGGGATGCGCACCCGGTAGACGTTGTTTTTCTTAAGTTGGGTCTTTCGCTGCACCAGCACTTCGGTCTGGAGGCCAAACAGGTCTTTGATCAGGGAAAAAGTTTTTCTGGCTACTGCGGCGTTTTCGGTGACAATGATCAGCGCCACCTGGCGTAAACCGCTGATCTGGATACTGCCGTCCATTTTAATCAAGGCGGCCAGCTCCGCCATGCGGCAGCAGGGCCGCTGGCCTGAAACCCGCGCCAGCTCATTTTTCGTTGCCGCCGAAAAGGACAAGCCAAACTCCCCCTCTTTTCTCTTGCATTTATTATACCAATAAAAAGACAGCGGGACCACCGCGCTGTCTTTTTTGTTCAATATTTTTATTGTTTTTAGAATAATCACTGAAGTGCTAGATTTCAGCCCTGGAAAGTTCCGGACCCTTGCCATCCTTGCTGCGCCCATTTAAATAACGAACCCTGTCGTGCTGCCCCCTACCTGAAAATGTCAGGCGCAAAACCGCCTGGGCCAGCTTATCGGGGTGGTGCCGCACAACCTCGGTCCGTTGCACAAGGTCATCCCCAACCGCATGGATACCCAGCTTTTCAATTGCTTCCAGATCGGCCGCAACCGGGTTGGCCCCCAGTTGAAGGTAGCGGACCCGCAACCTGGAAGGAACCGGCCCGGTGTTGACCACCGCGTAATCAATTGTTTTCCCGCCGTGGGCAACCAGGGCGCGTAGATGGTCGGAGGCGGTATACCCATCCGTTTCACCCGGCTGGGTCATCACGTTGCAAATATAGATTTTAGGGGCGGGCGTTTTTGCCAGTGCCTCCGGAATCCCCTTCACCAGGAGGTTGGGGATGATGCTGGTGTAAAGGCTGCCCGGCCCGAGCACGACGGCGTCAGCCGCCCGGATGGCGACCAGGGCCTCGGCCAGGGGCAGGCAGCGGGAAGGTCTCAAAAACACCCTTTGAACCCGGCCCGGACTTTCGGTAATCTGGGACTCACCCTGCACCACCGTCCCGTCCTCCATCTCGGCGCAAAGAGTGACATCGGACAGCGTTGCCGGCAGCACCTGGCCGCGTATGGCCAGGACCTTGCTTAAACCCCGGACTGCATGGTCAAAGCTACCGGTCATACCGGTCAGGGCTGCCAGGAGCAGGTTGCCCAGGGTGTGCCCTGCCAGTTCGCCTTTCTTGAACCGGTACTGCAAAAGCTCTTCCATCAAGGGCTCTTTGTCGGCCAGGGCCACCAGGCAGTTACGGACATCCCCGGGGGGCAACATGCCCAGATCGCCCCTCAGGCGACCGGAGCTGCCTCCGTCATCGGCAACCGTCACAATGGCAGTCAGATTGCTGGTGTACTCTTTTAATCCCCGCAACAGCACCGACAGGCCGGTCCCGCCGCCAATCACTACGATTTTGGGACCACGCCGCAAATTGTGCCTGGCATAGATAATTTCGGCCATCCTGCCTTCTTGTTCGGGGGCCAGCACCCCTACCACGGAGTGAAAAGCCCTCAGGAAACCCACGGCAATAATAGCTAGCCCTGAAACAAGAAGTAAAGCGCCGGAAGCCCGGTGGAGTTCCTCACTCAAAATCCTGGCTTCCAGGAGGTGAATGGGACGGGCAAAGTCCCCAAACAGGTTGCCTACCATAATCAGGTCCACGCCGAGGGCCGCCAGCAGCAGCCCGGACAAAGCAAGAAACAACCACCGCTTCACACGCATTCCCGGGTAAAGCCATTTAAGCAGGGCCAATTTTTTCAACCCCTATTTTTTTTAATGTCTCGGTGGCGGACCGTTACGGGTAAATCCCTGGTTTCCAGGATTTCCCCCAGGCGGTTGGCCATGACTACCGAACGGTGCATGCCTCCGGTGCAGCCAATGGCAATCATCAGAGTGGTTTTTCCTTCCTTAACGTACTGAGGAATTAAGAACTCGATAAAATCCTGAAACTTTTCCATAAAATCTCCCGTCAGCGGAGAACCGAAAACGTAGTCCCGGATAACCCGGTCGTTCCCGCTTAAGGGCCGGAGAGTCGGGTCGTAGTGTGGATTAGGCAGGAAGCGAACGTCAAAGACCAGATCGGAGTCCAGGGGTATACCATACTTGTAGCCAAAAGAAATGACCGTGATGTGCAGTCTGGAGGTGTTGGTGTTATCCGCGTAAATAGCGGCTATCTCTTCTTTTAGCTGCTGAACGGCCATGTTGGATGTGTCAATGATTTTGTTTGCCCTGCCTCTTAGGTCCTGGAGGCGATTTCGCTCTTCCCGGATCACTTCCAGGCTTTCTCCGTGCGAGCTCAGGGGATGGCGCCTTCTGGACTCTTTATACCTTCGCACCAGCGTTTCATCGGAGGCTTCCAGGAAAAGAATCTCATATTGGATTCCCTGCATGTCAATTTCAGAAAGCACTTCAAAAAGGGTATCGAAGAACTCCCCACCTCGAATGTCGACTGCTAATGCTATCTTATTAATCTTACTGGCCGCTTGTGCACAGAGCTCGCTAAATTTGGGGATCAAGGCGGGGGGCAGGTTGTCCACGCAGAAAAAACCCAGATCCTCAAGACAGCGCATGGCCTGGGTTTTCCCTGCGCCGGAAAGGCCGGTAACAATAACAAGCTTCGGCATAATCATAACAACCCCCCTTTTGGGATGTGGGACTCAATGCTCGGCGTTGATGACCATCTCTATGGGGAACCGCAACCGATCCAGCAGGGCTGCGCCCGAATCCAGATTCCCCACCGTGCCGGGATAGTGTGCGTCGCTGTTTACAACCAGCCTGGCCCCCCGGCGGGCGGCAGCCCGGACGATTTCTTCTTTATTATAATGGTGTCCCGTATTTACTTCAAGTGCGGTTTCCGTGCCGGCGCAGGTCTGGGCTAGTTCATCCAGATCCACCGGCATGAACAGGTTTGGGTGGCTGATAAAATCCACCGGGTAGGTGCGGACTGTCTCAAGTAAGGCTTTGGTGTTAGTGCTGCGCATTTTTTCCCAGAGGCTCTTCTTCATTCTGACCACCAGGTTGGGCAGGGTATAATACAGGGCATCCCCCGGACTTTCCGGAATATAGTAGGGGTGCAGCCCGGCAATCAACAGGTCCAGTTGGTCAATGATCTCCCGGGGCAGGTCGAGGCGGCCGTCACGGCTGATCACAGCAGACTCAGCCCCGACCAGGAGCTTAAGCTCTGGAAAGTGGGGTGCCAGCCCGGCCACCTCTTCCTTGATGGCCAGGAAGGTTCCGGCATCCGCCACGCCCGTGCCGATGCTCTTGGGACCGTGATCGGTGATGGCCACAGCCTTCAGTCCCCGTTCGGCGGCTGCCTTGATGTTTTCTGCCGGGGTCCCCCGGCCGTCGCTGTATTTTGTGTGGGTATGATAATCGGCAAAAAGCTTAATTGTCCCGTAGCTCCTTTTTGAGATAGTCAATGACCTTGACCGGACCCGGGTCAATGCCGTACAGGGCTGCCAGGTATACGCTGGTGTAATCACCCGTGTAAATCAGGGAAAAGAGCCTGGAGAGAACGCCTTCACCGGAGGCCCAGACCTCGGTGCAGCCGTCGACAACCTCCTGGATCACGCCCCTGGTGATCTCGATGCGCTTGTGCACCCGGGGGTGATCCCGCTCGTCCCGCAGGATGATCACGTGGATCTTTTTTAAAAGCTCCTTTGGAAACTGGAAGCCGACGATTTCATTGTGGTTTAGTTCCGGAAGCACGTTCCAGTAAGCAGGCGCCTTGGCGTTTTCATTAATCTGGCCCTTCCAGCGCTGGGCTACCACCTCGGTTGTGCCGGTCGAACCCCAGATCACGGGGATCCGGTTGAAAAGCTTCCGGGCGAGCTGCTTGGCCAGGTTTTCTTCCTCGGGGGCTTCCGGAGCCAGCTTTTCCTGCAGACCCCGGATATAATCAATCATTTCAGAAATCTCATCGACCGTGTCCGGCAGCAGACCCAGCCTTTGTAAAACCCTCAAAATGGGGATAAACAGGAAGCCGGTGGCTGCCCGGGGAGAAATACCACCGGGAACCCCAATCAGCGGCACCCCGTCCTGCCCGGCCAGCTCGCCCAGCCTGCCGCCGGTGCTAACGGCAACCACAGAGGCGCCCCTGGAACGGGCTTTCCCGTAAGCACTCAGGGTTTCTTCGGTGTTTCCGGAATAGCTGACGGCAAAAACCAGGGTATCGGGCCCTACAAACTCCGGCAAAACGTAGTCCCGGTTGACGGTCACGGGCACAGCAAGCTTGCCGGCGGTATAAACCCTGAGCAGGTCCCCCCCGATGGCCGAGCCGCCCAGGCCGGTCACGACAATATTGGAAATGGCCTCAATCTCCGGCAGGACAACATCCCGGGCCAGGTCCCAACAAGCCCGGCTGCACTGGGCCGGCAGGCCTTTCAGGGCTTCGAACATGCCCATTGTATCCATCCTGCACAGATCCTCCATGCAGTTCAAATCATTTTTAATGCTCATAATTAACCATTCCTCTCTTCATAGAAGAATATTTTACTCCGAAATTCCTGCATCATCGACCCGTGACTGGATAGTATCCCATCCCCGCCGGAGGGATCTCTGCAGTCGTAAATTCCCGGAGAACTTTCGGTATTCAAATTTCAAGCAACGCTGCTTGCATCTTTTCTTCGCCCATTCACTTAACTTAACGAAAACACTGTACCGGGAAAAGCAAAATGTTTATATACTTTAATTAACAGTTTGGTACGCCCTTTTTTGTTCCGGATGCGGTTTTAATCCAGGCTTCGGCGGGCGGACGGATTTCTAGCACGTCTTCTGCGTACGCCCGGAGCACCTCGGCCACACCCCAGGCCTGGGCGATACAGCCCCGGGGGATGATCGGTTCCTCGCCGTCAAAAATTTCGGAAATATAGCCTACGCCGTGGTCACGCAGATGGTCGCGGAAAGGCCGGATCAGCCGGAGCGCCATTTCCCGGCTGGCCGGACTGTAGCCGTGCGCCCGCCGCAAAGCGGTAATAAAGGGCCCCACCAGCCAGCTCCAGGCCGTCCCCTGGTGGTAAGCACCGTCCCGCTGGAAGCGGTCTCCGGTGTAAATCCCCCGGTACCCCTCATCACCGGGGGACAGGCTGCGGATTCCGTAGGTCACGTAGAGTTCACGCCAAACCTTCTGCACTACCCGGAGCGCCTGCTCCCGACCGAGCATGGTATGGGGGAGGCTCACGGTCAGCAGCTGGTTGGGCCGGACCCGGCAGTCCTTCCCTTCTGAAGAAACCACGTCAAACAGGCAGCCGTCTTCTTCCTTCCAGAATTCTTTTACAAATTTCTCTTTGATTCGGTCAGGCAGGGCCGGCTCGGGAAACTCGTCCCCGCATAGCAGGCACAGCTTTTCCAAGATGCAAAGGGCGTTATACCACAGGGCATTGATTTCCACGGCCTTGCCGTGCCGTGGCGTCACCACCCATTGATCCACCTTAGCGTCCATCCAGGTCAGCTGGACCTCCGGGGAACCGGCGCTTAAGAGGCCGTCTTCGTCCATAACAATATTATAGTCGGTGCCCGTCACGTACCGGCGGACGATCTCCTTGACCTGCGGGAAAACCTGCTCCCGCACGAAGTCCAGGTCACCGGTGTAGGCCAGGTACTGGTAGACCGCCTGGATAAACCAGAGGGAGGCGTCCACGGTGTTGTAAACCGGGTTTTTGGCCCCGTCAAAAAAAGCGTTGGGCAAAATCCCCCTCCGGCTGTGCTCAGCGAAGGTCAGCAGGATCTCCCGCGCCTCCTGAAAGCGCCGGGTTACGAGGGTCAGCCCGGGCAGGGAAATCATCGCGTCCCGGCCCCAGTCGGCAAACCAGGGGTAGCCGGCGATGATGGTTTTTTTCCCGGTGGAGCGGCGCTGCACGATAAAGGCATCCGCAGCCCGCACCAGGTCGCAGGCAAGGCTGTCTTTGCAGCCGGCCCGCTCCACAAGCCCCTGGAGCCGGAATCTTTCCTTTTCCAGTAAATCTAAGGGGCCAAGCTCAGCAGCCCGGCAGCATGCCTCGGTCGAGGCGATAACCGCAAAGGTTTTGGCTGCTCCCGCCTCCAGGGGAACCTCAAAGCGGCCCGGCACGTAGTGATCTTCCTGGTCATGCTCACCCCGCTCTTTTTCCGCCGCGTAGGCCATCCCTTCGTACCAGCTCCCCCCGGGTAAAAAAGTACCGGCGCTGCAGGTCAGCAGCAGGGGCGGCAGCTCCTCCCTCCCTTCAATAGAAACGCCGTCGGGGATCTTCTTCAGCTTGAATTCAAGCTCTCCCCGGCGAGTGACATAGTGGTGACCACGGCTGTTGACCAGCGGCGCCAGGCTCAGCACGGCCGGCATTGTGCCGTTATAGACCCGGTAGAGAATTACCGTCGTATTCTGGCCATGCACCATGAAAACGGTTTTAGCCAGGGTAATGTCCCCGAAGCTGTATGTAAACGTTGGAAACGGTTCCACTTGTACCTGCTGAAGGTGGATGAAGCCGGTTTCCTTGAAGCCGGACCGGTTGTCGTTGGCTGCCAGATTGAAGGTGCAGGGACCGGCCCGAAAGCGCTCGTCCAGCTTGGCCAGGTGCAGCACCCGCCGGCCGGGCGGCTTGTGGGCAGCCACCAGCAGGCCGTGGTACTTGCGGCTGTTGAGGTTGATCAGGGTACTGGAGGCATAGCCGCCAATGCCGTTGGTGACCAGCCATTCTTTTTGCAGGCCAAGCTCCATTGTGCGCCAGTCGTTTTTACCGAAATAAAACACTCGACCCTTCCTTCCTGTTGCCCTAGTGCAGATGACGTTAACGGGACTCTGACGCAATCATCTTTCCTATAATAGTCTCAACAGCAGCTTTTTATTCCAGCGGGCCTACCGCCTGCAGGGCCAGCGCCACGGCGCCGATGGCCCCGGCCCGGCCGCCCAACTCTGCCGGTACCAGGCGCACCCGCGCCCGGGCAGTCTCCAGCGCCCTGGCCCCGACTTCCCGGCGAACCCCTTCCCAGATCAGTTCGCCGGTTTTCATAACGCCCCCGCCCAGGACAACAAGGGATGGGTTCAGCAGGTTGACCAGGTTGGCCACCCCGATCCCCAGAAAGCGGGCGGCCTCCTCAATAATGGAAACCGCGACGGGGTCACCCCCGGCCGCGGCTGCGGCCACTGAAACGGCGCTGATTCTCCCGAAGTCACCTCCAGCCGCCGCCAGGATCTCCCGGCCGCCACCGCCGGCCACCCGTTGCCTGGCCTCCCTGGCAATGGCCGTGCCGGAGGCCAGCGCCTCCAGGCAGCCACAGTTACCGCAACTGCACAGGGGACCGCCGGGCAAAACGGTCATGTGGCCGACCTCCCCGGCGCCGTCCGAAGAGCCCCGGTAAAGCCTCCCGCCCAGGATAAACCCGCCTCCGACCCCGGTGCTGACGGTGATGTAGACCATGTTTTCCGCACCCCTGCCCGCTCCGTAGACATGCTCACCCAGGGCGGCCAGGTTGGCGTCGTTATCCAGCAAGACCCTGATACCTGTTTTTCCCTCGAGGATCTCCCGGATGGGGAGATCCTGCCAGTTCAAGTTCGGGGCAAAATGAATGATCCCCCTGGAGGTATCCAAAGGGCCCGGGGCGCCCAGAGCCAGGGCCCGCAACCGGCGGGAGGCAAGGGGCGCCTCCCGTTTAACCAATGCCACGCTCTCTAAAATGCGCGTGATTACATGCTGCGGGCCTTTTTCCGCCTCGGTGGGGATTTTTATTTCAGCCAGAACTTCACCGTTCGATGCAGCCAGAACAGTGTAAATTTTGGTCCCGCCCAGGTCCACACCAGCCACGTAAAAATCAGACACTTCTATGACCTTCCTTTAAAAATAGTGGACTGGCTCTGTCCAAAGACAGCGCTTCACACAACGCTATAACTTACCTAACGGTTATTTTTACCGCCGCAGAGCAAATCATGTGCAGGTATCACCTAGCACAAACTTTTCCAGGGCTTCCACCACACCGTCTCCATGTGAGGCAGAAGTCACATAGTCCGCTCTTTTTTTGATCTCCTCCCGGGCATTGGCCACAACCACACCGAGCCCGGCATATTCCAGCATCTCCAGGTCGTTATAGCTGTCCCCCACCGCCATGATTTCTTCCCTTTTAATCCCGAAGAGGCCGGCCAGGTAGGCCAGGGCGTCCCCTTTGGTGGCCCGGGGATGGGAAAACTCAAGAAAATGCGGCTTGGATTTGGCAATGTGTACCTTTCCCGCATAGAGCGGAAGCAGCTCTTTGCTGAGGCGATCCAGCTGCGGCTCCTCTGCAATAGCCAGCAACTTGACCGGGTCGCGATCGAAATAATTTAAAAAGTCTCCTACCACCTCTACCTTCATGTTTACAAAGGCGGCGTAACGCCGGCCCTCCGGGGTATCTCTTTCAACCAGCAGCCGTTCATCCCCCAGGTAACCGTTCAGGTGGTACCCCAACTGATGAACCCGGGTGATAATTTCCCGGGCGTAAACAAGGGGCAGCGGCCGGTACACAAAAACCTGACCGGAGTAAGCGTTCTTTACCAGCGCACCCTGGTAGGTAATCAATGGGATATCCAGTCCCAGCTCCCGGGCAAATTTTGCGGCCGATAGATACATGCGGCCGGTGGAAATGGTGAAATGAACGCCGGCGGCACGCACGGCAGAAACGGCTTCCTTAACCCGGCCTGTAATTTGAAGGTCCCTGGAAAGCAGCGTATCGTCAAGGTCAACGGCAACCAGCTTAATTTTTGTCATAAAACCCCCGCTTTGTTTTACTTTCCATAAAAAAACTTATAAAAGGAAGTATTTTTATAATTATACACATTTTTAATTCCTTGTGGGAAATCTATAGGGACTGGTGAAAAAAATCATAGACGGCTCGGGCCGCCTTCCGGTTCATGCCCTGAACAGCAGCCAGTTCCCCGAGCGATGCTTTTTCAATTTCAGCCAGCGAGCCGAAGGCTTTCAGCAGAGCCCGGCGGCGAACCTCCCCGATGCCCTCCACCTCGTCCAGAAGGGACTTCAGCCCGGCCTTCCCCCGGAGGTTCCGGTGGTAAGCCAGGGCAAAGCGGTGGGCCTCGTCGCGCAGGCGCTGCAGCAGGTGGAGCGCCCGGGAACCCGCCGGCAGGACGATAGGTTCGGACCGGCCCTCGGCAAAGAGGTTTTCCTCCTCCTTGGCCAGCCCGAAGGCCGGGATCCGGGAAAAACCCAATTCGTGCATGACGTGCCGGGCAGCCGATAACTGACCCTTTCCACCGTCTACAATGACCAGGTCCGGAAGCTGGTGGAACCGGGCCTCCTTGCTGGAAAGCCGACCTGTGTTCAACAAATCCCGCTCTTCCACGGCCCGGGTGAAGCGCCTGCGCAGCACCTCCTGCATGGAAGCAAAGTCGTCCGGTCCCTCCACGGTGCGGATTCTAAAGCGGCGATACTGGTCCCTGGCTGGCTTGCCCTCCTCAAAAACCACCATCGAGGCCACGCTTTCAGCCCCCTGGGTATTGGAGATGTCGTAGCACTCCAGGCGCCGGGGGGAACACGCCAGGCCCAACCCCCGGGCCAGCTCGGCCAGCGCCCCGGCAATGTCGTCACGGCCAACCGCCCCGTCCGCCCGGATCTGCTCCAGGGTCAGGAGGGCGTTTTGGGCCGCCAATTCCACCAGCTTTTTCTTTTTGCCACGTCTGGGCGTCTTTAGAGAAACTTTGGCTCCCCTCTTACCTGAAAGCCATTTTTCAATGACCGCTTTCTCCTCTCTGATCTCCTCGGAGAGCAGGATTTCTGCCGGGATCAAGTCGGCGGCGTTATAATACTGCTTGATGAAGGCGGTGGCGGCCTCGGGTCGGCTCAGTCCTTCCGTTCCCTTCAACATGAAGTGCTCCCTGCCGATAAGCTTGCCCCCCCGGATGAAGAACAGCATCACGCAGGTCTCGTCAAAGGTTTCGGCCAAAGCTGCCACATCCTGGTCTTCAAAGCCACTTGAAATGATCTTCTGCTTCTCAACCACCTCCCGCACAGCCTGGATCTGGTCTCGGAGACGGGCGGCCTGTTCAAACTCCAGCTTTTCCGCGGCCTCCTCCATTCTGGCCGTCAACTGCCGGACCAGGTCCTCCTGCCTCCCCTCCAGGAACAGGCAGACCTCCTGGATCATGGCCCGGTATTTTTCCCGGTCAACCAGGCCGCAGCACGGCCCCAGGCAGCGCTCGATATGGTGGTTCAGGCAGGGTCTCTCCCGTTTCTCCGGCTCCCTCTTCTTGCAGGAGCGGAAAGGGAAAAGTTTTTTTAGCAGACGGAGGGCCTCGTTGACCGCGCCCACCCTGGTGTAAGGGCCAAAGTACCTGGACCCGTCTTTGATCCGACGGCGGGTAATGGTCACCCTGGGGAAATTATCCCCCAGGGTGATTTTCAGGTAAGGATAGCTCTTGTCATCTTTCAAGAGGACATTATAGCGAGGCCGGTGCTCCTTAATCAGGTTCTGCTCCAGAATCAACGCCTCAACCTCTGAGTCGGTGAC
>ENA-UOOH01002166-UOOH01002166.1-fermentation-metagenome-genome-assembly--contig:-NODE-2166-length-17535-cov-3.339874_pt1 | contig 17535 bp, 18 predicted proteins | sample MGYA00245778_ERZ724025 | MGnify/ENA primary metagenome ERZ724025 (study PRJEB28704, sample SAMN03018313) | fermentation metagenome | biome: anthropogenic terrestrial biome; feature: soil; material... | reverse complement strand
GGATGGGCCAGCCGGTCAACTGGCTGAGCAGCTCGGCGGTTGCCATGCCGGCCTTGGCATCGGGGTGGTTGAGGCCCACATGGCGCAGTTCCAACCCCAGCACCTGCTGCACCGCGGCACGGGTCAGCTGCTCAATTTTGCCCCAGTCTGCCGACTTGATGGCGTCATCGGGCACCATCCAGCTGCCGCCGCAGGCCAGCACCTGGGGGATGCTCAGGTAGTCCTTCAGGTTGCCCTCGTTGATGCCGCCGGTGGGCACAAAATGCATCATGTGGTAGGGCCCAAGCAGCGCCTTGAGCGTTTTGACGCCGCCCAGCGCCTCCGCGGGGAAGAACTTAACGGCCTTTAGGCCCAATTCCAGCGCCGCTTCGATATCCGACGGCCCGGCACAGCCCGGCAGCACGGGATAGCCTTGTTGCAGGCAGTGGTTCACCACCTTTGGGTTGAAGCCGGGGGTAACGATGTAGCCGGCGCCTGCCGCTATGGCGCGGTCGGCCTGCTCAACGCCCAGCACCGTGCCGGCGCCGAGCATGACATCGGGCAACTCCGCGTGCACACGGCGGATGGCCTCCTCGGCCGCATCGGTGCGGAAGGTAATCTCCGCCACCGGCAGCCCGCCTGCGGCCAGCGCCCGGCACAGCGGCACCGCGTCCTCCGCCCGCTCTACCTTAATGACGGGCACCAGCCCCGCCAAAGCCAATTGGTTGATCATATCTGTCTCCCTTTCAGCGTATATTGCATTGTCCTTATGCGAATTATACGCATGAACAATACTTTCTTAGTCTGCATGATAGCACAGAAGGCCTTTGAAAGACAGGTATTTTCGGCAGGACGGACAACAAAAAAGCACATGCCGCGCTGCCCGGCATGTGCCAAAGGGAATGTGTAAACAGGTAACGAATCAGAACTCCGCGTTGCCCACCGTACGCGGGTAGGGCAGCACGTCGCGGATGTTGGAGATGCCGGTTAAGTACATCACCAGCCGCTCAAAGCCGATACCAAAGCCCGCGTGCTTGACCGTGCCAAAGCGCCGCAGGTCGGTGTACCAGGTGTAGTCGTCCGCCTCCAGCCCCATCTCATTGATGCGGTTCATGAGCACGTCGTGGCGCTCCTCACGCTGGCTGCCGCCAATCATCTCGCCGATGCCGGGCACCATGAGGTCAACCGCGGCGACGGTCTTGCCGTCGTCGTTCATGCGCATGTAGAAGGCCTTGATGTCCTTGGGGTAGTCATACACAAACACCGGGCGCTTGTAGTGCTCCTCGGTGAGGTAGCGCTCGTGCTCGGTCTGCAGATCCATGCCCCATTTGACCGGGTACTCAAAGGCCTTGCCCGAGGCGGTGAGGATATCGATGGCCTGGGTGTAGGAGCAGCGGGCGAAGCTGCTGTCGCGCACCAATTGCAGGCGCTCCAGCAGGCCCTTGTCCACAAATTGGTTGAGGAAGGCGATTTCATCGGGCGCTTCGCGCAGAATATCGCCGATGATGGTGCGCACCATGTCCTCTTCCAGCGCCATGTTGTCCTCCAGGTCGGCGAAGGCGATTTCGGGCTCTATCATCCAGAACTCGGCCGCGTGGCGGGCGGTGTTGCTGTTTTCCGCGCGAAAGGTGGGACCAAAGGTATACACATTGCGGAAGGCCATGCAAAAGCCTTCCACGTTGAGCTGGCCGGATACCGTCAGCGACGCGTGTTTGCCAAAGAAATCTTCCTTGTACTGGATGGCGCCGGCCTGATCGCGCGGCGGCTTGTCCATGTCCAGCGTGGTCACCTGGAACATTTCACCGGCGCCTTCGGCATCGCTGGTGGTGATGATGGGCGTATGCACATACACAAAGCCCCGCTCGTGGAAATAGCGGTGGATGGCCTGCGCGGCCAGCGAGCGGATGCGAAACACCGCGTAAAAGGTGTTGGTGCGCGGGCGCAGGTGGGCGATGGTGCGTAGGTACTCAAAGGAGTGGCGCTTCTTTTGCAGCGGGAAATCTGCCTCGCACAGCCCGTCCACGGTCAGCTCCTCGGCTTTCAGCTCAAAGGGCTGCTTCATGCCGGGCGTCAGCACCAGCGTGCCCTTGACGGTCAGTGCGCTGCCCAGCGTGAGCTTGACCGCCTCCTTGAAATTGGGCAGGCTGTCATCGCAGACGATTTGCAGGTTTTTAAAATGGCTGCCGTCATTGAGCTCGATGAAGGCAAACGTCTTGCTGTCGCGCAGCGTGCGCACCCAGCCGCTGACGGTGATTTGCGTGCCTTGGGCCGGGGTGTCGGAAAACAGGGTGGAAATGAGCGTGGTGTGCATGTGATGTCCTCTTTCGTGAGATATTGCCGCTTAAACGGTTAAACGTAATCGGTGCCCAGCCGCCCCAGCATGGCGGCGCCGATGATGCCGGCGTCATTGCCCAGGCTGGCCAAAGCGATGGGGGGAAAGGGCATGCTCTTGTACATCAGGTAGCGCGGAATTTTGTCCACGATGCCGTCAATCAAAAACTTGCCCGTATGGCTGATGCCGCCGCCCAGCACCACCATCTCCGGATCCAGGAAGGAGATGATGGTGTTGATGGCGATGGCCAGGTATTTGGTGTAACGGTGGAAGATACGCAGCGCGAACTCGTCGCCCTCCTTGGCCAGGTCCATCACGATGCGGCCGGTGATTTTCTTGGGGTTGCCGCCCGCCTGCCGCATGATGGCGCAGTCCGGGTGCATCAGGCATACCTCGCCCGCCATGCGAATCAGCGCCGTGGCTGAGCAGTAGCGCTCTACACATCCGCTCTTGCCGCAGGTGCAGGGGATGCCGTCCACCTCCATGGTCAGGTGGCCGATTTCGCTGGCCACGCCATGGGCGCCCGTCCAGGGCTTGCCGTCGATGACAATGCCGCCGCCCACGCCTGTGCCCAGGGTGAGGAACACGCTGGAGTGCAGGCCGCGGCTCACGCCGCATACGCTCTCGGCAAAGCCGGCCACCGTGGCGTCGTTGTCGATGACCACAGGCAATTGCAGGTATTTGTTCAACTCGTTCCGCAGCGGGATGTCGTGCCAGCCCAGGTTGGTACAAAAGACCACCCGGCCGGTGACGTTGTCGGCGATGCCGGGGATGCCGATGCCGATGCCGCCCACACTGTCCACGGTGAGGTTGCCCTCCTCCAGGGCCTTCAGGCTGCACGCGGCCATGTCGCGCACCACGTCCTGATAGGGGCGATCGGCCAGCGTGGCCGTCTCGGCCTTGGCCAGCACCTTGCCTGCCTCGTCCACCACCCCTGCTTTGATTTGGGTCCCCCCCAGGTCGATGCCGATAAAATACATGCCGCTCCCCCTTAGGATTCCTTGTTGGCGTTCATCATGTCGTTGAGCCTGCGGTCCAGCTCCCTGGCCGCGGAATAGCCCATCTTTTTGAGGCTGAAGTTGCGCGCGGCCACCTCGATGATGATGGCCAGGTTGCGCCCCGGCCGCACCGGGATGACCAGATAGGGGATGTTGACGCCCATGATCTGGGTGGTCTCCTCCGTCAGGCCTAGGCGGTCGTATTCTTTTTTCTCTTTCCAGTTCTCCAGGTGGATTTCCATGTCGATGGACTTGGTCAGCAGCACCGAGCCCACGCCGTACATGGCGCGGATGTCGATGATGCCAATGCCGCGGATTTCCATGAAGTGGCGCACGGTTTCGGGTGCGGCGCCCGTCAGGCGGTCGGGGGCTACGCGGCGGATGTCCACAATGTCATCGGCCACCAGCTGGTGCCCGCGCTTAATCAACTCCAGCGCCGATTCGCTCTTGCCTACGCCGCTTTCACCGGTAAGTAGGATGCCCACGCCGTATACATCCACCAGCACCGCGTGCTTGGTGGTGCGCGGGGCCAGCACCTTGCTCAGGTATAGGATGGCCTGCACGATGAAGGCGGTGGTGCTCACCTCGCTTTGCAGGATGGGCACATCGTGGGCGCGGGCAATGGATACCATTTCCTCATGGGGCTGCAAGCCACGGCATACAATCATCACCGGCACGGGGTAGGTAAAAAAGCGCTCCAGGCAATCCCTGCGCTCCTGCGCGGTGAGGGAAGCCAGGTAGCTCATCTCCACATTGCCCATCACCTGCGGGCGCTTGTAGGCAAAGTGGTCATAAAAACCAACGAACTCAAGCCCGGGGCGGTTGATTTCGGGCGAGGTAACATCCCACTCCGTCTTGGTGGAGGGCACAATCCACTTCAGGTTCAGCGCCTGGGCGAACTCCTGTGCGTTGACCATGGGCATCCGCCTTTCAGCGGCTGGCGCCGCGTAATCTTTCGTGTATTATACATACTTTGGGCGGCCGTGCCAAGGGAACACAGCGCCGGAAAACGCCCGCTTGTCAGTTGACGCTGGGGGCCCGCGTTGATACAATGGATGGTATACAACGGATGGAGGTGCGCATATGGGCTATTGGATCATGGTGGATATTTGCTCTGACCTGCCCAAGTATTACATGGACCGGCATGAGAAGTTTGCCGTGCTGCCCATGAACTACCACATGGGCGGGCAGGAATACGTGTACCAGATAGGGGATGAGGCGCACATCGCCGATTTTTATAAGAAGATCAGCGCGGGTGCGCAGGCCACCACCTCCCAGATTACCGTGATGGCCTACCAGAACGCCTTTCGCGAGGTGCTGGCCCGCGGGGAGGACCTGCTGTGCCTGTGCCTGTCCAGCGGCATATCGGGCTCGCTGCAAAGCGCGCTGATGGCGCGCGACATGCTGCGCGAGGAGTTTGCGGACGGCCCGAAGGTGGAGATTGTGGATTCCCTGTGCGCCTCTTTGGGCCTTGGCCTGCTGACCGACTATGCGCTGCAAAACCGGGCGCAGGGCATGTCGCTGACCGATAACGCCCAGTGGATTTCTGATAACCGGCAAAAGCTCAACCATTGGTTTACCGTGGATGACCTCAACCACCTGTTCCGCGGCGGCCGGGTCACCAAGTCGGCGGCGCTGATTGGCAGCATGTTGCGCATCAAGCCGGTGCTGCGGGTGGACCAAGAGGGCAAGCTGGTGCCCTTTGAAAAGGTGCAGGGGCGCAAGCGCTCGCTCAAGGCGCTGGCCGACAAGGCCATTGAGCTGTCCAACCCAAAGGAGGGGCAGAAATATTTCATCAGTCATGGCGACTGCCAGGAGGACGCGCAGTACGTGGCCGACCTCATCAAGGAAGGGCTGCCCCAGGCTGGCGAGTTTATGATTTCCCCCTGCGGCGCGGTGATCGGCGCGCACTCCGGGCCGGGCACCGTGGCGCTGTTCTTCATGGGCGATCATCGGTAAATGGCCTATCAGAGCACCCAGGCCATCGTGCTCAGGCGGGTGGATTACCGCGAGCATGACCGCATCCTGACGCTGCTCACGCCGTCGCGCGGGCGGGTGGATGCGGTGGCCCGGGGCTGCCGGCGGCCAAAGAGCCCGCTGATGCCGGCCTGCGAGCTGTTTACCCTGGGCGAGTATGTGCTGTATAAGGGCAAGGGGCACGAGGTGGTGACCTCCTGCGCCGTGAGCGACAGCTTTTATCCCCTTCGGGATGACTTTGACCGGCTGAGCTACGCCTCGCTGATGCTGGGCGCCGCGCTGTCAGCCGCCCAGCCTGAGGAGCCGCAGGAGCACCTGATGATTTTGCTGACCCGCTCCCTGGCGCGCCTGGCCTATGGGCAGATGGACCCTGCCGCCGTGACGGCGGCTTTTTTGCTGCACTTTGCGGCCCTCATCGGCTACAAGCCGCGGCTCAACCATTGCGTGCTGTGCGGCCGGGTGCTGGCGCCGGGCGAGGGTGCCTGGCTCAATCCCCTGGCAGGCGGCCTGGTGTGCAAGGCCTGCTACCGCGGGGACAGCGGCGCCATGCGGCTGGATGGCCCCACGGTGGACTGGCTGCGCAGCGTGCTCAAGGTGGGCATCGACAAAACGGAGCCTGCCCTGCGGCAGGCCCCGGTGAGTGCGCTCAAGCGCTATGTGGAGCAATTGATCGAGCAGCGCTTGCCCAAGCTGCCCGAGTACGTGGCTAGGCTATAGGATGCGCAGCTGCACCGTGCTGCGCGCGTTGATCACGCGGTCTTTATGGCAGCGGCGCATGGTAAAGGAAAACCCATATTCCTTCTTCCCGTTGGCGCGGTACACGCGGTAGCGGGATAATTTATAGATGTCTCTTTGGGCCAGCTGGGCAAAATCCTCATACAGCAGCTGGGCCGCCAGGCGGGAGATAGCGTCGCAGCGCTTGCCGTTGCCGTTTTGTTTGAAGTCGAAATTAAGCAGCGTGTGCGCTGGGTACACCGAGGTGACGGTGACGCCGTGCTGCTCCACACGCACCTGGTCGATATCATAGTGGTGAAATAGATAATCTAACTTCTGGTAAAGGCGCAGGTACAGCGGGGTGGCGCGCAGCTTCTCCAGCAACAGGCGCTCACGCCTGCGGGAGCGCGCCGTATACAGCAACAGCGCCGCTGCCATAATTGCCCAAAGAACAACCATGGTCTCAGCCAAAGTTTTCACGGCAGCGCCCCACCCTTTCCTACTATATGTGGGGGATTATAACAGTACAAACAACTAAATACAACCGTTTATTGGGAATATATTGCGAAAATCGGACAAAAAGTTTCCCAAAGGATTATGCAATGCCTCCTTGGCGCCCTCAACGGCAGCCAAAGCAATGGAAGACGGCTCAATTCTCGTGCAGTATTTTGTTCATCCGTGTTGCATAGAAACACAGCCAAAGGATGGGGGATAACGTGCCCAAAGAAAAACCCCGGCTTGATTCAGCCGGAGTGGTAGGGCCTGGGGTCTCGGTGGGACTTACTTCTTGATGGCACGCATCAGCAAAATCACCAGGCAGGCGCCGCCAATGGCGACCAACAGGGCGCCAATGCTGAAGCCGCTGGTCTGGATGCCCAGCACACCGGCGATTAAGCCGCCCAGCACACTGCCCACGATGCCCAGGATGATGTTGGTCACCAGGCCCTGGGCATTGCCCATCAGCTTGCCGGCTACCCAACCGGCCAGGGCACCAAATAGAATCCACAGCAATACGTTCAGAATCATCGGGGGTTCTCCTTTCAAACAACACGGATACAAAGTGTGTAACAAATATACCACCATGCGGGCCGGTCAAACAACGCCGGACAGGTTGTTCCCAAACCCTTGCATCCCTCTTTGCGTCTTGTTATAATGGCATCCATATTGAGAGGCTATGGCCGGAAGGTAGGTATTCAATGTTCGACTGGTTACTGGGAATTCAAAACGCGATTGCGGAGGCGGCTCCCGCGGCCGCGGCTGCAGGCGATGCGGCGGCTGGCGAGCCCAACGCCACGGCGGCGCTCATTCAAATGCTGCTGCCCATGGTGCTCATCGTGGTGGTGTTCTACTTCATGCTGATTCGCCCGCAGAAAAAGAAGGACAAGAAGGTCAAGGACATGCTGTCCAACCTGAAGGTCGGCGATCGCATCTGCACCATCGGCGGCATCTACGGCACCATCACCAGCATTCGTGAGGACAATGTGGTGCTGGCTGTTGGCGCGCAGGACACCCCCATGGTGTTCGCCCGCTGGGCCATCCGCAACGTGGAAGCGGTCTCGGTGGAGAACGAGGGCGAAATCCTCGCCTGATTTGGTCATGACACACAGGCGCCGAGGGAGCAATCCCCGGCGCTTTTTCTAAAGGAGGAACTGGTGATGAAACGATTGGATGGCCGTGCGGTGGATACGCTGCGGGCAATACAGATGCAGACAGGCTTTATTTCCACCGCGGCGGGCAGCTGCCTGATAGCCTTTGGCGGCACGCGCGTGCTGTGCACCGCATCGGTGGAGGAGGGCGTGCCCCCCTTCCTGCGCGGCAGCGGCATGGGCTGGCTGACGGCGGAGTATGCCATGCTGCCGGCCTCCACCGGCACGCGCAAGCGGCGCGACGGCGTCAAAAAGGATGGCCGCGGCGTGGAGATTGGCCGCATGATTGGCCGGGCGCTGCGCCAGGCGGTGGATTTGTCGCGCATGGGGCCGCGCACCATCACCATTGACTGCGATGTGCTGGAGGCCGATGGCGGCACCCGCACCGCCGCCATCACGGGCGGCTTTGTGGCGCTGTGCCAGGCGATAGATGGCCTGATGCAGCGCGGCGCCCTCAAGGAATCGCCTATTGCCCACCAGGTGGCGGCAGTCAGCTGCGGCGTGGTGGCCGGCATGCCCATGCTGGACCTGTGCTACCGTGAGGACAGCATGGCCGATGCCGACATGAACATCGTGATGAACGAGCAGTTTCGCTTCATCGAGCTGCAGGGCACGGGGGAGGAGCGCGCCTTCTCCCTGTCCGAGCTGGGTCAATTGCTCAGCCTGGCGCAGGGCGGCATCGCGCAGCTGTTTGCCATGCAGGCGCAAGCGTTGGGGGACGCGGCGCGCGTCATCGGAAAAAAGCAGACGCTGGTCATCGCCAGCAACAACGCCCACAAAATCAAGGAGTTGACCGCCATGCTGGGCGACCGCTATCGCCTGCTGTCCATGCGGGAGGCTGGGTTTGAGGGCGATGTGGAGGAGAACGGCGCCACCTTTGCCGACAACGCCTTGCTCAAGGCCCAGGCTGTGCGCGATGCCACCGGCTACGCCGCCCTGGCCGATGACAGCGGCCTGATGGTGGATGCGCTGGATGGGGCCCCCGGCGTGCACAGCGCGCGGTTCGCGGGCGTGCACGGCGATGATGCCGCCAACAATGCCCTGCTGGTAGAAAAGCTGCGGGATGTGCCCGCCCCGCGCACGGCACAGTTTGTCAGCGCTATCGCGCTGGCCTCGCCCTTTTTGCCTTCGCGGCTGTTTGAGGGCGTGTGTCCCGGCGTGGTCACGTTTGAGCCGCGCGGCCAGCAGGGCTTTGGCTACGACCCGTACTTTGAGTATGAGAACGGCAAAACCTTCGCCGAGATGACCGATGAGGAGAAGGCGCAGGTCAGCCACCGCGCCCGCGCCATGCAAAAGCTGCTGGAGGCGCTGGGATGAAGGCACTGGTGCTCAGCGACAGCCATGGCGCCACCCGCACCCTGCAGGCGCTGATGGAGCGCCTGGAGCGCGAGGGCAAGCCGGACGCCCTGCTGTACTGCGGCGACGGGCTGTCGGACATTATGCACTACCGTGCCTGGTGCCCTGCCTTCTACGCGGTGCGCGGCAACTGCGATTTCACCGCGCCGCCCGATGTGGCGGGTGAACTGACGGCCCGCATCGGCGGCGTGGAGGTGCTGCTGGCCCACGGCAACGGTTACCACGTGAAGCGCAGCCTGGAGACGCTCAACTGGCGCGCGCGGGAGTTGGAGGCCCGGGTGGTCTGCTTTGGCCACACCCATTGGGCACTGGCAGAATGGCACCACGGTGTATTGATGCTCAACCCCGGGGCGCTGCACGATGGGCGGTACGCGATGCTGGATATACGGGCAGATGGGGTGGTAGTGGCCGAACTGCTCAGCGTTTGATATCGCTATTCGCAACAAAAGGCTGCCTTGCGGCAGCCTTTTGTTGTATGGAGTTTTTTTCTTAGGTTGCGCCGCCCTTGGGCGCCACATAATCCGTGGTGTAGGTATACTTGCACTGGGTGCAGGTGTGCATGGTATAGCCAAAGGCGGTGTCGGTGGGCTGCACGGTGACGGTGATGTAGTCCGGGTTCTCATGCACCTCGGGCAGCAGGTTCACCTTGTATTTTTTGCTCTCTATCTTTTCAAACGATACTTCTTCGTTGTCCTCAATCTGCACGGGGCGGTTGAGTTTTTCGCCGACAAAGGGCTTGCAGTAGGCGCGCCGATCGCCCGCCACATGCTCAAAAAAGCGGATGACCGCCTCCACGCGGTTGCCGGTCACATAGCCCACGCGCTCCTCGTCCTGTTTGACGTGCACATGGTACATGCCCACCAGGCCGCCGTTGTGCACATAGCCATGCACCGAGGCATAGCCGGACAGCTTGACCCGGTTATCCCGCACATCGCCGTAGCCGCAGGCCAGGATGGCGCCTAAGAATTCCTCGCACTTGGTCTTGCGGTTGTCATCCACAAACACCAGCTCCACATCGGCGCTGTTGTTGTCAAACTGGCCGTAGCCAAAGCCCACCAGGCCCGCCACGCCGCCGATGCGGCCCTTCTGCGTCAGGTGGACGCGGCCCAGCACGCTGCACCCGGTGATGGTGGTGTTCTCAGCAAAGCCGGCCAGCCCCGCGGCAAAGCAGCTGCCCTCATCGGTCACCATCACCTGCACGCCCAGCAGGTGCAGGTCGCGGATTTGCGCGTCCCGCACCACGGAGAACAGCCCGGCCAGGCCGGTGTCGTACTTCTTGTGGTTGCCGTCCACCGTCTGGGCGCGGTCGGCGCCCACGGTGTCGATGGACAGGTTGTACAGCACGTGGTTGCCGCCATCCAGCGTGCCGCTGAAGGCAAGGGGCTGCCAGCGCACGCCCTTCATGTCGATATCATTCTCCAGCCGGTAGTGCCCGGCCGGGTTGGTGGCAATGGCCAGCAGGTCATCCACCGTGCGCAGGGGGATGACGCTTGCGTCCGCGGCCAGCGCCGGGGCGATGCCCAGCGCCATTAGAAGGGCTGCCAGCAGCGCCAGCAGGCGGCGGATCACTTCTGCCCCTCCCGCTCCCTGCGCTGTGCCTCCTGCCGCATGGCGCGGAAATAGGCTTCTTCCTGCGACAGTTCGCCATGCAGGTGGGAAGAGTGCCATTGGCTGTTGTTGTCGGTCAGCACGGCCTTCAGCCGCACCGAGGGCACCCCGGCCTGCCGGAAGGCATCCAGGAACTGGTTAATCAGCGCCGATGGGAAGTGGGCCAGCACCAGCATCTCGCTGTCAAACCCTTCGCCCGCGTAGGGCTCATACGCGGCGCTCTGCTCGGCCACCAGGTCGGCCAGCGCGCGGCCATATTCGGCCTGGGGCACGGGGCGCAGACGGATGGCGTGTTTTTCGGTCAGGGGAGCAATCTGCTTTGCGCGTTCCTCGCTGAGGTTATAGGCCAGCAATACAGGCTTTTTCATGGTGTATCCTTTCATTGGTCGTTATTACGCGTCTCGGCGGTACTTCGTCACGATGTCAGTCATCTGCTGCCACTTGTGCTCCATATCGGCCACCAGCTTAAACTGGGTGCGGCAGCGGTCCAGGTTGTGGCCGGGGCGGTGGGTGGCGAAATAGGTATCGCCGCTGAGGTAATCGGTGAGGAAGCGCACGCCGCACTCCAGCGTCATCAGCTTGGCGCCCATGGGCAGCGTGTCGATTTCGGACGCGGTCAGCCGCTCGCCGCAGGCGGACAAAAAGCCCTTCACATACACCTCGTAGGCTGGCAGCGACATGGTGACCAAAGACAGGTCGCGCTCGTCCTCCGCCGCGGTAGATGCCCCAAAGCGGATGGAGTCGCCAAAGTCGTTGCCGGCCAGGCCGGGCATCACGGTGTCCAGGTCGATAACACACAGCGCCGTGCGCGTGTTCTTATCCAGCATCACGTTGTTGAGCTTGGTATCGTTGTGCGTGACGCGCAGCGGCAAGGTGCCCGCGCGCAGCATGTCCATCATGGTGGCCGCCTCCTGCTCGCGCGCCAGGGCAAAGGCAATTTCCTCCTGCACCTCGCCCGCGCGCCCGTGGCTGTCGGCCTGGATGGCCGCGCGCAGTTTCCGGTAGCGGTCGGGTGTATCGTGGAAGTGGGGGATGGTCTCGTTCAGCGTGTCGGCGGGGAAGTCGGCCAGCTGGTTTTGAAACCCGCCAAAGGCCACCGCGCTCTGATAAAAGTCCTCGAGCACCTCGGGCTTGTCCAGGCAAATGCTGTCGGTGATGAAGTCATACGCGCGCCAGTAATCGCCCTGCGCGTCCCGGTGGTACACGGCCCCTTCCGTGGTCTCAATCAGCGTGAGCACCCGGCGGGGCTCCGGCTCCCTGATGCGCAGAAAGCTGGTCACCGCGTGGATGTTGCGCATCAGCGCCGGCACGTCGCGGAACACCTTGTGGTTGATTTTCTGCATGATATAGTCGCGCCCGGCGTCGGTTCGCACCAGATAGGTCACATTGATGTGGCCGTTGCCGTAGCGTTCACAGGAAATCGGCGTGCCGATGAAACGGAAGAATGAACAGCTTTCCAGCATGGAAAAACCTCCTCACAAGTGGTGCCCCGGCCGCCCGCCGACGCCTCGGCTGTGGTTCTCAGTATACCGCATATCACCCAAATCGCAAATGGTGAAAAGAAGGCCACAACGCGCTTTTGCGAATGGGTTGCGCGAGGGATTGCCTTTGGGTACAATGTCAAAAAGCGCGCCGCGCCGTATCGCCGCGGCGGATGAACGGATGGGGTATGAGCGAATCAGTCTGCAGCAAACACCAGGGCGAGGATTGCGCCGGGCTGTGCACCGCCCGGATTAACATCTTCCAGTCGCTCTCCGCGGAGGAGCAGCGCCAGCTGGTGCAGGCCGCCGGACACCGCCACGTGACGGCGGGCACCATGGTATTTCGCGAGGGGGACCCGGCGGACCGCATTCTGGTGATTCACCGGGGCAAACTCAAGCTTAACCACTATTCCGCCGAGGGCAAGGAATATGTGCTGGATATCATCGGCCCGGGGGATATCTACGGTGAGCAACGCCTGTTTTCCGGCCAGCGCCAGCAGGTGAACGCCATCGCGCTGGAGGCGGCCAGTTTTTGCGAGATTCACAAGCGCGACATCGAGGCCCTCATCATGAAGGACCCGACGGTCGGCATCCGCATGCTGGAGGAGCTGGGCGCCAAGTATTCCCGCGTAAGCCGTCTACACGAGATACTCTCCCTCAACGAGGCCAAGGGGCGTCTGGCGGGCTTTTTGCTGCACCTCAGCGGCGAGGCCGGGGGCAAGGTCATCCGCATCGACCGGGAAACCATCTCCGCCTCCATCAACCTGCGCGCGGAAACCATCAGCCGCAAGCTCAAAGAGCTGGAGCGCGAGGGCATGGTGGCGCTGGAGGGACATCGGGTCATCCGCCTGCTGGACGCGGACGGCCTGCGGGCAGTGTTCGAGGCTTCGGCGTGAAATAAATCATCAAATATTGACGTGAATCATATATTGTTGTGACCTGAACACGGTATAGTGGACACATCAACGGCAAGGAGGAACACATCATGCGCAAGCATATCAAGAACAATGTATCCTGGGTGGGAAAGATTGACTGGGAATTGCAGCAGTTTCACGGCGCAGATTATTCGGTCAACCATGGCTCCAGCCAAAATGCCTACCTGATTGAGGAAGAGAAGACCGTGCTCATCGACACGGTGTGGAAGCCCCATTCCACCGAGTTTGTGGACAACCTGCGCGCTGAAATCGACCTGAACAAGATTGACTACATCGTCATCAACCATGGCGAGGTGGATCACAGCGGCTCGCTGCCCCAGCTGATGGCGCTGATACCGGATACGCCCATCTACTGCACGGCCAACGCCGTCAAATCGCTGGTGGGGCAGTACCATCACCCGGAGTGGAACTTCAACGTCGTCAAGACCGGCGACAGCCTGGACATTGGCAACGGCAAAAAACTGGTGTTTGTGGAGATGCGCATGCTGCACTGGCCCGACAGCATGGCCACCTACCTGACGGAGGACAATATCCTGTTCTCCAACGATGCCTTTGGGCAGCACTTCGCGGTGGAGGAGCTGTTCAACGACAAGGCCGACCAGTGCGTCCTGTGGGAAGAGGCGATGAAGTACTACGCCAACATCCTCAACCCCTTCTCCCCCCTGGTCAAAAAGAAGGTGGAGGAGGTGCTGGCCCTCAACCTGCCCATCGACATCATCGCCACCAGCCACGGCATCATCTGGCGGGAAAACCCCACCCAGATTGTGGAAGCCTACTACAAGTGGAGCCAGAACTATCAGGAGGACCAGGTGACCGTCATCTACGACACCATGTGGGAGGGCACCGAAAAGCTGGCCCACCGCATCGTGCGCGAGCTGTCGCTGCTGTCGCCCGATACCAAGGTCAAGCTGTATAACATCTCAAAGACCGACAAGAACGACATTATGACCCAGGTCTTTAAATCCAAGGCCATCGCGGTGGGCTCGCCCACGGTGCACCAGGGCATCCTGTCTTCCGTAAGCGGCTGGCTGGAGTTCCTCAAGGAGCTGAAGTTCAAAAACAAGAAGGCCGCCGTGTTTGGCTGCTACGGCTGGAGCGGCGAGTGCACCAAGGTGCTGCGCAAGGAGTTGACGGAGGCCGGCTTTGACGTGGTGGAGCCCGAAATCCGCTGCAGCTGGAACCCGCGCCCCGAGGACCTGGACCAGGCCAAGGAGGTCGCCAAAGCCCTGCTTGACGGGGCTGCCGAGTAAGGCAACATCCCGATATTGTAGGTTAACCAACAAAGGCCGCCGCGCAATGCCGCGGCCTTTGTGCTGCCCGCAAAACGCAAGAATAATGATGCGAATCATTATTTTTCGACACCCTCTGACTTATCATGAGGTCACAAGGGAGCAAAGCCCCCGCTGAGAAGGGAGAAACCATCATGAATCGAGCAGAAGCATTTCACCGGGCCAAAGCAAAGAACCTGAAGACGCTGGCCCTGTACGTCCCCATTGTGGACCGGGTGCACGGCGAGCATCACCCGGAGTTCCACCAGGTACGCGCCCTGGCGGAAAGCATCATCACCAAGGCCAAAGCGGTGCGCACCCGGCTGCCCGCGCTGGATGAGGAGTTTGCCCAGCTGCGGCAGGTGACCAACAACTACCTCGTACCCGACGACGTTTGCGAGAGCTATGAAGCGGTGTACCAGATGCTGTCCGAGATGGACCGGGCATACACCGGATAAGGAGGCACCCCATGTTACGCTGGATACTGAGTAAAAAGCGACCGATTACTTGGATCAGCGCGGCGCTGCTGGTCATCGCCTATTCCGCGCATTATGCCTTTGGGCAGGAGACCATCGCCACCTGGGCGTTGATGATTGCCTCCGTACTGGGCGCGGCCCCCATCGCCATCCAGGCCTTCCAGGCGCTGCGCGTGAAGGTGGTCAGCATCGACGTGCTGGTCACCATCGCGGTTATCGGCGCCCTGCTGATCGGCAACTATGAGGAGTCGGCGGTGGTTACCTTCCTGTTCCTGTTCGGTGACTTTCTGGAGCAGCGCACGCTGAACAAAACGCGCAGCGCCATCCGCGAGCTGACCGAGATGGCCCCCGAAAGCGCGCTGAAGCGCATGGCTTCCGGCGAGTTTGAGGAAGTGGAGATAGACGATGTGGATGTGGGCGACGTCCTGCTGGTCAAGACCGGGGCCAAGGTGCCCGTGGATGGCACGGTGCTGACGGGTGAGGCCTACATCAACGAGGCCTCCATCACCGGCGAGCCCGTGCCCGCGGGCAAGGAGAAGGACGCCAAGGTGTTCGCCGGCACCATCGTGGATAACGGCACCATCCAAATCCGCGCCGACCGCGTGGGCGAGGACACGACCTTCGGCAAAATCATCGAGCTGGTGGAGCAGGCGCAGGACGCCAAGTCCGAGGCCGAGCGCTTCATCGACCGCTTCGCCAAGTGGTACACCCCCGCGGTGCTGGCGCTGGGCGCCATTGTGTGGCTCATCACACGCAATGTGGAGCTGGCCATTACCATCCTGGTGCTGGGCTGCCCCGGCGCCCTGGTCATCGGTGTGCCTGTCTCCAACGTGGCCGGCATCGGTAACGGCGCGCGCCACGGCATCCTGCTCAAGGGCAGCGAGGTAATTCACGACTTCAGCCGCGTGGATACCTTGGTGTTTGACAAGACCGGAACCCTGACTGCCGGCACGCCCAAGGTGGCCGACCGCGTGCTGTACACCCCGGATGGGGAGGACGCCATGGCCTATCTCGCCGCGGTGGAAAAACAGTCCGACCATCCCCTGGCGTGTGCCATCGTGGAATACCTGGGCGATACCGCGCCGCATGAGGTGCAGCAGACCGATGTTGTGAAGGGCGGCGGCATCACCGCGATGGTGGGCGGCAAGCGCATCGCCGTGGGCAATGTGGCCCTGATGGCGCAGGAGGGCGTACCCCTGAGCGAGAAGGTGATGGCCGATATTGACACCTTCCAGCGCAACGGCAACTCCATCGTGCTGACATCCGTGGATGGCGAACTCAAGGCGCTGATGGGCGTGCGCGATCAGATTCGCCCCGGCGTGAAGGAAAGCCTGTACAGGCTGAAAAAGCTGGGCGTGCGCAACCTGGTGGTGCTTTCCGGCGACAACCAGGGCACGGTGGACCTGGTGGCCAGCGAATTGGGCCTGACCGAGGCGCACGGCCATATGCTGCCTGAGGACAAGTCCGCCTACATTCAGCAGCTCAAAGACAAGGGACACATCATCGCCTTCGTGGGTGACGGCGTGAACGACAGCCCCTCCCTGGCCCTGGCGCAGATTGGCATCGCCATGGGCAGCGGCACGGACGTCGCCATCGAAACCAGCGATGTGGTGCTGATGAACTCGGACTTCAGCCGCCTGCCCCACGCGCTGGGCCTGGTCAAGGCGACCGCCCGCAACATGCGCCAGAATATCCTCATCGCGGTGGGCGTGGTGCTCGTGCTGCTTTTCAGTGTGTTTTTCAGCGACTGGATGAACATGTCCATCGGCATGCTGGTGCACGAGGGCAGCATCCTGGTGGTCATCCTCAACGGCATGCGCCTGCTGCGCTACAAGCTGCGCGGCATGTAGCGCCGACTTGCGGGCTGATGCGGATAACCCATGGCGGATGGAGGATGGATGATGACGAGACCAACCGATGACGAAACCAAGCTGTTGTACGATCGGCCAAAGGTGTATGATTGAGCCAGCACGAACCAACGCCTCCGCACGGACGACATACCACGAAACTATGCTGAACAACAAATAAACGATTAACGTGAAGGAGAATCACCATGAAAAAAGCGACATTACAACTGGACACCCTGGCCTGCCCCTCCTGCGTCCTCAAGATTGAAAAGGCTGTCAAAGCCCTGGACGGCGTGAACAACGATTCCGTCCACGTCCTCTTCAACGCCAGCAAAGTCCGACTGGACTTTGATGACAGCAAGGTGACGGTGGAGGACATCCAGAACAGCATCACCAAGATGGGGTATGAGGTGAAGAAGACGCAAGTGAAGGACCTGTAATTCTTGTAAACCAAATTGATAGTACCCGCCCCCGCCAGACTGATATCTGCGGGGCGGATACTATTACATCAAGAGATGATTAGTATAATCAAGGTTCAACTTCCCAGCAAAGAACTCAATAAACTGCCAGACATATCCTTGGCCAAATAAAAAAGCAAACCCCTGAAGAAATCTTCAGGGGTTTACTGGTGCGGTCAAGAGGACTTGAACCTCCATGAGCGTATTGCTCACTAGAACCTGAATCTAGCGCGTCTGCCAATTCCGCCATGACCGCAAGAACGCTTAGGTAAGGTAACATGGTTTCGGGCGGCTGTCAAGTGCTTTTCGAGCTGCAGAGCGAAATTGTTTCGTAGGGATGCGACGGCTAAATATTATTTATAGAATGAAGTATAGGCCGAAATACATGGAAATAGGAGAAGAGGGGTGGTACTGTCAAATCAAGTTCGCAACTTTGGACTCCGTTTACCATGTCACGCTG
>ENA-UOOH01002164-UOOH01002164.1-fermentation-metagenome-genome-assembly--contig:-NODE-2164-length-17544-cov-4.229173_pt1 | contig 17544 bp, 11 predicted proteins | sample MGYA00245778_ERZ724025 | MGnify/ENA primary metagenome ERZ724025 (study PRJEB28704, sample SAMN03018313) | fermentation metagenome | biome: anthropogenic terrestrial biome; feature: soil; material... | reverse complement strand
CGCTGTACTGGAGAGGCTTTTTAAATCTGAAAATGTGGACTATGAAGTGAAAGGTTCGCAAATCATCCTTTCTCCCAAAGAGATGTACAGCCAGATAGCCACTGTTATCGAAACATTGCAGCAGCAGAAAAAAACCATTACCGGGACCATTGTTGATGCAGCCGGTGTGCCAATTATCGGGGCTAACATTATTGAAGCTGGAACAACGAACGGAACCGTTACCGATGTGGATGGAAGATTTTCGTTGAGTGTGGAAAACAACGCCACTATCCACATTTCATATATCGGATACTTGGAACAAAGTATCGCCACTGACGGGCAATCCACTTTTAATATTACTCTTTTAGAAGATACTAAAGCGTTGGATGAAGTGGTGGTTGTAGGATATGGTACACAAAGGAAAGCAACGATTACCGGTGCAATCAGTTCTGTCGGTGGTGATGAATTAGTAAACATACCAACAACAAACCTTACTAACTCTTTAGCAGGCAAGATACCCGGTCTTGTTGTACTCACCAGATCAGGAGAGCCAGGTAGCGATGGCTCAACTTTAAGAATTAGAGGTGCTAATACTTTAGGTGACAATTCACCATTGGTTGTTGTGGATGGCATTTCAAACAGAGATCTCCAACGTCTCGATCCAAACGACATAGAAAACATAACAGTACTAAAGGATGCATCTGCAGCTATTTATGGGTCTAAGGCAGCTAATGGTGTAATCTTAGTAACAACTAAAAGAGGCAAAACAGGAAAACCGCAGGTAAGATTAACCTATAACGAAGGAAGGAGTACACCAACAGTAATTCCGGAATCTATAGATGCTGCAACTTATCTTCAGATGTTAAATGAGATAAGAATACATAATGGTCAGACTCCTCAGTATAGTAATGAGGATATTGAGAATTACAGAAAAGGAGAGGATCCTTGGTTATATCCTAATACTGACTGGTTTGCGGAAACATTTAAAAACTATGCTCCTCAGCGTAACGCAAACATATCAATTTCCGGTGGCCAGGAAAGACTTACTTATTTTCTATCAGCAGGAACAACTTTTCAGGATGCAATTTATATTAATAGTGCCACAAATTATAAGCAATCTAACTTTAGAATAAATTTAGATGGTAATTTAAATGACTATATCTCTTATGGTATCGATTTCTCTACCTTACTTCAAAACAGAAACTACCCAACCAGATCTGCAGGTGATATTTTTAATATGCTGAGAAGGGGTAAACCAAATATGCATGCTTACTGGCCAAACGGTTTGAACGGACCGGATATTGAATATGGGAATAATCCTGTTGTTGTGACTACAAGCCAGACAGGTTACGACGATAATAAACGAACAGATCTTATGCTCGGAGCGAATGTCGATATTAAGATTCCTTGGATAAAGGGATTATCCCTTTCATCAAATATTGCGATGGACAATCGATATATAAATGACAAGTTGTGGCAGTTGCCTTGGTACCTTTATTCATGGGACCGCACTTCGTACGATGATAATGGGGTTCCAGAACTTGTTGAAGGTAAAAAAGGTTTCGCAGATCCTCGTTTAACTCAAAATATGGAAGAAAACAGGAGAATAACGGCTAATGGATTGATCAATTATGAAACTTCAATTAGTAACCTGCATAATTTCAAGTTGTTATTTGGTATTGAAAGAATTACAGGAGATTTCATGAACTTCAATGCTTACAGGAAAAACTATGTTTCTACTGCACTTGATGAGTTGTTTGCAGGTGGTGATGCTGAGAAGGATAATAATGGCTCATCAAGTGTGGAAGCAAGAATGAATTATTTTGGACGTTTGAATTATGACTTCAATAATAAATATCTGGCTGAGTTTGTCTGGCGTTACGACGGGTCGTATATCTTTCCTGAAAGTAAACGTTTCGGATTCTTCCCAGGTGTATCACTCGGGTGGGTAGCATCAGAAGAAAAGTTCTGGGAAGGACTGAGAGGCACTGTAAATCACTTGAAGTTTCGTGGTTCTTGGGGACAGACAGGTAATGACAGAATAGAGGCTTACCAGTACCTGGCAAGTTTTGGATATCTTACAGGTTCATCAAATATCTATGTTTTTAACGGAGATGTGGAGTCCAAGCTTCTCCAAGAACTAAGAATACCAAACCCCAATGTAACATGGGAGGTTGCAAATCAATCAAATATTGGTTTTGAAGCACAACTGTTAGGAGGTAAGTTAGATCTTACCGTTGACTATTTTTATAATCTAAGAACTAACATTCTTTGGAACAGGAATGCGTCTGTTCCTAACTCTACAGGATTAACACTTCCTCGTGAAAATATTGGTAAAGTCGTGAATCAAGGTTTTGAATTTCTAATCTCCTATGGTGACAGAATATCCGACTTTACTTATGATTTGTCATTAAACCTTAATTTCAATAGAAATGAAATTAAATTTTGGGATGAAACACCGGGAGTTCCTGAATATCAGCAGTCAACCGGTCGCCCCATGAATGCCAGTTTATATTATCAGGCAATAGGTGTATTTAAGGATCAGGCAGCTTTAGACAGTTATCCACATTGGAATGGAGCCAGACCGGGTGATATAATTTTTGAAGATGTCAACGGAGATGGTAAAATTGATGGATTAGATCGTGTAAGAATGGAGGAAACCGATCTTCCGACTCATATTGGTGGTCTGAACGTTAATTTAGGATATAAAGATTTTTATGCAAATCTATTCTTCCAGTGGGCTACTGGAGCTGTCAGATATGATTATTATGAAATGCAGGGTGAAGCAGGGAATTACTTGAAAAGAGATGTTGAAGGTCGTTGGACCGAAGATAATCCTACTGCCGAAAAGCCAAGAATATGGAATAGATATTTTGAGTACTGGAGAAGTAATCAGAATACATACTGGCTACAAAGCTCTGATTATATGAGATTGAAGAATGTTGAGATCGGATATAGTATTCCTAATAGTATTACTCAGAAATTATCAATGGAAGATATACGAATTTATCTTACGGGGACCAATATTCTAACATTTACAGGAATTAAGGATTTTGATCCAGAGACAACCTCTCCAACTGCTTATCCGCTAAACAAAGTGTATAATTTAGGTGTATCACTAACTTTTTAAAAAAACGAAGTATGAATTTTAAATATATATACATATTCACATTACTGTATTCAACATTATTGCTCTCATCTTGTAGTCATGACTTTTTGAATACCGATCCGGCCACTGAGTTCTCTGAACAAGCTGTATGGTCTGACGAGGCATTGGTTGAGACTTATATAAATAACTTATATAAAAAGCTGGATGAACCACTGACAGATGGGCGAGGAAAATCTATGATAGTTGATGAGGCTCATTACAGGGGTAATACAGCATCAAAAAACTTCAATAACGGTTTGATTACTCAGGATGGTATTCCGGCATGGAACTATTCGGGCAACTATACTTGGGATGTTCTGTATAAAAGTATTCGTTATTGTAATATATTTTTCGAGAATGTTGACAGAGTTCCTTTTTCTTCAAATGTTACAGATGGGAAAACATTAAAAGACAGGATGACTGGAGAGGTACATTTCTTACGTGCGATGTACTATTTTCATCTGACAAATATTTATGGAGGTGTTCCGATTATTACAGATGTATATTCATTGGAGGATGATTTTCAGATTGAAAGGAGCTCTTATGAAGAAACAATTAATTTCATAATTGATGATATAGATAAAGCTGTTGAACTATTGCCGGTTGACCATAGCGGTGTTAACAGAGGAAGAGTCACTAAAGGAGCTGCGTTAGCATTAAAATCAAGGGTTCTACTATATGCAGCAAGTGATCTTCATAATGTGGAGATTTTCTCAGGATATCAGCATCAGGATCTTATAAGATATACTGACAACAACAGGACAGAACGTTGGCTGGCTGCTAAAAATGCAGCAAAAGTTGTAATTGATATGAATAAATATTCACTTTATCAGCCAAACCCTGCCAGCACAGAAGAGGCTGCGGAGAATTATTTTAATGTTTTTGTATCAAAAGATACAGAAGAGGATATTTTTGTTAAGTATTTTACTGTTTCAGTGGGTCAGAGATGGGGCTTATATACAAGTCCTAACGGCTATCACGGCTGGGGTGCAAGTGCTCCTTTAGGCAATCTAATCGATGACTACGAAATGGCTGACGGTACTAAATTTGACTGGAGCAATCCCGAGCATGCTGCAGAGCCTTATAAGAACAGAGAACCGCGCTTTTATGGTACAATACTTCATAATGAAGCTCCCTGGCGTGTGAGACCGGCGGATGCACAGGGTATGGATCCTGATAACAGGATTCAAACAGGCCGGCGTGAGGTATGGAATGCATCTACAAACAGTGTTGATGTGATATATGGTGTTGATACAAGAAACAGTCCGATTGAAGACTGGAATGGTTCGGAAACGGGTTATTATACCAAAAAGTATTTAGATCCCAACAACGATGCACAGTATGTTCGTCAGTCTGTTACATGGAGATTCTTCAGATATGCAGAGATATTATTGAATTATGCAGAGGCTTGTATAGAATTAGGCGAAGAGGATGAGGCCAGAACTTACATCAATATTGTAAGAAAGCGTGCAGGTTTACCGGGGATAAACGAAACAGGCAATGCTCTGAAAGAGAGATATCGTAATGAACGGAGAATAGAGTTTGCTTTTGAAGATCACAGATTCTTTGATGTAAGAAGATGGGTTATAGGTGATGAGGCATATCAACCTGCATTGAGAGCTGATATTATCTATAAGCTGAATGATGATAAAACTACTGCGGCACGACCAATCGTTGCACATAAGGTTTTTGAAGAGAGGAAATGGGTTAATAAGATGTATTACTTCCCGATACTGAGAGATGAGATGAATAAAAACAATCTGCTAATCCAAAATCCAAGCTACGAATAAAAATTATAAAGATGTGGCTCTTGAAAACGAGAGCACATCTTTTTCAAAACAATTTACAATGAGATTGTTTTTACCATTATTACTAGTATTTATACTTCTACTTTACTAAAATAAAAAAAGCTATTATTTCATTGAATATCAAATAATTATTCGTATATTTACGTCATTATAAATCCTATCTGATTGATTTGATAATGACATCAAAACGAGCAGATAAAAAAAATTTTCTCAGGGAAAATAAATCCCCCAATCGCAACATTAACAGTGTCAACAAGCTGATACAGAGCGGATATAATGGTTTATTCAGGGTGTACAGGATGGATAGTACGCGGACAGCCGCACAATACTTGGCAGGGCTTCTACGCTGTGAGAAAGGGCAAGAGAATATGGAACGGATGACAGAAAAAATAGAAGATTCAGACTATAAAAGGTACGTTTACTTTTTATCGTCCTGCAAATGGAGCGCCGATGATGTGAATGCCGCCACCCTTGACTTGGCTGATAAAGCGTTAAGGGAGCAAAAGCGGCGGGGCGGCCTGCCCACAGGCCTCATCCTTGATGAAACTTCCCACTTGAAAAAGGGGAACAGGTCTGTTGGAGTCAAGCGCCAATACGCCGGTGTCGCGGGCAAGGTTGACAACTGCCAGGTATCGGTGCACGCCTCGTTAGCCAATGAAAAATTCTGCACGCTGGTTGGCAGCGAACTGTTCCTTCCCGAGGAATGGTGCAATGACAAGAAGCGGTGTGACGCGGCCGGTATTCCCCAAGAGCACCAGGTTTTCAAGACCAAGCCCCGGCTTGCCCTGGAACTTGTGAAACAAGCACTTGCGGCAGGAGCGGATTTTGATTTCGTAGGCGGTGACGGACTCTACGGGCACAACTCGGAGCTTACCCGTGCGTTGGACGGCCTATCCGTTTTTTATGTCTTGGACGTCCATAAAGATGAAACCGTTTTTCTCTCGCAACCTGCGTTTTCAGTTCCCGAACGTAAAGGCAATAGAGGCAGGACACCCACCATGAGGCAGCCTGATGTGGCACCCATCCAGTTGCAGGATTACATTAAAACACTTACGGATGCCGATTTCACCCGTGAACAGGTCCGTAAAACGGCAAAGGGATGGAAGACGGTAAAAGTGCATACCGTGACGGTATGGCATTGGGACGGGAAAGAAGGGGAAGCCCGTGAAAGGACGTTGGTCATCACCGTGGGGGATAAAACAAAGTACTCGCTCAGCAATGGCAGCAAACAAGACTACACCAACCATGAATGGGCTTATTTCCAATGCTGCAGGTATTGGGTGGAGCGATGTTTTGACGACTGCAAAAACGAGTTGGGGATGTCGGGATATCAAATTACAGGATGGCTGGCATGACACCATCATATGGCACTTGTATTGATGGCCAGCCTCTATATATTGCAGGTCAAACTATTGGGGCAGGATTACACTCCGCTATTAAGCGTGAGAGATGCCAGATTATTGGTTATTGCAATCAACTTTTGCACACAAAAAGAAGTGGATGCTTGCATACGGCAAATGGAAAAAAGACACCGGCAAAGGCAGGTTGACATTGATAGACATTATAATGTTTTAATTTAGTAGTACTAATTAACTAATTTAATAAACAAAATACAGATGAAAAAAAATAAATCAAGTATCTTGACATCGATCATTCTTTTTATTTTTGTCTTAAATTTATCTGCCCAATATCAGTCTAACTGGCAATCGCTCGACGAGCGTGAAATACCGTCATGGTGGGAGGATGCCAAATTTGGAATTTTCATCCACTGGGGATTGTACTCTGTTCCTGCCTATGCCCCGGTAAACGAGGTGGAAGGTATCTATGAAAAATACGCCGAACATTATTACAACCGGCTCTTAACCGGAAACAAATTTTTTGAGGATTTCCATACGAAGCATTACGGAAAGAATTTCAAATATGCCGATTTTGCTCCAATGTTTAAGGCCAAATATTTCAATCCAGCTGATTGGGCTGAACTTTTTAAAGAAGCAGGCGCCAAATACGTGGTACTGACATCTAAGCATCACGACGGGTTTTGCCTGTGGCCAAGCACACAAACACCTCACTGGAATAGTGTTGTAATGGGTCCGCATGTGGATATTATCGATACGTTGTCTCAAGCCGTTCGGGATGCAGGAATGCATTTCGGACTGTATTATTCATTGCTGGAATGGGCGCATCCATTGTACTCTCAACCTACTATTGAAAAATGGGTGGATACGCATATGATCCCCCAAATGAAAGAGTTGGTAAATAATTACAAACCTGAAATCATTTTCTCCGACGGTGAATGGGATTACGACAGCAAAACGCTGAAAAGCGAAGAATTTCTTGCCTGGTTATACAATGATTCTCCCGTAAAAAAAACGGTAGTGGTAAACGATCGCTGGGGAAAGGAAACTCGGAGCAAACACGGGGATTACTATACCACAGAGTACGATTTGGTTCACAATCAGGAAGGTATCGGAGATAAAGCAGACCATCCATGGGAGGAAAGCCGCGGTATCGGTACATCATACGGCTATAGTCAGTTCGAAACCACGACTCATTACCTATCTTCAAAGCAATTGATTGATATTTTAATAGATAAAGTTTCCAACGGCGGTAATTTCTTATTAAACGTGGGGCCTGATGCTAACGGACTTATCCCGGTTATTATGCAAGAACGTCTGTTAGATATGGGTAAATGGTTAAAAATAAACGGAGAAGCTATTTATTTGTCTAATGCATGGCGTAGTAAATTCAAACCAAAAAAAGAAAACTTAGCTTTCACTCAAAAAGATGGAAATCTGTACATCATTGTAAAAAAATGGCAGAAAGATGCTATAGTTCTATCGAACATAAAAAATGCAGGAAATGTTGAATTACTCGGATATAACGGATCAATAAATTCTACATGCCAAAATGGTATACTCACAATAATCCCTCCTATTTTAACAATAGATGAGATGCCTTCTATACACGCGTGGGTATTTAAAGTAAATGGTTTTAACGAATAAAAAAAATATGCGGACTACAAATATTGTTTAATACTCGTGTCCCATTAAAATTGAGATGCATTAAAAAATATCAATTAATTAAAAAGATAATTATATAATAAACACATATTATGAAAAAGTATTTTCTTATAATTGTAATTTTCATTATTTCTTTTAATGATTTATTATCTCAAGAGCCAGCATTTACCGTTACTCACGGTCCATATATTCAGGGCTTAACTGAAAATGAAGTCACTATTATTTGGACAACAAATAGAAAGGGTATAGCTTGGGTCGAAATTGCTCCTGATGATGACACTCATTTTTATTTGACTGAACGTCCAAAGTATTTTTCAGAATCTTATGGTTTTAAAGTTGTCGATTCTATCCATTTCGTAACAATCAAAGATTTAAGACCCAATACTACTTATCGTTACCGGGTTTATTCACAAGAGGTATTGAGTCACATAGGCACAAAAGTTTTGTATGGTTCTGTGGCGGCTACTAATGTTTATCGAGCTCAACCAATAGCTTTTACCACAAGTAATCCGGCAAAGAACGATATTTCATTTTTGGTGCTAAACGACCTTCATGGAAACAATGAGTTAATGGAAAATCTACTTAAAGATACCGAATGGGAAAAAACTGATCTTGTATTCTTTAATGGGGATATGACAAACGATATTCGCTCACAAAACCAAATGTTTGGAGATTTTCTGGACAAAGCAGTTGAACTTTTTGCAAAAGAAACGCCAATGTACTATGCGCGGGGGAACCACGAAACTCGAGGCAATTATGCAACAACATTTCCGAAGTACTTTCCCACTCCCACTGGACAGTTATACTACCTGTTAAGACAAGGACCAGTCTGCTTTGTAGTCCTTGATTGCGGGGAGGACAAGCCTGATTCAGACCTTGAATACAGTGGAATTGTAGTCTTCGATAACTATCGAAGTAAACAGGCCGAGTGGCTGGAAAGTGCGCTTAGAGAAAGTGATTTTCTTGAAGCCTCCTACAGGATAGTGATTATTCATATGCCACCTTTTGGAGGTTGGCATGGTGAAAAGGAAATTGAAACGAAATTCGTTCCCTTGCTGGAAAAAGCTGGGGTAGATGTAATGCTTTGCGGCCATTTGCACCGTCACATTTACAAAAAAGCGGGCGACGGTCAGAACTTCCCTATTATCGCAAATTCCAATAGGGCAATAATTAAAGGCTACACGGAACATGGTTCGCTTAATATTGATATAATAAATGAAACCGGCAAAATAGTAGATAGTCTTAAAATCCCATCCCAAAAATGAAAGTTATATGTAAATTGTTTTTAGCTTGTCTAAGTATATTATTCTTTGTCGAATGTAATGCAGCATCTCGTATTGCTGACAAAAAATCAAAAGTTTTACATTCTTTTGTGTTTATGACAGATATTCACTTACAGCCAGAAAAAAATGCAATTCAAGGGTTTCAGAAGGCTATAGACGCAGTTAACAGTTTAAATCCTGATTTTGTAATCACCGGCGGCGATAATATTATGGATGCTTTCGGTCAATCCTGGCCTCGAAGTGACACCTTGTTCAATTTATTGGATTCTATGTTAACCTTTTTTAATATGCCTGTGTATCCTACTATTGGAAATCATGATATTTTTGGAATTCACGAAAAATCAGGAGTAAGTCCATCGCATCCCGAATATGGCAAAAAAATGTATCAGAAAAGAATTTCTGAAAGTTATTATACATTTAAACATAAAGGATGGCATTATATCATACTTGACGGCGTAAAGATTACCGACGACGCCAGATATATTGGATATATAGAGGAAGAACATTGTGATTGGTTAAGAAATGAATTACAAAAAATCGGACAACAAGATCCAATTGTTATTGTAACACATATTCCACTATTAAGCATTGAAGCTTTGATTGCATTAGGACCTACAAAAGCATTCCACGATAATTCTATCATCAATAATGCAAATGAGGTTAGACAGATTTTTAAAGATTATAATGTTAAGATGGTCTTACAGGGACATACACATTTTTTGGAAGATATTTTTTACGAAGGAGTTCATTATATCACTGGTGGAGCAGTTTCAGGATCAGTATGGAATGGAAAAAGGCATGAAATGGAAGAAGGATTTTTGCATGTGGAAATTCTTGATGACAAGAATTTCAAATGGGAATATATTGATTATGGCTGGGTGCCTCAAACTCCATAAATATTTGAATAAAAAACTCAATTCACTTATAATCTCCAGCAGACAGCTTAAGTTAATGCCGTCACATCATTTAATGTATCGTAAACAACAACAAATAGTAGGTAATAATATCTTCACTACAGGTTTTCATCAGAAAACCAACTGATCTGGATATTTTTTAAACTAATAAAGAGTATCATAAAAGAAAAGAAATAGAATAATAAGCATCTTTTTAGTAAGAACCTTGGCTTGGCACCTGAAAGTTTTTTTCTCTGTCGCTTTCTATTCTCTTTATTGACGAAGGTAACAAAAGTGAGATATCTAATGTTTAATCCGGTCATGTCACAATTGAAAAGATTTGCTTGAAAGAGAATTATTTAGGGTTCGCTGAATCCGAACAAATAATTGATTTTAAATAAAATAACCTCTTTTTATGTTGCTTTTTTGGATAAAAAACAGTAAATTTACGGTCAAAACGGCTACAATATGAAATACAGTTCTCAAGGAAAGCAGTACCGCCTGGATTTGTTCCCGACCACCCTGGAGAAATCCCTCGACCCGTCGAACAGGTGGTACAAACTGGCCGGAGCCATACCCTGGGAGGAGATAGAACGTGTTTACAACAAGTGCCTGCGCAACAAGCACCGCGGTGGTGGCAACAAGCCTGTCCGCATGATTGTCGGCGCGTTGATCATCAAGCACAAGATGAACCTCTCCGACGAGGAGACGGTGCAAATCATACCGGAGAATTCCTACATGCAGTATTTTGTTGGTATTGAGGAATTTACAAGCAAACCAATTTTTGATTCGAGCCTGTTCGTATATATCCGTAAACGGCTTGATTTGGAGACGTTTAACGACCTGACCCTGGCCGTGATGGAAGAAGAAAAACGCCGTGAAGAGGAGGCGGGGAAGACGGCGTCAGGGGCAACCACCCCGCGAACAATACGGAAAAAGAGGATGGGAAGGAAGATGACAGCTTTATGGATGAAGATGGCAAGTATCATTCGGGTTGCCTCAAGGTGGACGCCACCTGTTGTGACGTGGAGGTGAAGTATCCCACTGACCTTGATGTCCTTAATGACGCACGGGAGGTTAGTGAACACCTGATAGACAAGCTGTGCAAGCTTTCCGCAAGCCCCAAGCCCCGCACTTGCCGGAAACAGGCAAGACGCGAGTTCCTGCGGGTCATAAAGAAAAAAAGGAAACCAAAGACATTAATACGCAAGGGGATAAGGCAACAGCCCGGGTATCCGGGTCGTAACATACAAAGCGTGGCGGGGATGGTATCGGGCAGTTCCACCTCCATCCTGAACGGGCTGAACAGGACCGGGCGGCAGTGGATAGGCACCATCATCAAGGTATACCACCAGCAGAAAGGCATGTACGATACCAAGACGCACCAGTGCGGGGAGAGGATCATCAGCGTTTTCCAACCCCATGTGCGTCCCATCGTCCGGGGAAAATCCAAAAGCAAGGTGGAGTTCGGGGCAAAAATCGGGGTGGCAGTGGCAAACGGATACACCTTCATAGACCATTTCAGCCGGGATGCCTACAACGAGTCGGTCGACCTGAAAACACATGTTGAAGCCTACATCGTGCGTTTCGGCCACCTGCCGGCCACTTGCTACGCGGACAAGATCTACATGAACAGGGAGAACCGGGCTTATTTGAAGGGATTACACGTCAGGGCGGCCGGAAAACCCTTGGGAAGACCCGGCAAAGAAATGCAGACGGAAGAATACAAGTTGCAGTCTGCCAAAGACATGGGGAAAAGAAACGAGTCGGAATCCACCTTCGGGACGGGAAAGAGGGTTTACAATGCGAATGACGTGCGGGCCAAGCTTCCAGATACGGCAGACGCATGGACTGCGGCATGCTTCCTGGCCAAGAACGTGATGAAGTTCCTCAAGGGACTTCTTTGGCTCCTGTTTGAAAGGAGTAAATTGGGTCTCGGGAAGAAATTCCTGATGATGGACAGGATTTTTTTAATACAGCGGGCCACAGCGGCATGAGCATGAAAGTGAAAATGGAATAATTCAGCGAACCCTATTTACGACTGCCATCCAGATCACTCTACGTCTGTCGATCAATTAACTTATTCAAAGCAAGCAACCAGAACAGGTTACGGACTTCGCAAATTTTTTGATGAGAATTTTTCTGGTGATCTTACAATAGGCTATGGAGGTAATATCCCAATCATCAGATATGCGGAAGTTTTACTAAGTTATCTAGAAGCCGAATTAGAAGGAGGGAAGCCCATAAGTCAAGAATTACTTAATATGACAATAAATAAAGTTAGAGGAAGGCAATCAGTACAAATGCCTCCGATTACAGAAACGGATCGTGATGCCTTACGACCTATACTTAGAAAGGAAAGGAGAATAGAGTTGGCACTCGAAGGAATCCGTTATTGGGACTTACTTCGTTGGGAAATTTTAGGTGATGTCATGAAAGGAGATTTTTGGGGTGCCTCTTTTACTGATGCAAAAAATACAGGTTCTAAAGTTGATCCAACAGGAAACAAGAGGTGGTGGGTAGATACAAAGAATTTTAGAAAAGGACAAGATGAAGTTTGGCCAATACCTCAATCGGAACAGGATATAAACCCTAACTTGAGAGATTGAATGTTTTTGTATGTTAATTACAAAAGATGATGGTTTATCTTATTTTGCAATTTTGATATGATTGATTTTTACACAATGAATAAAAATGTAATATGCTCAATAACGCTTTTGTCTACTTTGAACATAAGTTGTGGTACCCAGAAAGAAAATAAACTTCCAAATATAATAATAGTTTATCTGGATGATTTGGGTTATGGTGACATGAGTGCTTATGGAGCAACTGAGATTAGAACACCTAACATGGACAGACTTGCTAATGAAGGTATCCGTTTTACAAACGGTTACTCTTCATCGGCAACATCTACCCCAAGCCGTTACGCTTTGTTAACAGGAGAATATCCATGGCGAAATAAGAGTGCCCAAATTCTTCCCGGCTCTGCGCCTCTAATAATCGATACAACGAAGTCGACAATTCCCAAAATGCTCAAAGAGCAAGGTTATTACACCGGTGTAATTGGTAAATGGCATTTGGGGCTTGGTATCGGGAATGTTGATTGGAACAAAAAGATTTCCCCGGGTCCAAATGAGTTGGGATTCGATTATTCCTTTATTATGGCTGCCACACAAGATCGTACTCCAACAGTTTATCTTGAAAATGGATACGTGTATGGCCTTGAAGTGACAGATCCATTATTTGTAAACTATGAGCATAATTTTGAAGGTGAACCCACAGGCCTTGAAAATCCTGAACTATGTAAAATGATGTGGCATCACGGACATAACAACTCCATCCACAATGGAATTCCCCGTATAGGTTTTCAAAAAGGAGGTAAATCTGCCATGTGGATTGATGAAAATATGGCAGATGATTTTCTTGGAAGAGTTAAAGAATTTATCAAAAAGGAAAAAGATAATCCATTCTTCCTTTATTATGCTCTGCATCAGCCACATGTGCCCAGAACACCGAATCCACGTTTTGTAGGTTCGTCAGGTATGGGTCCTCGTGGAGACGTAATTATCGAAGCTGACTGGTGTATAGGGGAATTGATAAAAACACTTGAAGATGAGAAGTTGCTTGAAAATACGCTTATAATCTTTTCAAGCGACAATGGCCCAGTTGTTAACGACGGGTATTATGATGATGCAGTAGAAAAATTAGGTAATCATACACCTTGGGGACCACTTCGTGGTGGTAAGTATAGTTTGTTTGAAGCGGGTACAAGGGTTCCTTTTATGGTTTACTGGAAAGGAAAAATAAAACCATCAGTTTCAGATGCTATAGTATCACAACTAGACTTATTTTCTTCCTTGGCAAGACTTACAAATAGTAAAGAACGTGGCCCCGATAGCGCAGAATTACTGGATGTTTTTTTGGGTAAAAGCAATGTGGGACGTAATGAGCTTGTAATTGAAGCAACAACTCGTACTGCTTTCCGAAAAGACAATTGGGTTATGATCCCGCCATATAATGAACCGGCAAAAAATGAATTGGTAAATATTGAACTCGGTAATTCTTCTGAATTTCAATTATACAATTTGAGTATTGATGAAAATCAACAGACGAATGTCGCAAAGTCGGAACCAGAGAAACTTCAAGAGATGATTAAACATTTTCATCTTGTGCGTGGATCTGAGTTTCAGGAAATTGAACAATTAGAATTAAAATAAAAAATATTAAAAATGAAACTATCCTCAGTAACTATTATTGCGCTATTCTTTTTAATAGCTGTTTCATGTACAAAGAAGAATGACTTTTTTGTGGATTTTAATAATACTCATGACAGGATATGGGTAGGTGAAAATTTTTGGTCTATTCCGCTTGAAGACTGGAAAATAGAGAACGGGAAATTGTTTTGTATTGGTTCTGTTCCCCAGTCCAGGGTAAATCTTCTTACTCATGTGTTGTCCCCCGGGGCAGGTGAATTTGAAGCATCAATAAAAGTTGCTCTAACGAAAGAAGGGAATACTCCTGGTTCAGCAGGTTTTCTTATTGGCATTTATGACGAAGAAGATTCTGATGTTAAGGCGGCCTGTTATTTTGGGAAAGGGATTCCCGCCGGTGTAAGTTTGAATCGCTTTGCTTTTCTAAAAGATCAAAAAGTTGATTTACCTGAGAATTTTGACTTTTCTGAGGTGACTATCAATGTTTCCGGATCAGATAATAAACTGAGAATGGAAGTAATAGACAAAGATGGCAGAAGCCCTGAAGTACTTTCATGTGAAGTTGATGACTTACAAGGCTTAATTGCTATTGCCAACAATATCAATTTAGGGGGAGATAATAAACCCGGCAATTCACAATTTAGTTTCGACGATTTGAGGGTTTCAGGATCTAAAATCGCTATCCAGCCGGAGAACGCGTTCGGGCCAATTTTATGGTCTATGTACACACTAAGTAAAGGGACAGTAAAAATGATGGCCCTTTTACCACCTATTGGGAAGGAAGATAATCAGCAAGTCAGTTTTCAACTCAAAAAAGGAGAAACATGGGAGACTGTTGCAACAGAAACCCTGGAACCCGATTCCAGAACAGCGGTATTCAAGTTGGAAAATTGGAACTCAGGGGAAGATGCATCTTATCGTGTGGAATACATTGAAAAAGGAATCGATGGGACTGAACAGCCTCACTATTATGAAGGTATAATCCGCAGGGATCCCGTTGATCGTCCTTTGAAATTTGGAGGTCTTACCTGCCAGAATCATTATGGATTTCCTTACACTCCTCTTGTTAAGAATCTAACAGAATTAGATCCGGATATACTCTATTTTTCGGGTGATCAGATCTACGAGGCAAATGGTGGATACCCCATTAAACGTGAGCCTGAGGATGTTTCTATTATTAGTTATCTGGGCAAATATTATATGTTCGGCTGGGCGTTTGGAGATTTGATGCGAAACGTTCCAACTATTTGTACTCCAGATGATCACGATGTTTTTCATGGAAATCTTTGGGGCGAAGGTGGGATTGCAAAACCAGGTGGAGTAGCAAGTGATGATACACGGGGCTTTGTTCAATCGGCAAAAATGGTAAACGTTGTGAATCGAACAAACTGTGGACAATTGCCTGATCCATTTGATCCAGCTCCCATTGCTCAGGGGATGAATGTTTGGTACACCGGATTAACTTACGGAAGAGTTAGTTTTGCCATTATCAGCGACCGGATTTTTAAAACCGGGCCTGAAGCAGTTTCAGATTGGGAAGGCCGTAAGGATCATATGAAAGAACCTCGTAAAGATTTGTCATTTCTCGATAAGCACGGAGTAGAAATGATTGGAGAAAGACAAAGCAAATTTCTGGACCACTGGATAACTGACTGGGAAGGCGCTGATATGAAAGTTCTGCTTTCTCAAACGGTGTTTGCTAATGTGGCCACTCATCACGGTAGTATTGTCAATTATCTCTACGGTGATCTGGATTCGGGTGGATGGCCAAAGTCAGGGCGTGACAAAGTTATCAGGTTGATGCGAAAAGGCGCTGTGTTCCACATAAATGGTGACCAGCATGTCCCTTCACTCGTTCAGTACGGACTGAATAATTTTCGAGATGCCGGATGGAGTTATTGTACTCCAGCCATCACGGTTGGATATATACGTTGGTTTTTGCCAGATGAACTTAATATCCCAGTTTCACACAGACCAGAGCATAATTATGCCAATACCGGAGAATATACAGATGCATTTGGAAATAAAAACTTTGTTTATTCTATCGGAAATCCTGGAAAAATGACAGAAGATCAGGATAGTCGTTACAATCGAGCACTGATGCGATCTTCAGGATTTGGGATAATAACATTTAATCAAAAAGAAAGAACAATAAATATTGATGCCTGGAGGTTTAAAGCAGACGTTATAAATCCTAATCTTATACGAGATCAGTTCCCGGGCTGGCCTCTTGAGATATCACAATTTGATAATCTTGGATTAGGTGCAAATAATGTTCTACCAGAAATCTCTGTTAATAAGCCTGATCAGCTGATACAAGTGTGGAATGATAAAACCGGTGAATTAGTGCAAGCATACAGAATAAAAGGGAATAGCGTGCAAGTTAAACTTCATGATGCTGGAACATATTCGGTTAAAATTGGAGAAGGAGAAAGATGGAATGAGATTAAAGGATTAGTTACTAAATCCGATGAAAATAAAGAGAAAATTGTTGTTGAAATAAGCAGTTAGATAATACTTAAGTTTGATCGGTTTGTTGAATTTTATTTTTAAGATTGCATTATCAATCTACCCTTGCTACCGGAAGGAACTATCCAATTGGAACTGGAGTTGCAAATGGAGCGGTTTACAGATCATATTGAGATCCGACAATCTGTTGAAAAACAACTGAAACAAAAGATTTTGGGTTTGAAAGTGATTTTTTAGATAGAAAATTATCCTTTAATATTACTTAGTTTATCGGGGTACATCTACTAAAGACATCAGGCTTGTGCTGAGAGTAATTGAAATGATTCTAACGCACATCCTGATATTAGAGAGAAACTTCAACTATTTGTCACTGAATTATGGTGATATCAAGTACTCCCTCGACCTTGATCTGTTGAATGAAAGCCGTCATAAGGCAAAAGAACTGATTGGTAAATTATGCTTGACAGGGTATTAAATATAGCGAATAAATGGCTTCATCCTTATAAGGATGGATTTTAGCCCAAAATATTCGATAGAGTTAAGAGAATCTTTGGATTTTATAGCCATCAATTAAAAAATAAACTGAATGCGATCTTTTGTTTTGTCTGAACGAAGTATGATAAATTAGACAATAAATGAACTATATAAATATCAAATAATTACAAATAAATGTGTTTACAAATGCAAAAATCATTACTGTTTTCTCTTTTTCTGGTGACAGAAACCTTAACTT
>ENA-UOOH01002162-UOOH01002162.1-fermentation-metagenome-genome-assembly--contig:-NODE-2162-length-17547-cov-5.487137_pt1 | contig 17547 bp, 16 predicted proteins | sample MGYA00245778_ERZ724025 | MGnify/ENA primary metagenome ERZ724025 (study PRJEB28704, sample SAMN03018313) | fermentation metagenome | biome: anthropogenic terrestrial biome; feature: soil; material... | reverse complement strand
TGAGGCGCCCGCGCCCACCCATATCGCTCTGGTCATCCGCAAACGTGTCGTCGCTTCCCCTTGGCGATCTTGGCGTCTTGGCGGTTCAATTCCCATGCCTTCACGTATGACGACAACGGAATCGTATCCTCGTGGACGGGTGATCAACAATGGCCGGCGCAAAAGATCAACCGCCAAGACGCCAAGAAGATGGAGGGTCCGGCGAGACGTGGCCATCGGGGTGGAACTGTACCTGCCGATTGGACCTGCTGGTGGGCGCCGGACTCATCGTGGTACTGAAGGCCACTGAGGCGCCCGCGCCCACCCATATCGCTCTGGTCATCCGCAAACGTGTCGTCGCTCCCCCTTGGCGATCTTGGCGTCTTGGCGGTTCAATTCCCATGCCTTCACGCATGACGACAACGGAATCGTATTCTCGTGGACGGTTTATCGGCGGTTGGGATCGGTCATGGACCCTACCCACCCCATAACCAGGTCGAAAACGCCACCGCGCCTCTGCGTGAGGCCCTCCGGCTCCGGATGGATAGGACAAGTGGCTGCTTCCACCTTTTCAGACGCCCCCTAGCAAACACCAGGAGTGCCCGGCATCGTGATGCACGGGCACACGCTTGATTCAGACACCCATGCTCACCGCAATGCGCACGTTGGCAGCCTCTTTGGCCTTGGCCTTGGCCCTCGGACGTTGAGCATGACTGGTGATCAGACTCACACGCTGCGCTCCACGCATGCCAGGATCGATCAGGATGGCCGCATAGCTGCCTGAGGCTTCGCCATAGTGGCTGTGGCTGCGCACCATCGACATCGCCCCACCAGTCCCGGCCAGTTGATGCACGACCCCGTTGCGTACCAGCCTGTCGTTGCAGTGGATGTGCCCGTAAGTGCAGGCAATCACACGACCCGGATGGCGGTCCAGGATCTGAAGGAAACCGAGAGTGTCGCTGCTGAACAGGGTTCGCCCCCGCCACTGCGGCCGAAGCATCGGCGGAATGTGAATGAGTACGACATTGGACGGATGCATCGAGAGCGATTCGTCGAGATACTCGAGGGTCCCCGGCGCCAGGCGCTTGTGCGAGCTGTCCAAACCGATGTATTGGACGCCACCGATCACTTTGCGCCAGTTCAGCGGGGAGTGGAAAAATTTCTGGTAGCGCTGAACCCTGCGATCCACCGTCTCTCGCATCCTGCCCGGCCAGGGAATCCCAAGCTCATGGTTACCAATGTTGAAGAGACGATGTACACCAGGGAACTCTTGCTCGATCACCCGGCGCGCCCTGCGATAATTTCGCTCGGATCCAGTAAAGACCGTGTCACCGTTAAAAATAACCGCGGCGATGTTTTCGAAGTCAACCTTGGGCGAACGGCGCAGTTTATCCGCTAAGACACGAAAATCGGGAATCCATCCGGGTCTGCATCCGGTATCGGACAGGATCAAAACACGCTCCTGCCCGTCCCGAAGAGGCCTGGAGACCTCGTGGGAGGAGAGAATATCGTAAACCAAAGTAACCAAGCTCCTGTGGAGAAATCGCCCTGTGTTCGTGGATCCCAAGGGAACGTCCTTATACAGGCGTTTCATTTGGAATCGGTTTTGAGGTTTAATTTTTCACAATCCCTCTCTGTCGTCAATGGAGGACCATGCAATGACCCCATTGGCGACCACCTGCAATCGCCACCGCCCATCCGAAAACCGTTTTGGACCACAATGAAGGGTCGCCGGGGCCAGATGGGAGGCCCCCCGCAGAGATCACAGAGGGGCACTGGGAGGGGGCAATGCAGATATGGCGGAGCTGTTTCCCGCACCAGGCTTGGTTTGCTGATACGGTAAATCCAGAAAAAAATTTCCCTGAAGTGGGGATCGGAGCATGGACCCTACCCACCCCATAGCCAGAGGGTATCCGAAAAGGTGAATGGCGAAGCAAGATCGGGGTCGGGGTCGCTATCGGTCTCGGTATCGAAAGGCCGCGGGATGGGATTCGGACACGAGAAACCGGGTATCGCAACTGTATTGTTGCGGTGCTGACACAGTTCGGCGGTGAAGTTTGGGCTGTCCATGAGGGTCAGACGCCAACCAGAACAGGGATCGATTCCGATCCCGATTCCGACCCCGACCCCGATTCAGCCAATGATCTGACGGATCAGCAACCATTGCCTGGAGGCGACACCTGAAGGAACGTGCCTTTTCGGACAACCACTAGCCAGGTCGAAAACCCACCGCTTCCTCTGCGGAAGGCTCTCCGGCTCCGTATGGTCGGGATCGGTAAGCTGCAGTTGATGCCTTTTCGGATGATCTCTCGCTGGTATGAAGAGGCCTCAGTTTCTCCTTGTTCCCTATGCGACTCAAACTCTATATGCTGTAACCACGAGATAGCGCCTGCCCACGCCCCTCGCTTGCCCCGGCCCCGAAGCACCGGGCGTGACAAATCCTCTCACCAATAAAAAATAGCCGTCGCCTTCGGGCGCAATTCGCAAAGCGGGCGAGGCAAGCGGATAGAATAGCGTTTGAGTAGGGCCCGAATCCCAGGATCAGACTGCAGGCAAGCAAAGTGCCTGCTTGGCGCGGGCGCCCCATGGAGATCGCACATTTTCGGAAATTCACGTCTTTAGGGAGGACCACGGTGAAACAGCCAACAACCCATGAACAGCCGGTTCCACAGCATTCCGACGGGAGCGCCGCCAAGAAGCAGGAAGCTCAGGCCATCCAATTCCTGAATCAACACAGGAACGCGATGATCGCGGGCGTTGTCGTCGCGTTCGCCATCGTGATGGGGTTGGTCTTCTACCTCAATCAGCAGTCAAGGCGCGAACGAGAGGCGACACTGGAGCTGTTCAATGGCGAGACCGTCGAGGATTTCACGGCGGTTGCGGAGAAGTATTCGAGCACGACCTCCGGTGGCTACGCGATCTACATGGCCGGAGAGGCCGCCCTCGCAGAGGGCAATCCCGATCAGGCATTGGAACTGCTGAAGAGCTTTGTGCAGGACCATCCCAAGGATGAGTTGGTGCCCTCCGCCCAATTCGCGATCGGAAAGGCCCTCGAGAACAAGGATGCTACCGATGAAGCCCTGGCTCAGTACCAAAGCGTCGTCGCCTCCTACCCCCAAAGCTTTATCACACCCGAGGCGCAACTGGGCATCGCACGCTGCTACGAGCTGAAGGGTGAGCTCGAATTGGCGCGCCAGACCTACAACACCATCATCGCCGATTACGGCAACAAGCTCTGGGCACAACAGGCCGATCAGCGCCTCCAGAAGATCGGCCTCGCAGCCGCACCGGCGGATGATGCCTCCGTGGAAACCGAATCGGAGGTCGAACCTGCCGCAGCCGTCGAACCTGCCGCAGCCGAGGCACCAACGCCGGCTGAGGCCGACGAATCCGAATCCATCCCCGCCGAGCCCGCTGGCGAAACAGAGCTCGCGCCCGCCCCAGAAACAGATTCTGAACCCGACACATCACCGGTGGAAACTCCAGAGGAATCCATCCCCGAGGAATCCACCCCTGCCGATGCACCGGCTGAGGTCGAGGCGGACAGCACCGAGGTCGCACCGGAAGAGGTGCCTTCGGAAAATCCTGCACCTCCCGCACCTCAGGAGTAGTCGCTTTATCGGGCATCCTTCCCCGTTCGAAATGGCCCGGGAAACCTCTCGGGCCATTTCAATTTTTTTGACCGTCCCGGCCGAAGACGATTCGCACCATCATGGTTACCGATCCCTCACCACAAACCGCCCCTCGACCCGGGGAGCTGATCGCGATGCTGATCACCGGAGCCGGGCAGGTCGTTACCGATTCGCTCGCCAGAATGGGATGCATTTCCGCCTGGGGCCCGTTGGAAGCCGATGCCATCTTCAACTTGGCCGCCGCCCTGGCTTGGACCCTCTACCTCGCCTTCCGAGTGCTCACGGTCCCGGGGCAGATCCAGGCATGGGGGTTTCGTTCCGATCATCTCAAACACGGCACCTACCTCAACGGCATATTCCTCGCCTGCGCCGTCCCCCTCATCCTGCTGCTCGGCCTCCTTTTGCGAAGGTATCCCCAACCGGCCGGATTCTGGATCGCCCTGGCCATCTATCCCATCTGGGGCATCGCGCAGCAATTCGCCCTGCAGAATTTGGTCAGACACAACCTCTCCCGATGGATCCCAGGTGCGTGGCCTCGGATCATCCTGACGGCCTCCCTATTCAGTGTCGCCCACACACCCGATCTTCCACTCATGATCCTCACCTGGATCGCCGGAATCGCTTTCTCGTGGATCTACGAAAAGGCACCCAATATCTGGCCCCTCGGGCTTGCGCATGGCGTTCTCGGGACCCTGGCCTACTACATCATATTGGGCCGGAATCCACTCGCGTTCTAGAGGTCATCCGGAAACCGTATTGGGTCACAACGAAAGGTCACCGGGGCCGGATGCGAAGGACAGGAAGGGGGGAGGAAAGGTGAAAGGTAAATCGGAAAGACGCGAAGACACGAAGGTCCGGAAGGAGAGGTTTTCTTGGGGGGGGCTGTGATCCCGGCAACGGCCTTGGTCCGCTGAAAACGGTTTATCTAATAAAAATTCCCAAAAGGTAGGCATCAGACCACTGGCCCTACCCACCCCCATGGCCAGGTCGAAAACGCCACCGCGTCCTCTGCGCCCTCTGCGGGAGGCTCTCCAAATCCGGATGGGCGAGACAGGAAGGGGGGAGGAAGGTGAATGCTAAACAGGAAAGACGCGAAGACACGAAGGTCCGGAGGGAGAGGTTTTCTTGGGGGGGCTGTGATCCCGGCAACGGCCTTCGTCCGCTGAAAACGGTTTATCTAAAGCCCATTCGAAAAGGAGCGCTCCTTCATGCGTCTCCTCCAGGCAATGGTTGCCGACCAGTCAGATCATTGTCTGAATCGGGGTCGGGGTCGGGGTCGGAATCGATTCCTGTTCTGAATGGCACTTGGCCCTCATGGACCGCTCAAACTTCGCTGCCAAGTTTTGTCAGTACCGCAACAATACGGTTGCGGTACCCGGTTTCTCATGCACGAATCCCATCACGCGTCCCTGCAATACCGATACCGATAGCGACCCCGACCCCGACTTCGCTTCGCCATCTACCTTTTCGGATAGCCTCTATCGAATAAAATTTCACCAAAAGGTAGGGGATTAGAGCATGGACCCAACCCACCCCAAAACCTGGCCGAAAACGCCACCGCGCCCTCTGCGGGAGGCTCTCCAAATCCGGATGGAGAGATCAGGTTGGGAAAGCGGCTACCTTTTCGGATAGCGTCATTCTCAGGCTCAGATCGGCAATGCGCACAGGCACTCCCCCACGCGGGCTGGCGAGCGGTCCCTGGCCTCGATCAACCACGGCCCCTCAGGGCGTCCCGATTCCGCAACCCCCATCCGGCGCAGCTCCGGGGAACTCCGTGTCGCGCCCCAGTCAACTACACAACACTGGGGGAACCAGGGTGCCCATACCCGTGGATCCGTCGAAACAAACATCGATACCACGCGGAGTCCAAGCGCACCCGCCAAATGCCCGATACCGGAGTCGTGCGTCACGACCCATCGAGGACCGCAAGCGAGAAACCCGGTGAGATCGCAGAGGTCTAGTCCGGCAGCCACAGGATAGGCCGACCGGCCCTCCGGCGACAATCGCTCCTCCTCCGCCGGACCCATCAACAACACCGGTTGCAACCCCCATGCCTCCCGTAAGGCCTCCACGAGTGCGAAGAACGCGGCCTCATCCAGGTTTTTGCGTTGCGACCCGCTGCCTGGGTGGGCGATGAAGGCGGCCCCAGGAGAAACACCAAGTTCCCGCCAATGCCGCATACCGCACGCCTTCCACCCCTCAGGAATCCGCAAAGGATAGGCATCAGACCACGCCGCAAGAGACTCCGCCGACCGGACGGGACCATCAACCTCGACCTGCGACAGGAGCCAGAGTGCCGCAGGTACCGGCTCGGCACCGCTGGTTTGTGGCGGGGGCAGGACCGTTACCCACCCGACCTCCCGGTCGCCGAAGAGGTTCGCTCGCAGCACGCCCTCCGGATCACGCAAAAACGAGGTAACCCGGCTCACCCGGTCCCAAGTTCCCATCGGCTGAATAGACATCCCCTCTGCACCGCTCCGAGGGCTGAACCATGCGGCGGCCGCAGGCCCGTCCAATGCCAAACGCGGGGTCTCAAAACCGAGTCCGCAAAGCCATGGCCCGTACCGCCCCGTACTGAGCCACTGAAACCATGCGCAGCGCCGGCGCCGACTCCATGCCGCAGGCAGTGAGAGAAGCATGTCCCCCAATCCGCCGGAGCGGATGAAGAGCTCGCCCATGCCTTCGTCCGTGAAGTCGTTCACTTCATCTCCTGCCGCGCACGGAATCACTGGATGCGTGGATAGACCACCCCGCCGAGCACCAAGAGACAGACCCCGAGCAGAATCCCAGACCAACAGATGAGACGGAACCGAGCCGGTGTCCGCATCTGCCAGCCCAGGAAGTCGCGCAGCAGATGCGGGGAGAAACCGAAGATGATCCCGCTGACCGCCATTGTATACCCGATCAGGGTGATCGGGAGACGCAACGCACTGTAGTAGACGAAGGCCGACATCACCACCGGGCGAGCCAGAAGAAGCAAGAGCGCGGAGAAAGCGCGGGCATTGAGAAAGCTGTCCATGAATCGAACCAACAACACCCACACGACCGGCGCACTGACGATCACCAGCGGCTGCATGGCCTTGAACGACTCAGATTCACCAGCGGCCCTATGGACCCACCAGGCCGTCCATAGAATCACAACGGCCGTGAGAAAGGGAGCCATCCTCCGGTTTCGAGGGAATGCCTTGATCCAGGCCATCGCACGTTCACTGTCGAACAGCGCGTACGCCCTGGTGGCAAGCAGATAAGCACCCAGGGCCAATGCGATCGTGACCAGTGAGGGGTTCTTCAAAATCATCTCCTATTCCAAAATCACGGGATCTCCGTAAAGTGTGAACGGCATCGCGCGTTCGATCCGAATCGGCAGTAATTGCCCAACATGCCGGGGGCTGCCGGGATACACAACAATCTTATTGCTTCGGGTGCGTCCGGAAAGGCGGTCGGGATTGCGCTTGCTCGGGCCTTCGACCAACACCTCCTCGATACTCCCTACCAGGCATTGGTTATGCCGCATCGCCTGCTCCTCAAGCAGAGCGAGCAGAATCTGGTTGCGTTCCTGCTTAACCTCCTCCGGCAACTGGCCATCCATCGCGGCAGCCGGGGTATCGCGCCGTTTGGAATACCGGAATACAAAGGCATTGTCAAAATCAGCGGCCTTGACCACGTCGATCGTGTCCTGGAAATCCTCCTCGGTCTCCCCAGGAAAGCCCACGATGATGTCGGTCGTGATTGCAATGGAAGGGACCAACGATCGGAGCCGTTCCACCTTTTCCAGAAAGAGCTCCTTGGAATAGGTGCGACGCATCTGCTTCAATATCCGAGTTGAACCAGACTGCAGCGGCAAGTGCATGTGTTCACACAACTTGGGAAGGTCGCGGAATGCCTCCATCAACTCCACCCGCAGCCCCTTTGGATGCGGCGAGGTGAAACGGATCCGCTCGAGCCCCTCAATCTCATGCACACGCTCAATCAGACGCACAAACGGCATGCACCCCCGCGATCCGAGCTCCTTGACCCCATAGGAGGTCACGATCTGGCCTAAGAGTGTGACCTCCCGCAAACCGGCCGCGACCAACCCCTCCACCTCGTCAGCAATCTCTTCGATCGATCGGCTCTGTTCTTCTCCACGCGTGCTCGGCACGATGCAGAAACTGCAACGCTGGTTGCATCCGCGCATGATCGATACAAACCCGGAGACCGCAACCTCCGTTGGTGCATGTCGCGCCAACAGGGATAGGCCTGCCTGGTCTTCCCCAACCGCAACTACCGACTTTCGCGAGCCGGAGTCCGAGCCGAGTTTGCCAAGGATCTCCGGTACCCGATGGAATTGTTGGGTTCCAGCGACCAAATCGAGACTCGGCACCCGCTCCAACAGCTCCGCTCCCCGGCTCTGCGCCATGCAACCCATCACGCCCAAAACGAGATCGGGACGGTCCTTCTTCAGGACCGCCGTCATTCCCATCTTGCCCAGCGCCTTCCGTTCCGCCTGGTCCCTGACGCTGCACGTGTTGAACAGGATGATGTCCGCGTCCTCCATGGAGGTCGCCTGCTCCCACCCCTCTTCGATCAGCAGCGCGGCAACGGACTGCGAGTCCCGTTCGTTCATCTGGCAACCGTAGGTCCGTATAAAAAAACGACCGCGTGTCTGCGCCTGTTCCGACATGCTTACACTCCCACTCAAAACCACCGACACGCACAGCGGCATGCACATTCATCCCCTCTGCGATCGGTTTCCATTCGTAAGGTTGGGAATGTATGCCGTATCAAACAATCCTGTCAAAAGGGGTTGGCCAGCGGTCGTCCGAAAACCCCATCGGACCACAACGAAAGGTCGCCTTGGACGGAGGAGGAGGACTCCCGCAGAGATCGCAGAGATCGCAGAGATCGAAAAGGGGGATGAAAAAGGGGGGATGCAGATTCGTCGGGGCTTTTTTCTGCACCAGACTTGGTCCTCTGAAACGGTACATTTGACAAATTTTCCCAAAGGTAGGGATCAGAGCATGGAACCTACCCACCCCCATGGCCAGGTCGAAAACGCCACCGCGTCCCCTGCGGGAGGCTCTCCGGATCCGGTTGGGAAAACGGCTACCTTTTCGTGCGACCTCTACCCAAGATGGCTCTCGCTGCGGATCAAATCCATAAACTCACTCCGTGTCGATGCGCGGGAACGAAAGGCCCCACGCATGGCGCTGGTCATCATCACCGATCCAGGCTTCTTGATCCCGCGCATCGTCATGCAGGTGTGAATTCCCTCGATCACCACACCCACACCCTTCGGAGTCAGTACCTCTTCGATCGCGTCCGCAATTTGTGAGGTGAGTCGCTCCTGCACCTGCGGTCGACGGGCAAACCCCTCGACAACCCGGGCGAGCTTGCTCAGCCCCACGATCTTGCCGTTGGGTATGTACCCCACGTGAGCCTTGCCGAAGAACGGCATGAAATGATGCTCGCACATCGAGTAGAAAGGGATGTCCCGTAGAATCACCATCTCGTGATGGTCCTCATCGAAGGTCGTCGCCAAGTGGTCCCGGGGATCCTGGTCCTTACCCTGAAAGATCTCCTCGTACATCCGCGCGACCCGGCACGGGGTTTCCTTCAGCCCCTCACGATCCGGATCCTCACCAATCGATCGCAGAATCGTCCGAAAGGCTTGCTTGATGGCTTCAGCATCGAAGCCGTTCTGATTGTCCATGGTTCCCTATACCCTCGTCCCTTGGGGACTCCCCAATGTGCTGATGCGTTGTTGCAAGTGACCAACCAATGCCTCGATACCAAGCCGATATCCGTCCGCCCCGAACCCGAGGATCTGGCCCAGACAAACCGGCGCCAGCAAGGAGCGATGCCGGAATTCCTCGCGCGCATGGACGTTGGAGAGATGGACCTCGATCACCGGCAGGCCGATACCCGCGATCGCATCCCGTATGGCAATGCTCGTGTGGGTATAGGCACCCGGGTTGAACACAACCCCTGCATACACGTCCATCGCCTGATGCAATAGATCAATCAAACACCCCTCATGATTGGATTGCTCCCAGGCTTGATCTACACCCAAATGTTCGGTCGCGGCCCGGGTCGCCCGCTCAATGTCGTCCAAGGTCATTCGGCCGTATACCGTCGGCTCGCGCGCACCCAACAGATTCAGGTTCGGACCGTTTAAAACCAGGATTTTCATGGCTCCATCTCCTTCAAAAGCCTTGCCCTCTCAATGTACTCCATCCCCGGAGCCTCGAAGCCCTCCTCGATCAAGGCCTCACCCAAACGAGCATTGTACTCCGACTTGTTGGGATAGAGCCGCACCGCCTCTTGCAGATGCCGCACCGACGCATCGGAGTCACGGCCCAGTTCCTTCCCGTACTCGCGCAAAAAATTCCCCATCTCAGCATGGTACGCCGCACGGGTCGGCACCAAATCGAGGATCCGTAAATAGTCGGCATACGCCGAATCCATACGCCCCAGCAGACTGCGCACCCGGGCCCGAAGCCGGAAGGCCTCCGCGTTGCCGAGCCCATACCCAATGGCCCTGTCCAAGGCCTGTTCACATGCATGCGGACTTGTCGGGTAGAGCGCGACCGCACCACGGAAGTGAAGCTCCGCCTTGATGAGCATGGCCGCACTCAGCAGTCCGCACACCGTCAGTACCACCCCGCCTCCCCATGCCCATCGCGCCGGGATGCGCCATTCCAAGCGATTCGGCCACGGAACATACCCCATCAGCCAACCGGTCATCCAGAGCGCCAGAAAAGCGTCGCCAGGAACAAACCAATGGAAATCGGCCAGGTTGTGCAACCACCAGGCAGTCAGCCCCACACAGGCGGTGATGAGTCCCATCGGACCACCACAACACTCCCGATTCTGACCCGCGGAACGTAACAACATCGCCGTCGCGACCAACACCACCACAGTCAGAGACACCGCCGTCAGGAGCCCCGGGAAACCCGAATCCGCAGCGGACTGCATCCAGAAGTTGTGAGCGGTCTGAGTCTCTTCATTGCCAGGGAGCATGACCCGCGGATAGGCGATGCTGAATCCTCCAGGCCCCACACCTGTCATCGGATTCTGTCGCATCAGCTCGAGCGCCCCGCGCCAATAGCCCATTCGTGCATCCCATGTACGCACCGCTTTCTGCAGCAGCGGCTCACCCCACATCCAAAGCCCGAACAACCCCACGCCTCCAGCGAGGGCAACCATCCCGAAAACCGGCCTTCGCCGCCGCGGCGGAACACTCCAAAGCAAAGCCCAGGCAATCCCCCCGAGCAGGGCGATCCAACCGGCCTTGCTCTCCGCAAACACAAGCGTGCATCCCACGAGCAGCCCGAGCGCCAACGGGATCCATCGCAGGCCCCCCACACCCGGGAAACGCTTCCGCAAAACCGCCAGCCCCGGCCCTACCGACCCAGCAAACGCCGCCAGCAAAAAACCGGTCAGCAGATTTGGATTCAGAAAGGGACCATACACCCGATTGCTCGACAGTTTCCCGGCCAGGACCTCCGGTACGTTGGCCCAATCCCCACCATATTGCTGGAGGACAAACCTGCGCGTGGCCTCGATCCCTCCCATTCGCTGCTCAATCGCAGACCAACAGGTAAAGAGAATCGCAACCCATACGAGCAACATCAGCAGACCATACCGAGTCTGGTCCCGACCCGCCCAGCGGCCCAAAACCCAACAGACCAAGCCGGAGCCCGACAGCAACAGGAACCGCACGGTCACATAACGATATTCAGAAAACGCCCAACCGGTCAGGAGCGGGAGCAAAAACCAGAGAAACAGCGCGGCGTCGACCGCAGACAGCCGCCATCGGGTGCCCGAACGCGGAAGACCGATGTGGACCAAAAGCCCTAACCCCAGCAGGAATACCAGGGCGTAAACCCATTCCACCGGCCAAGGGCCGAGCAGGGCCACAACCGGATCCCCATACGGTGTCGGTGCGAAATTCGGATTCTCCGGGTTCCCGAATCGCAGCGGGAGCAGGAGCAGGAGGAGGCCCAATCCCCACCAGAGCACCCGGAACAGGGGTGACTGCGAGGGCGAGGCCATTCCATCCCTCGGAGCGCTTGGAGTCTGCGCCGCTGACGGTTTTCGCATCGACCTCGATGACGATTTTTGCGCCCGGCCGGTCCTCCGCAGCCGATCACTGCTCATAGAATTCCTCATCCGTGTCGGCAAGGCCGTCCTGCTCCGGCAACGGCTCTTCTGGATCATCAATGAAGGCCGCGGACGGTCCTCCTCCCCGATTCCCACGGCTCTGTGAAAGCAGTTCAACCTCGTCTACGCCCACCTCGGCAAGGCGCTGATCTTCAAACTGGAGAACCAATGACCGCTTGAGAATGAAACGATCCACAACGCGTGCCTCGCCTTGGGCACAGCGCACACACGCCCCGCGACGCGGCAGTTCACGATCGTGTCGGCGATAGACGTCGTGTTCAAACTGCAGGCAACATTTGAGGCGACCACAGAGCCCCGAGACGTTCCCCGGGGTCAGGTTGAGTTGCTGGTCTTTGGCCATTCGCACATTGATGCTGTCAAACTCGTTCATCCAGGAAGAACAACAGAGGCGCCGCCCACAAACCCCGGTTCCGCCCGCGATCTTCGAAGCATCGCGCACACCGATCTGCCGAAGCTCCACACGCATGCGAATTCGACTCGCCAACTCCCGTACCAATTGTCGGAAATCGACCCGCCCCTCCGCCGAAAACTCGAAGACCACCTTGCTCTTGTCGAGCCCGAAATAGGTGCGTACCAGCTTCATCGGAAGCCCGAGGGTGATGATCAGTTCCTGGCAAACCTCATGCGCCGGCCCCGCCAATGCATGGACCTCCAATGCGCGGGTACGGTCCTCCTCCGTGGCGAGACGCAAGACCTTGCAACGGTCCACCGGATCCACACCATCCGAGGGCGTCGGATCAATATAGGTGACCGTCGCGAATTCCTGAACCCGCGGCGCATCAACGACGCATTCAGCGCCAACCGTCAACTCTGGATTCTCTGCCTCGACATAACATCGCAGCCGTATGCCAGAGTCTGTCTGCACCTGCAAAAACCGCATATTGCCCATCCCCGGAAATCGTCTCTCGCCAATCCGCCGATCGCCTTCCCACCATTCCTGCTCTGTACCCCCGCCCGGGCGGACCCGAATCCACGACAACCATAGCGGTCGCCGAGAGGATGGTGAAGAAAATTGATCCTGGCAGATAAACCTCTGCCTGGGTGAACCCTCCATCTCAATGGCCGGATCGGCAAACGGTTCAACTCAATTCCTTGCGGACGGCGAGACGAACATCCGCAGGGCCGCCAACTCCGTGCTCACATCCTCCCGAACACTTCGATCCCATTGTCCGCGAAGGCGCTCCAATTCATCCATGCAGGCCATCGCCATCTTCGGAGAGATCCGGGCTGCCGCATCCTGCACCCTGGAAGCATCGGCGGTGTAGTGCAACAGTCCGGCATCCATGGAACGTCCCACCAAATAGACATCCCGAAACCAAAAAAAGAGCTGCTCGATCAGGGCCCCCCGACTATGCCGGTATTCGCTCTCCACAAGATCTTTATGCTCCTGCTCGACCTTCTTCTGATCAGCCACGCGGAAACCCTCGCCCAGGGTCTCGAGGCCCCGCTCTAACAGCGGTGCAAGCCGTTCCTCCGTCTCCTCGCGGATCTGAACGAGTGCCTTGCCAACCAAGGCACTGAACCGAAACGAGAGCTCGGGGCCCCTGCCCATGGAGGCCAAAGAAGCAATCATGGGTGCGATCCCTTCGGGCACCGCACAGCCGGCTGCCGTCGGTGGAATGAATCGAAGCCGCACACAACGCGATCGTATCGTGTCCAGTAATAACTGTGGGGAGGCGGTGATCAAGACCATCACGGCGTGCGACGGCGGCTCCTCAAGCGTCTTGAGAAAGGCGTTGCAGGCATCGTTGCCCATCCGTTCGGCTTGGTCCACCACAACCAGCCGTTTTCCTCCGCCACTCGGGGAGATCCCAACCCAGTGAATCACCTCGTGGATTTGGTCCATGGTGATGATCCGCGACTTCGAAGAGGGCGTGACCCAGTTAAGGTCGTAATGCTCACGCTTCAACCAGCCCCGGCAAAAACGACAGACCCCACACCCGACGCCCGGATTCTCGGGACAATTCAACGCCGCTCCGAGCCTGAGCGCCGCCGCCTCCAGTCCGCTACCCGGTTCTCCAGTGAAGAGCCAGGCATGCGGGACCCGGCCCGCGGCAATCGCATGCAGGATCGAATGAACCACTCTCGGCTGTCGCTGCTCCAGGTCATGCCACATAGTCCCGCAACCTTTCCCAAATATCGGCCGCCACCACTTCTGTGGGCCGATCCGCACGGATCACCCGAAACCGTTTCGGATCCCGCGCCGCTAAGTCCAAGTACCCCTCGCGGACCTTTTGATGAAACGCCAGCCCACGTGCCTCAAAGCTGTCGGCCCCATCACGGTCCGAAGCACGCCCCGCAACCCGCCGCAGGCCCACACCCACATCCAGATCCATCAGGAGGGTCCTGTCCGGCATGCACCTACCGACGGCAAGCCGGTTGACTTCATTCAGCACCCCCAGCGCAACACCCCCCGCATACCCTTGATAGACCGCGGTGGAATCCAAAAACCGGTCGCAGATCACCCATTGCCCGGCATCCAAAGCGGGGGCAATCACACGTTCCACCAAGTGCCGGCGCGCCGCACAGAATAGGAAAAGCTCCGTCACCCCATCCAGCGCCTCGCCCGTGGCGTCATGCTTCACCACGTTGCGAACCCATTCGCCCAAGGCTGTGCCCCCCGGTTCCCGCAAGAGGATCACCCTCAGCCCCAAGCCTTCCAGCCGTCGGGCCAAACCTTGTATCTGGGTCGTTTTTCCGGCACCTTCCGGTCCCTCAAAGGTAATGAACCGCCCTTTCAATCCCACCTCCCCATCGCTCGCCCTTCAGGTTGCCTACGGCCGCACCCCGTAGAGTCTGCGGACCAAATCGAGATCTTCCGGAACCGTCAATTTCAGGTTGAGGCTGGAACCAGGCACCAGACGTACCCGATATCCGGCACGCTGCGCCATCGCCACATCATCGGTGAATTCCAACTCCCCAGAGCCAAACCGCCGGTGGGCGTCCAAGATCCACGAGAGGCGAAAGGCCTGAGGAGTTTGCATCCGCCACAAACCCGCCCTGTCAATCGTCGTCTCCGCCCAGCCCTCATCCGAGGCCCTGCGGAGCGTGTCCGCCAAGGGTAGCGCCGCAGCCGCCGCACCGTCCGCCTCAGCCGCCGCAAGGACTCGCGGGACCAGGGCCTCATCCAGGCAGGGGCGGGCACCGTCGTGGATCGCGACATACTCCGGCGGAGTGTCCGTCGTCGTCAGCCTTTGCAAACCGGCCGCAACCGAATCCTGCCGGCGACGCCCACCGTCCACCTGATGGAGGCGCCAATTCCAACCGGTACATTCGTCGCACAGCCGCCCGAATCGCTCCGCCGAGGTGACCATCGCCACTTCAGAGAACCGGCCCGTGCGATAAAAAGCATTCAACGCATGCCAAAGTACAGTATGATCACCCAACCGAATCATCAGTTTGTCCACCCCACCCATCCGGCGGGCATTCCCCGCAGCGACTAAGACCAGCCCCCACCGAGGAGACTCCTGCTTGCGATAGGACGTCATCACACACTCCCCATTCACACGTTCGCAGCTCCGCTTGCCAAGGGTGTACCATTGCCGGAATCTATCGATCAAGCAATCGCAACCGGCGCACCCCTAGTCGGGCCGAACCCATGACCATGAGATCCCCCCCTTATGCGTCACCACACCACACGGAGAGGACCATCATGATTCGAGTAGGAATCGGATACGACAGCCATCGATACGATCAAGAGCGCCCGCTCATTCTGGGCGGGTATTGCGTCGACCATAGCTACGGACTTTCAGGGCACTCGGATGCGGACGTCCTGATTCATGCCCTTGTGGACGCGATCCTCGGTGCCGCCGCCTTGGGCGATATCGGCCGCCATTACTCGAACACCGACCCTCAATGGCGGGACGTATCCAGCACCATCTTCCTCAAAGACACCCTGGACCTAATCCGAGAACACGGTTGGAATTTGCAGCAAATCGACGCCACCATTGTGGCGGAGCAACCCACTCTCTCGCCTGCCATCGATGCCATTCGCGAATCGCTCGCCGAGATCCTGAACATCCCGCTGACGGCGATCGGATTGAAGGCCTCGACCAATGAGGGGATGGGCTGGATCGGACGCAGGGAAGGCATGGCCGTTATCGCCGTAGCTACCTTGGCCTCCCGTACCGATTCGTGAATGACGAAGATTTTTTGTTTTCAGTCTGTTCCATGAACAGACCATAGGAGACCGTGGATGGCCTTGCAGTTCTTCAATTCGCTGACGAGATCCAAGGAGGAGTTCGTTCCTCTCGATCCCGAACTGGTGCGTCTCTATACCTGTGGCCCCACAGTATATGCCTTTGCTCACATCGGGAATTTCAGGGCCTATGTCTTCGAGGATATCCTGCGGAGACACCTCGAATACCGCGGATACAAAGTCTACCACGTCATGAACCTGACCGATGTGGACGACAAAACCATCCGCGGCGCGCGCGAGCAGAACATCTCGATCGACCAATTCACGGCCCCGTTCAAGGCAGCCTTCTTCGAGGATGTCGCCACCCTCCGCCTCAAACCCGCGGATCAATACCCCGAAGCCACCCGCCATGTTCCTGAAATGATCCGGATGATCGAAATCTTGATCGCGAAGGGCCACGCGTATCAGGCGGACGACCACTCCATCTATTTCAGAATTTCCTCCTACCAGGAGTATGGGAAACTCGCCCATCTCGACCGCCAAGACCTCCAAGCCGGCGCAAGGGTGAGCCAGGACGAGTACGAAAAGGAAACCGCGGCCGATTTCGCACTCTGGAAGGCTTGGGACCCACAGGACGGAGACGTCGCATGGGACAGCCCATGGGGGCGTGGCCGCCCCGGTTGGCACCTCGAGTGCTCCGCCATGAGCATGAAATACCTGGGTGAGACCTTCGACATCCACACAGGAGGAGTCGACAACCTCTTTCCCCATCACGAAGATGAAATCGCTCAAAGCGAATGCACCACCGGCAAAACATTTGTGCGCTATTGGCTGCACTGCGAACACCTGATCGTCGACGGTCGCAAGATGTCCAAGTCGCTCGGAAACTTTTTCACCGTCCGCGACCTCGTCTCCCAAGGCTTTCACGGTCGAGAGATCCGGTTCGAACTTCTCAAGGCACACTATCGGCAACAACTGAATTTCACCACCGAAGGCCTTCGCGGTGCGCGTCAAGCACTGGCCAGAGTCGATCAACTCCGCCATCAGCTCAAAGAGCTAGGGGCCCAGCCTACAACATCCTCGACTTCCCACGCCCCATCGGAGATTGCCGACCAAACACAGGCCTTCTTGGAGCAGTTCGGGGCCGCTTTGGACGACGATCTCAACACCCCGGATGCCTTGGGTGCCTTGTTCGCTCTCGTCCGAGAAACCAACAAATGGATCGACGCAGGCAGGCTCCAAGCAAACGATGCCCAGGTGATTTGGGATGCCCTCTCCACAATGGACCGTGTCCTGGCCATTCAGACGGATGCTTCGGAGGCCGCAGGTCCTCCCGATGCCGTCGTTCAATTGGCGGAAGCGCGTATGCGTGCGCGTAAGGACCGGGATTGGGCAGAGGCGGATACCCTTCGAGAGCAGATCACCACCGCCGGTTGGATCGTGGAAGACACCCCGAGTGGCTACCGCCTCAAACCGGCGGAATAAGGAAGGGTCGTCCGAAATACGCGCGCTCCATCAGGCGTCGCCTCCAGGCAAAGGTTGCCGATCCGCCGGATCATTGTCGAAATCGGGATCGGGATCGATTCCTGTGCTGTATGGCACCTGGCCCTTCGATACCGATACCGATACCGA
>ENA-UOOH01002161-UOOH01002161.1-fermentation-metagenome-genome-assembly--contig:-NODE-2161-length-17550-cov-13.579880_pt1 | contig 17550 bp, 11 predicted proteins | sample MGYA00245778_ERZ724025 | MGnify/ENA primary metagenome ERZ724025 (study PRJEB28704, sample SAMN03018313) | fermentation metagenome | biome: anthropogenic terrestrial biome; feature: soil... | reverse complement strand
CGCCGGGTGAAGGACGCGTTAGTCTCACCAAATGTGATAAGCAGCATGTTTAGATAGGTTTAGCTCTTTGATAGTGGCCTTGTAATTATTGAATCGTTCCATATACTGCTCAGTATCTTGAAATGAGGAGTTCTTTAACAGCTCATGTCCTTCTAATATACTGGCTTGCTCAATATCCCTTGTTTGGTTATGTAGAAGTAGATCAAGGTCTTTCTCCGAAGCGTCAGGATCAACGTTTAGTTCATCAGGTAAGATTAGAGACAAAATGGGCTTGTATTTAGGGGCAACCCCATTTAGCATTTATTGCTAGTACGATACTATCAGTTTGACCCCATTCAATAATTGTTTCAGCCAGATTCTCCGAAAACTCGGTTCTGTTTAGAATGTCGCCCTCTGGACAGTTAATCGGTTTGTCTGATATGAACATGGAAACTCCTCATGATGTGTTAAGCATTTCCTGTTATTGGCTTCTCTCCACAACGCTAATCTATCTCTATACATGGATGTATTAAGCCAGTTATTTGTCAATATCAAATCACACCACGAATTCAACCTCTCTTCAATAAATATCTCTAGTATTTCCCCACCACTGCGGACAATACCCGAAAATATCGGTTGACGAATTGAGAAGGTTTCGAAAAGTATAAATCAGCGATGGTTTGTAGTGAAAATAGTCCAATCCTCAGAACCTATACCATTGCCAGTATGGATATTAGGAGAGATCATGAATGAGATGAGTGACCGTTGGCTATCGGTGAAAGAGATATGCTCATACATGGGCGTAAGCAGTGACACCGTTTATCGGTGGGTAGAAACTCACGAAATGCCGGTTCATCGGATGGGGCGTTTGTTCAAATTCAAGATCTCGGAGATTGATGCATGGGTCAAGGCTGGTGGTGCAAGCCGGAAACAACAAAAAGACGCATCGAAATGACTACGATCCTATATAAGCCAACAGCATCTGTACGGTCATTCTGTTTGAATATCTGCGATGGGAGGGTTAACCGATGAATGTCTTCGAACTTAGGGAAAAGCTGATTGCTGATTACTGCTCTTTCGTTAAGGGCTTTATCACAATCAAAGACGATTCGATCAAAGAAATGGTCGCTAATGAGTTGAAAGATGGCTTACTCTGGCCCGATCCACTTATCCAGTTAAGCCCGTTTTTCGAGTCTGGAGAATCCATTGAAGAATTGATCAAGTCTAATATTCTGCATCCGCTATGCAAGCAAATATTCAGAATCAAGAGAGATGAAACTGACTTTGGTAAACAAATGCAGTTACACCGGCATCAAACGGAGGCGATCAAACGAGCAGACCAAGGACTCAACTACATACTTACCACAGGTACTGGCTCAGGAAAGAGCTTGGCATACATCATACCTATAGTGAATCACATTCTAAAGACGGGCAGCGGGAAAGGCATCAAAGCCATTATTGTCTATCCTATGAATGCTCTGGCAAATAGTCAGGAAAAAGAACTGAGTAAATTCGTTAATTGGGGTTTTAGTTACGATACAAAGCCCGTTACATTCAAGCGATACACCGGCCAGGAGTCTGAGCAGGCAAAGCTGGAAATATGCTCTAATCCTCCGGATATATTGTTGACCAACTACGTGATGCTGGAGCTAATCCTGACCAGACCCAATGAGACCCCTCTGGTTCATGCCTGCAAAAACCTCAAATACTTAGTCCTGGACGAACTGCACACCTACCGTGGTCGCCAAGGGGCTGATGTGGCAATGTTGATCAGAAGGACAATAGATGCCACAAAGGCTGAGAAGGTGATCTGCGTGGGAACCTCAGCCACCCTATCCAGTACAGGTGATCGCTTGGAGCAAAATCGTGAAATCTCCAGAGTCGCATCCTTACTCTTCGGAAGCAAGGTTGAGCCAGAAAATGTGATCGGAGAATCGCTTCAACGCTTGACCAACGAGTTCGATTTTGATAGCCCTGCGGTTATTTCTAAGCTCAGGGATTCAATAGATAGTACGCTCAAGGCCAATGATGCAAACATAGATGATATCAATCAAGATGCATTTTTCTCATGGATAGAGACCACCTTCGGAGTAGAGACTGACCCGGTTACAGGCAGATTGTATCGATCATCGGCAAAGTGTATCTCCGGCAAGGATGGCGGTGCTGAGAAGCTCAGTAAACTCACAGGCATTGATCATTCAACCTGTAAAAGTGCGATCCAGCATGCCCTGTTGTTAGGGGTTAAAACCATAAATCCGAGTAACGGATTTCCTGTATTCGCCTTTAAGCTGCACCAGTTCATCAGCAGAGGGGATACTGTCTATGCATCTCTCGATGAGAATGACATCAGGCACCTGACTGTCCAGAGGCAGTTGTTCGTTCCCAATAGCAACAAAGATAAGATACTGCTCCCCATGGCATTTTGCCGTCACTGTGGACAGGAGTACTACACAGTCACCAAGGTCTTCGATGAGGAGAAGGAGGTTTGGCGGTTTGTCCCCAGAGAACTGAACGAAAGAGTCTTTGATGAGGAGCAGGAAGCAGGATTTCTCTACGTAAATGATGCTGATAAATGGTCTGACAATCCAGCCGAAAATGCTGATAAAGTACCAGAAGAATGGAAAGACCAGGATGGAAAGATCATGTACAATCGGAGAGAGTATCTGCCGAAACCAGTGCTTGTTACACCCGATGGGCAAATCAGAAACTCGGGTAGACAGATGCTCTTCCTTAATGCTCCATTTCGGTTTTGCCCCAACTGCATGGTCTCATATGCTGCCAATCAAAGAAGTGACTTTGCCAAACTATCTGCTCTAGGCACAGAAGGTAGAAGCACCGCTACCACCATTCTATCACTATCGGCTGTAAGGCACATCCGAAATATGGAATTACCTCCTGAAGCTCGAAAGCTCTTGAGCTTTACCGATAACAGACAAGATGCATCATTGCAGTCTGGCCATTTTAATGACTTTATCCAGGTTGGCCTGCTAAGGGGAGCTTTGTATCACGCTTTGGCAGAAAGAGCTAGTGAAGGTGTCAGGCACAGTGAACTTACCCAAGCAGTATTTGAGAGTTTAAGCTTATCTTTAGACGAATATGCATCTAACCCAGATGCCAGTAAGGGTGTAGCCAAGATAGAGACTGAACGAGCTCTGAGAAACGTCCTGGGATATCACCTGTATCGTGATTTGAAAAGAGGATGGAGGGTTAATGCTCCTAATCTTGAACAAACAGGTCTCTTGGAAATTGAATATCTTTCAATCGAGGAGTTAGCTGCCGATAATGATCAATGGGCAAGCTGTCATCCTGCTATTGCCAATACCGATATAGAAACCAGGAAAACCATCCTGAAAGCCCTGCTTGATTGGATGAGAAGAGAACTTGCCATCAAAGTATCCTACCTTAATCAGCAGGATCAGGAAAGGATTCTCCAGCAGAGCGGGCAGCGTCTTGTGCCTCCCTGGGGCTTTGATGAGAATGAGCAGACCAAACAGCTAACCCATGCCTCTGTGCTATATCCAAGGTCACGGAAAAAGGGAGACTACGGCGGAGACACATATCTTTCCACCAGAAGCGGTTTTGGACAGTTCCTCAGGCGAAAAAATACTATCAGTAACTACGATCAGAAGATTACTTTAGATGATACACGGCAAATTATTGAGAATCTTCTGGACGGGCTGATTACCTATGGTATCATCGAGAAAGTGAAAGACAGCAAAGTTGATGACGTGCCCGGATATCAATTAGTTGCTGATTCGATGATCTGGAAGGCCGGAGATGGTTCGAAGGGAGCATATGATCCCATACGTCAAACTTCGCTTTCTTTGGAAGGACAACCTGTAAACCAGTACTTTAAGGAATTCTACCAATTCATAGCTGCATCTACCCGGGGTTTATATTCCAAGGAGCATACGGCCCAAGTGTCCTATGACGAAAGGGAACGCAGAGAAGATGACTTCCGGGAAGCTAAACTGCCCATATTATACTGCTCCCCAACTATGGAATTAGGTATAGATATTTCACTCTTAAATGTGGTTAACATGCGTAATGTTCCACCTACTCCTGCGAACTATGCTCAGCGCAGTGGGCGTGCCGGAAGGGGCGGTCAACCGGCATTGGTATTCACGTATTGCTCCACCGGAAGTCCGCATGATCAGTATTTCTTCAAACGTCCTGTCAACATGGTCTCAGGGTCGGTTGCAACCCCTCAGATTGATTTGGCTAATGAGGATATGCTACACTCGCATATCAATGCTATCTGGCTATCCGAAGCCAAGATGAAGCTAGGTAATACTCTAACCGAAGTAATCGATATCACTGGGCAACCGCCTACGCTTGATCTCTTACCAGATATTCAAAATGCTTTGCAGGATTTTACGATTAGGCAGAGAGCTTTGTCCAGAGCATCTAGGATCATCAGTTCTATCGAAGATGATATCATTACTTCTATATGGTATACTCCTGATTGGTTGAATGACATCCTGAACCAGCTTCCCATGCAGTTTGAGCAATCCTGCGAACGCTGGCGAGGCTTATATAAAGCCGCTCTACGTCAACAGGAAGTGCAGAATAAGATAATCCTCGATGTTTCCCGGAAGCAATCGGACAAAGACCAAGCTAAACGGCTCAGGAGAGAAGCTGAATCACAACTGGAACTACTTACATCTTCAAGTGGTGCCATTCAATCAGATTTCTATAGTTATCGTTATTTTGCCAGTGAAGGCTTTCTCCCCGGTTATAACTTCCCTCGTCTGCCACTCTCTGCCTTTATTCCCGGTAGAAGATTGAGAAGCGGTAAAGATGAGTATCTATCCAGACCACGTTTCTTAGCCATTACCGAATTCGGACCTCGGTCTTTTGTCTATCATGAAGGTTCCCGATACATCATTCACCAGGTTATCATGCCTGCTCAGGATGACCAGAACAATGTTACAACCAGCGAAGCAAAGCTCTGCCCTCAATGTGGATATTTGCATGTTCTGGAAGTTGGAGCAAACAAGCAGAAATATGATAAATGCGAACACTGCGGAAGCGATTTAGATAAGACTATATCTAACCTTTTCAGACTTCAGAATGTAGTAGCTAAACGCAGAGATCAGATTAACTGCGATGAAGAAGAACGCCTAAAACTCGGTTTTGATATCCGAACAACAATACGCTTCGCTTCACGTTCAGGTCGCCTATCCTGTGTAAGCGCTAAAGTCATGAGAGGTGATGAGTGCTTGGCAGTCTTGACCTACGGTGATTCTGCTATGATCTGGCGTATAAACATGGGGTATAAATCCCAACGACCTGGTTTTGTCTTGGATACAGAGCGTGGGTATTGGGGTAAACACGATAGTGAAGATACCGATGATGATTCACCTATGGGTAAATCGAAGATACTGGTTCGTCCCTTTGTAAGTGACACCAAGAATTGCCTCTTGTTTGAACCTCAGGTGAGTGTGAGCGACACCATACTCGCATCTTTACAGGCAGCCATGAAGAATGCCATCCAGAGGGTCTTTGAATTGGAAGATAACGAGCTTTCAGCAGAATCGTTACCGTCGAGAGACAATAGAAAGTCAATCCTCTTCTACGAAGCTACTGAAGGTGGAGCTGGAGTGTTAAAGCGAGTCATTGATAACTCAGGGTTCAATCAAGTTATCAGAGAAGCGATAGAACTCTGCCACTATGATCCCATCTCGTTTGAAGACTTGTTAAAAGCACCTAAAGCCAAAGAGCCTTGTGAAGCTGCCTGCTACGATTGCCTGATGAGCTATTCGAACCAGACCGATCATGAATTGCTGGATCGTAAGGCAATAGTTGATATACTGATTAATCTACTCAGCTCAGACTTGTCTCGCTCTTCCAGTGAGTACTCTCGGGTGGAGCACTATGAGAGATTAAAGAACCTAAACGGCTCCAGCCTGGAAGTCAAATGGCTGGACTATCTTTACAACAATGGTTACAACCTGCCTACTCATGCGCAGGAACTCATAGAATCCTGCCATACCCAACCGGATTATCTCTATAAAGACAAATACGTTGCAGTCTTCATTGATGGTCCCGTGCATGATTCACCAGATCAACAGGCTAAAGACAGAATAATTACCAATGATCTTGAAGATACAGGCTGGCATGTTATCAGGTTTAGATATGACAGCGATTGGAAAGAGATCATTGCAGCCAACGAGAATATCTTTGGAGAGAGGTAGTGCTATGATTTCACTTAAGGCTTTCAATATCACAGACCAACAAGCACAAATTCGATTGGCTATTATGCAAGAGCAGTTTGTAGATATGTATAGAAAAAGCCACTTTCGTATACATGTCCCCGATGATATGCATAGGAAAAGCCACTTTTGTATATACATCACTAATGACATGTATAGAGAATCTGGATTCTCTATACAAACAGGAGTCACTGTATGAGCACTATTCCCAAATTTTTACCCCCAGAAATAGACTTAGAGACCAAAGCAATTCTTAAAAAAACGGCATCTGCACATCGGTATCTGGCTGAATTGAAGGGTATTTCTGCAAGCATACCAAACCAAGCAATTCTGATAAACACTCTCTCACTCCAAGAGGCGAAAGATAGTTCTGCAATAGAGAATATTATCACAACCGATGATGACCTCTACCGAGAAGAGCTTTTCCCAGAATACGCAGTCAATGCGTCGGCTAAGGAAGTTAAAAACTACGTATCAGCTCTAAAGGCAGGATATGAGCTAGTCCGAAAGAATTCCCTTCTAACCTCCAACTTTATCATCGATATTCAAGCAAAGCTCGAAAATCATCGCTCAGGTTTCCGGGTTTTGGCAGGAACCGAGCTGAGAAATGAGCAAACAGGCGAAACAGTTTATATCCCGCCTCAGAATCCCCAGGACATAATCAAACTCATGAGCAATCTTGAACTTTTCATTAATGATGACCACGTGTATGATGCTGACATTTTGGTGAAAATGGCTATCATCCACTTCCAGTTTGAGAGCATACACCCCTTCTATGATGGAAATGGGCGTACTGGACGCATTATCAATGTCTTGTATTTGGTGCTTAAACAACTGCTCGATATTCCTGTTCTTTACTTAAGTCGATATATTGTCAGACATAAAAGTGATTACTATCGGTTGCTACAGAAAGTACGGGATGAAGAAGCGTGGGAGGAATGGGTATTATTTATACTGGAAGCAGTGGAAGAGACATCACGTCAGACTATCTCAATAATTCAATCTATCAGGGCTTCTCTACTTGAATATAAGCATCGGATACGATCTGAACATAAGTTCTATAGCCAGGACTTGATAAACAACCTGTTTTATCACCCCTATACTAAGATCGACTTTCTCATGCGGGATTTAAATATTGGCAGGATTACCGCCACAAAGTACCTTGATGCATTAACAGAAGATGGATTACTGCAAAAAGAGAAACTTGGACGATCTAATTTCTACATAAATTCAGCCCTTTATGGCATCTTAACCAGGTCAGAGTAGAGTATTTTATTAATATGAACGGTGTTGAAAAAGCTGATACGCAAGTCTCGAAATACTCCATAGGCTCCCTCGTTAGTACTCGTGGCAGAGAATGGGTAGTCTTACCCGATTCCACAGATGAACTGCTTATCGTTAAACCCTTAGGCGGAAGCGATGATGAGATAACAGGCATCCTTACTGCTTTAGAAGCTGTGAAGCCAGCCACATTCAATCTGCCCGACCCTTCCCAACTGGGAGATTTCCAATCCTGCAGATTACTCCGGGATGCGCTCAGATTAGGCTTTCGCAATAGTGCAGGACCTTTCAGATGCTTTGGCAGATTGGCAGTAGATCCCCGTCCCTACCAATTAGTCCCCCTGATGATGGCGCTAAAGCTCGATCCTGTGCGTCTATTGATCGCCGATGATGTTGGTATAGGTAAAACCATTGAAGCTTGCCTGATAGCTCGTGAGCTATTGGACAGAGGTGAAATCACCGGGCTATGTGTGCTCTGTCCTCCTCACCTGGCTGAACAGTGGCAAACGGAACTGAGCACAAAGTTTCATATTGAGGCAGAATTGGTGCTGGGAAGCACCGTTCGCAGATTGGAGCGCAATTGCCGCGCCAATGAGTCGATCTTTGAGGTTTATCCTTATACAGTGGTATCCATAGACTATATCAAAAGTGACCGCCACAAAGCTGAATTCCTGCGCACTGCACCAGAACTGATTATTGTAGATGAAGCTCATACCGTCAGCTATGATGAGTCTGGAAACAGCAGCCGACACTATCGCCATGATCTGGTAAAAAAGCTCAGCCAAAGCCCCAATCGCCACATGCTTTTGGTAACTGCAACACCACACTCCGGCAACGAAAACGCTTTCCGCTCTCTCTTGACCATCCTGAATAAAGAAATCTCAGAATTTCCTGCTGATCTTACCGGAACACAGAACGAACAGCGTCGCAGGGCTATAGCTCAGTATTTTATCCAACGACGCAGGATCGATATCGAAAACTACCTGAAAGAAAAGACCGTATTCCCAACTCCTGAATCGAAGGAACTCCATTACAATCTCTCTGAGCCCTATCGTGATTTGTTCAATAAAGCTCTTGATTATGCCCGGGAGATCGTCGGCGACAAAGTAGGCGGCCAACATCGGCAAAGAGTGCGCTGGTGGTCTGCCTTGGCTCTGCTCAGAGCCCTTGCTTCCAGCCCTGCTGCCGCTGCTGCCACTATGCTCAATCGCAGTGCCACCCTGGAAACCGAAACAGTCCCCGAAGCGGATGAATTAGGCAGACGTCTGATCCTGGATATTGATGATCATGATAGCACCGATGCCAGCGACATTCTACCCGGAAGTGATTCTACCCCTGAAGCTGACGAAAACACTCTTAGCCGCAGGAAACTGCTGGCTATGGCAAAGGAAGCAGCAGCCTTGTATGGAGATCACGATACCAAAATGCTTGGGCTGCTGAAACCGCTCAAAGACCTGCTCAAAGATGGCTTCAGTCCGATTGTATTCTGCCGCTTTATTCAGACAGCTGAATATCTGGCAGAGCAGCTTAGACAGCGTATGCCCAAATCAGTTCAGATAATGTCTATCACCGGGCTGCTACCTCCCGAGGAGCGGGAAGGTAGGGTAAACGAGCTCTCAGATTTTCCCTCTCGTATTCTGGTTTGTACCGATTGTCTCTCTGAAGGTATCAACCTCCAGGATCATTTTGATGCTGTTATCCACTATGACCTCAGTTGGAATCCCACTCGTCACGAACAGCGGGAAGGACGTGTTGATCGTTTTGGTCAGCCCCACCCAAGAGTTCGCATGCTTACCTATTACGGCATGGACAACCAGATCGATGGCATCGTCCTGGACGTATTGCTCCGTAAGCACAAGCAGATAAAATCATCCCTCGGTATCTCTGTTCCTGTTCCCGCCAATACCGAAGCAGTAATGGAAGCCATCTTTGAAGGACTATTGCTCCGGGAACAATCGGGAAGAAGCGACCAACTAATGATTGCCGGGTTCGAGGAGTTCTTCAAAGATGACAAAAAGAAGCTGCATGATGCCTGGGAGAATGCGAAAGACAAGGAAAAACGGAGCCAGACCATGTTTTCCCAGATGGGTCTTGCTTCCAGAGTCGATGAAATCAAGGCAGAGCTCGATTCCATCAGGGAATCCATCGGTTCTCAGCTGAACATCAAAGAATTCGTAAAACAAACCTTAACCTGCTACCATGCTGCAATTAGAAAAGTAAAGAACACTTATCAGATTGACCTGAGTCCCGTTCCCACCTTGGTCAAAGAAACCTGTGGCTATCTGCCTGATAAAATCACAGTCTGTTTCGATCTCCCTGTTCAGGAAAAGGAAATCTATCTTTCCCGCACCCATCCCATTGTTGAAGGCTTGGCAGATTTGGTAATGAGCACTGCTTTGGATAGCGCCAATACCCACTGTATCGCCAGCCGGGCTGGAGTAATCCGCACTGCCTCTGTAGAGCGCAGGACTACCCTGTTACTGCTCAGATACCGCTTTCATATTAACCAGCCTTATGAAGATATGATCTACCGCAGCTTGGTGGAGGATTCCCAGATTGTGGCTTTTACTGGCTCACCTGAATCCCCTGTTTGGCTGTCAGAACATGATGCCAAATCACTTCTGAGTGCCAGGCCTTCAGAGAATGTCCTACCCCAGCAAGCTCAAGCCCAGATCGAACGGGTAATTGATAACTATGCATCACTTCTGCCGATCATAAATAGCTTTGCCCAAAAGCGTTCCACCGAACTGCTGGCTTCTCACCTCCGAGTGCGCGATGCTGTCCTGCTTAAGCGATCACAAAAACCCGAAATCAAACCTGAATTGCCACCGGATGTGCTTGGCATCTATGTTTATTTGCCTGGAGGCTTGAGTGAGTAGAAGAGTAGTAAGTAGCAAGTGGGGATGGCGAGATGGCGAGATGGCGAGATGGCGAGATGGCGAGATGGCGAGATGGCGAGATGGCCAGGTGGCGAGATGGCAAAGGAGATGAAATGAAAATTAGTAGCTATCAGGACTTGGACGTTTGGAAAAGAGGCATGGATATTGCAGTAAGCATTTTCATGCTAACCAAAGCTTACCCAAGTGATGAGAAATTTGGGATGATTAGTCAGATGAGAAGAGCAGCAAACTCTATACCGGCGAATATAGCAGAAGGCTGGGCACGTCAAAGTAAAAAGGAATTCGTATACTTTCTACGGGTTGCCCAAGGTAGTTTGCGAGAATTGGAAACCCATCTTCTTCTATCGCAAAGATGCGGATTATCAGACACTCCCACAACAACTCCAATATTAGCTGAGATTACCATTCTCAGTAAACAATTAAGAGCACTTCTGATCAGTCTATCCGGAGCAAAAGATGCACAATAAATCCACCTGGTCACTTCACCATCTCGCAATCTCACCACCTCACCATCTCACCCTCCATCGGAGAGCCCATGTCTAAACGCTCCTCTATTTTCAATACCATCCGCACCGAAGGAGCCATCCTGCCTGCTGAACTTCTCCAGAGGATTGTCAGTGGTGACACCACTCTGGAAGGTCTGAAATCCACAGACTACCACCTAAGCCCTAGCGAGCGTCTGAACGAAGCTGCTACACGCTCTTGGAATCGTCTCATTGGTGTCTGGCAGACATATCGTGAAATCCTCAATCAATTACCTGAAGAATCCATTGGCACCACCGAAACCCGTGAACGCTGGCTATTGCCTCTCTTTCAGGAGTTTGGATATGGCAGGCTACAGACACAGAAATCCATTGAGATAGAGGACAAAACCTATCCCATTAGTCACAAAGCATCCGAACCAATAGCTATCCATCTGGTCAGCTTCAAATGGGATCTGGATAAACGTAATCCCATAGCCAAAGGAGAAACCAAACTTTCCCCGCATTCTCTGATGCAGGAGTTTCTAAACCGTAGTGAGGATCACCTCTGGGGTATCCTTTCCAATGGCCTCAAACTTCGCATCCTGCGTGACAATGTATCCCTAACCCGCGCTGCCTATGTGGAGTTCGATCTTCAGGCGATGATGGATGGACTTGCTTACAGCGATTTCTTCTTGCTTTATCTACTTTGCCACCAGTCCCGAGTAGAAGTAAAGACAGATGAAACAGGCAGAGCTCTGCCCCCTGAAACTTGTTGGCTGGAAAAGTGGTACAATGCTTCCATCAAAGACGGTGTCCGTGCCCTGGATGAGCTACGCAATAATGTCCAATCTGCCATCGAGTCACTTGGGGCAGGTTTTCTCTCCCATCCCGCCAATACTGAGCTCAGAGATAAACTCCGCTCCGGCAACCTTAGCTTGCAGGACTATTATCATCAAGTACTGCTACAGGTCTATCGCCTGCTCTTCGTGTTTGTAGCAGAGGATAGGGACTTGCTAATTCCGGGTGATGTTTCTGAAATGGTAAAGCAGACTTATCACAAGTACTATTCCACCTATCGAATCAGGGAACTTGCCCGCAAGAAAAGAGGAACCCGGCATTCTGATCTCTGGCAGCAGCTAAATTTGCTTTTTAACGGCCTATATGACGGCAACACGGCACTTGGACTGCCAGCCTTAGGTTCTTTCTTGTTTAGAGCTTCTTCAACTTTAGCATTGGCTAACTGTGATATAGCCAATAGTGATTTACTCTCAGCAGTCCGCTTTCTCTGTTATACTCAAAAGAACAATATCTTCCAACCCATAAACTATCGTAATCTAGGACCTGAAGAACTAGGCAGTGTCTATGAATCCCTCCTGGAAATGCATCCTGAAATCAATCTGGAAGCAGCTTATTTCAAACTCAACGTTGTCTCCGGATCAGAACGCAAGACCACGGGAAGCTATTACACCCCTTCTTCTCTGGTTAACTGTCTGTTGGATTCGGCACTGGAGCCGGTAATTGAAGCAGCTTTGAAAGGGCGAGATACCACCTCGCCATCTGGCCATCTCACCACCTCGCCATCTGGCCATCTCACCACCTCGCCAGAAAAAGCCCTGCTTGCTCTCAAAATCTGCGACCCCGCTTGCGGAAGCGGACATTTCCTCATCTCAGCAGCTCATCGGCTTGCCAAGCGCTTGGCTTCTATCCGTGCAGGCGAAGAAGAGCCTGCCCCTTCTGTCATTCAGCATGCTCTCAGAGACGTAATCGGTCATTGCATCTATGGGGTGGATATAAACCCTATGAGTGTGGAACTCTGTAAAATCTCCCTCTGGATGGAAGCCCTCGAACCCGGCAAACCTCTTACCTTCCTGGATCATCATATCCAATGTGGGAACTCTCTATTGGGTTGCACACCTGCATTACTCAAGAAGGGCATCCCTGATGCTGCATTCGATCACAACACAGGAGACGACAAAGCTGTTTGTTCCCGCTTCAAAAAGCTGAATAAAGACGAAAGCAAGGGTAATATCGATATCTTCAGCAGCGAAAGAGAAGACTGGCTCAGCAAGAGGGGGCTGCAGTCAGGAATCAGAGCTCTGAATCAAATTGCTGATGATGATCTGAACGGGCTCCAAGCCAAGGAACGAAGCTATGCGGATTTTGTCCAATCACAGGATTATCAGAATACCAAGCTGATCTACGACGCCTGGTGTGCTGCCTTTGTTTGGATCAAAGATGGCGATCCTCAGCGTCCGGAGCCCATTACATATGGTATCATGGAGAGTATCAAGAGCGATCCGGAGAATGTGGCCCCCTTACTTAGACAAGAAATCATGCGCCTTTCGGATGAATATAAGTTCTTCCATTGGCATATCGCCTTCCCTGACGTCTTTCCACTTACCACCTCGCCATCTGGCCATCTCCCCACCTCGCCAACTTCCGGCTTCGATTGCATCCTTGGCAACCCACCCTGGGAAAGGGTGAAGCTTCAGGAAAAGGAATTCTTCTCTGCCGTGGATGCTGAAATCGCCAACGCTCCCAATGCTGCTGCCCGCAAAAGATTGATCGATGCTTTGCCAGCATCTAACCCCATGCTGTATCAGGCATTTCTGGCGCAGAAGCGCATATCCGAAGGCTCCTCCCTGCTGATCAGGGAAGGGGGCAAATATCCCCTCTGTGGACGTGGTGACGTGAATACCTATACCGTGTTTGCGGAACTCAACCGCATTCTGCTTTCAGCTCATGGACGCTGTGGTTGCATAGTTCCCAGCGGCATCGCCACCGACGACACCACCAAGTTCTTTTTTCAGGATCTCACCGACACCGGCTCCCTGGTCAGCCTCTACGACTTTGAAAACCGGGAAGGCATTTTCCCCGGAGTTCACCGCAGCTACAAGTTCTGCCTACTCACACTCCGGGCACCACTCACCACTCACCGCTTACCACTCACTACTTACCAACCCTCCGACTTCGTCTTCTTTGCTCATTCCATTGCAGATTTAAGCGATACCGAACGGCACTTCCAGCTCAGCAAGGATGATATTGCCCTCATCAATCCCAACACCCGCACCTGCCCGATCTTCCGCAGCAAGCAAGATGCAGAGCTAACCAAATACATATATCGACGGGTGCCTGTATTGATTAATGAAAACGACCCTGAACACGGAAATCCCTGGGGCATATCCTTTATGCGGATGTTCGATATGTCGAATGACTCCCATCTCTTCAAAACCAAGGAGCAACTGGAAGAAAAGGGCTTTGAACTGCAGGGCAATCACTTTGTGAAAGGTGGGGAGCGCTATCTGCCGCTGTATGAAGCTAAAATGATGCATCACTTCAATCACCGCTTTGGTGATTATGCTGATCTTCCCGAAGGCTCAGACTCCACGCAGCTTCCGGAAGTGCCCCTCGCAAGGTTGAGAGACCCTTACTATGAGCCTCTGCCAAGGTATTGGGTAAAGGACATTGAAGAAGGAAACAATCAATCTGAACGTATGCATTGCTTCATGGGGTTCCGTGGTATAACAAATACAACAAATGAAAGATGTATCATCGGAGCATTTATTCAAAGGTGCGGAGTAGGCAATAGTCTTCCACTCTGGCAAACAATCTTGAGCACAGTTGAATCATCGAATCTATATGCGTGCTTATGCAGTTTTATCAGTGATTTCGTAGCCAGGTTCAAACTCGGCGGAACTAATTTTAACTTCTTTATCGCCCAACAACTTGCTGTCCTTCCACCCTCAGTTTTCCAGGCCAACGTCTCACCACTAACTACCTCGCTATCTCACCACCTCACCAACTACCTCTTGGAGCTACTCTACACATCTTACAGCCTGCAACCCTTCGCCCAGGACTGCGGTTATGACGGACCTCCCTTTATCTGGGACGAGGAACGCCGATTTGAAATCCGTTGTGAACTGGATGCTCTCTACTTCCATCTCTACTTGGGCACTGATCAAGAATGGCGAGATGGGAAAGGGCGAGATGGCGAGATAGCGAGCTTGCGAGATACCACCTCCCCATCTGGCCATCTCACCACCTCACCATCTGGCCATCTCACCACGTACTTCCCCACTCCCCGCCATGCTGTAGAATACATCATGGAAACTTTCCCCATAGTCAAACGCAAAGACCTCCGGGATTATGGCACTTACCGTACCAAACTCCGCATCCTGGAAATATACGATGCCATGACCCCACTCTTCGAAACTACCTTACTTCAGGCGAGCGCCACTACCACCTCCCCATCTGGCCATCTCGCCATCTCGCCCTTAGATCCCCCTCCCGGTCCTCCCTGCGATTCAGAAGGCAACTTCATCCCTGTGGATAAATGGGACAAGAACAACTGGCCAAAGCATATACATCGAATAAACAAAGAACATTATGAATAGCAATGAGTAAACCAGAATGGAGGTAAGAATGGCTTATGATGCTAAAGTGATCAGAATATTCATTGCATCCCCAGGAGATGTACAGAAGGAAAGGAATCTAATAAGAGATACTATTTATGAGTGGAACACTATAAACTCATTTAGTAGAGGGATAGTCTTAATGCCTGTAGGTTGGGAAACCGATTCTGTAGCAAGCTATGGTGCTCCTCCACAAGATGAGATTAACACCAAGCTGCTTGAGTCATGCGACTTATTGATAGGAGTATTCTGGTCAAAAGTGGGTACTCCTACTGATCATTCCCTAAGCGGAACGGTAGAAGAGATTAAACTGCATTCTGAGAAAGGAAAGAAAACAATGTTGTTCTTCTCAACAGCGCCAATACCACAAGAACACAATGATGAAGAACAAATTGCTGCTCTCAAGGCGTACAAAGAATCAATATCCGGCAACTGTATGTACAAAGACTATGAAGGTTCAGACAGTTTTAAGGATTTGTTTGTCAGACAACTACACGCAAAACTGCTTGAAGAATGGGTCTTGGAAAGTGATAGTCCTGTAGCAGTGGCTGCAAGTAAAGCAAATGAAATTGTTAAGTATAACATTACTAAATGGTCTGATATTTTGGAGGTGCATGAGATGTCCAACTGGATATCTCATCTTACATCTGCATCCCCATGGATCTCTCACCAAAAATATGAACAACTCGAAAACCTAAAACTATGGATTCTTTCACGGAATTGGGAGTTTAATCATCAAAGGTACTCTGAAGCGTTTTACCGGTTTAGATTAATTCTCCAAGATTTACTAGATGTTATTATGGACAGTTCTGTGATTAATGATCGAGAAATCTATCGCGTTGAAAAGAGATATCATAAGATAGAGTGGAATCCGGAAAAGTACGAAAGGTTAGCCAAAGATTATGACTTTCGTGTAGCACTTATCCAAGACCTTGCTATAGAGCTTTGTAGAGCAACAAACTTTATCCTAGACGTCTATCGTAGAGAAATCGATCCGTTGTTTCTGATTAATACTGGGAGTATCTTTATCACAACCGGACCTCACTATGATTTAAACTTCCATTTTTATATTGTCCATTACAAAGACGATGAGAAATCAATACCATACAAATCCCTAGACCAATTCAAGATTGACCGCAAGAATCGGGATATCAGCATGGGCAGAGGCAAAGATTCAAACGATCCCGAGTTTCTTGAGTGGAATAATAGATGATATTTGTTGAGAGATTATTATGGATTGGAATTGGTTTTTTTCAGCTTTAGCTCAAAGTGGTGCAGCGCTAATTGGGATTATTGGAGCATTTCTAATCTCGAGAGTTCTTAACGAAAAAGATGTAAGTAACAGAATTCTCTACGAATTTCGTGAAATTGCATTCAAGAGGACTAATGTTCTAAATGACATTAATAATATACCCTTCGAATGGTACAATAGAAACACTATTCTTCAAAGCCAAGAATTCTGGGATAAGCTATTACAACTTGAGAGTGCTAGCAGCGATGATCCCGAGACAATTGCTGCGGAATGTCTATTGGAAGTCTATGGATTATACGATAGTCCTGATAATCTTGGCTTTGCTACAAGACTAGTCTTAAGAAATAAGTCAATAGATGAGTATGAATATTCCGGCTGTAACTCTCCAATTTGTTCTGTTAGCTTCGATAAGATCGAAAACACTCACAAAAACATTGAGAATCTAAGACATGAATGTAAAGTGCTAATGAGAAAGTATGGGCTTGTAAAGAATGATATCAGTGGGTCCATAAAAAGGCTTAGAACTATCAATGGAATTGTTGTTCTGCTCCTTATCGGTTCATTAACATCAGTTTGTATTCCCCTAATGATGCTTCCAATGGAAATATCGAAGTTGGGATTATTCGAAGCCTTTTCATGCAATTCATTATGGGCAAGAGGATCATTTGTTGGTACCCTATTTAGTATAATAGCAATTCTCTGTGTTACTCTTATGGCATCATTAAGAGAAGTAAAATTGAGCTATATGAGAATTCTGAGCAAAATATCTGATAAGCACCTTAAGCTAGATGGGTATAGTAAATACTTTGACTAGTATTAGCGATCAGGTATTTATAAAAGTGTGTCACAACCTGCCGTTTTGCTGTCATGATTTGACAAAAATCCGTCACTTCTGACCGTCCTTGGATTCCGGTGAATGGACATATTGCTGTCACAAACTGAGGGCATTTCCGCTGTTTTGTCAAGTGGGTGTCACGATTTGACATTTCAGGTGTCACTATAAAGGGGAATTGCTTTGCAACTACTATAGAAAGAGCTTCGCGGAGC
>ENA-UOOH01002160-UOOH01002160.1-fermentation-metagenome-genome-assembly--contig:-NODE-2160-length-17552-cov-10.971709_pt1 | contig 17552 bp, 16 predicted proteins | sample MGYA00245778_ERZ724025 | MGnify/ENA primary metagenome ERZ724025 (study PRJEB28704, sample SAMN03018313) | fermentation metagenome | biome: anthropogenic terrestrial biome; feature: soil... | reverse complement strand
ATTAGCATTGCACAGGTTCTGCATGGGGTCATCCTACAATAGAGGGTTGAGCCTTCAAGTGCTATTCCTCTTTTGGCTGCTTGACATATTGCATTTTGTTCGGCATGTACTGTTCTAACGCAATGATTTGTTACTGTTCCGTCTTCATGAAAGGTTTTCTTAAACAAATGCCCAACCTCATCGCAGTGCGAAAGCCCAATTGGTGAGCCAACATAGCCCGTAACCAAAACTTGCTTATCCTTAACAATAACGCAACCACTTCTTCCTCTATCGCAGGTTGCTCTTTTGGCGGCTGCATTTGCCAATTCCATAAAATACTCATCCCATGATGGTCTCACAAAGGACTCTTGCATGGCTTTATCGTCTATTTTTTGATTATTTTCTCCCATATCTCTTCAACTTTCTCTTTTAACTCTTCAATTGTTCCACTATTATCTACTACATAGTCTGCCATTTCGATGCAAAGCCTAAGGTTTTGAGAATTTATGTCATTTGACTGCATTTCTCTTTCCTCATTTGCCTTGAAGGTCTCAAAGCTAACGTTATCGGTAACAGTTTTTCTTAAAAGTATTCTTTGGTAGCGTTTTTCAACATCTGCCGTAACTGCCAAAAGAATAAAGTTTTCCTGTTTCCTCAAAAACTCAATCTCCTTTGGATTACGAACACTTTCCAAAACACTGTTTTGTCCACTTTCTTTGGCTTTATTGTATAGGTTTTCCAAAACATAGGAAGGGGTGTGGTTCTTTCTAAGAAGATTTCCCATTGAGGTCATTGTGTCGCGATTTATTGGGAGTTTGGCTTCAATAATCTTTTCCACAATAAAGTCTCTTGCCGAAAAATGAGCAAAGCCTCTTTCTTTAAGTATGTCTACAATGGTTCCTTTTCCAGCTCCTATTGTTCCGGTTATTCCAATTATTATCATCTTTTTCTTAGAATTCCTGAACCCTATACTTAAACGAAACTGCTGAAAGGTCTTGATTTGCTTTTACAATCTTATCTTTTAGGCTTTCTTTATATCTTACCAACTTGTCTTCAATTGCTTTATCTCCATTTGCTATAATCTGCATTGAAAGGATTGCAGCATTTAATGCTCCATTTATGGCAACAGTTGCAACAGGTATTCCTGGAGGCATTTGAGCAATTGCAAAGAGTGCGTCTAAGCCATCTAATGAAGACTTTATTGGAACTCCAATAATTGGTAAATGAGTCATTGAGGCAATAACACCAGGCAAATGTGCTGCCATTCCTGCTGCTGCAATAATTACTTCAATACCTCTAAGATGAGCCTCTTTGGCAAATTTCTCAACTTCTTTTGGAGTGCGGTGTGCCGAAAGGGCATTAATCTCAAAAGGGATTTCCATTTCATCTAAAAACTTTGCAGCAGGTTCCATTATTGAATAATCGCTGGTGCTTCCCATTATTATACTGACTCTTGGTTTCATTTGGTTGAATTCTGATTTAATTTTATTTATTTCTGAAGTCCAAAATTACAACTTTCTATAAGATTGTCAAAATCTAACCTATTATTTTTAAAGATTTACTACCTTTGCAAATGGTTTTGTTTGGTAAAAAACATAATAATTCTACCCAAAACAAATAAATTATAATGTTATGAAGAAGATAATAAAGTTCTTCCTTAGGAATATTCCACGAAAGTATTTGCAAAAAGTGGTCTATTTTGCCACCAATTCAATTAAAGTTTTTTATCTTGGCAATAAGGTTGAATGCTGTGTTTGTGGAAAACATTACAGGAAATTCCTTCCCTATGGATATGTTCATTCAAGAGAAAATGCTCTTTGTCCCAATTGTTTATCCTTGGAGCGTCATCGTTTGATTTGGCTTTATCTAAAAGAAAAAACTGAGCTCTTCTCTTCCAATATTTCATTTCTTCATATTGCACCAGAACTATGTTTTATAAGTCGTTTTCGCAATCAACAAAACATTAACTACACCACTGCTGACTTAGAATCGCCTTGGGCTGATATTCATTTGAATGTTGAACAAATGCCATTGGAAACTGAGACCTATGATTTTGTTATGGCTAATCATATTTTGGAACATGTTGATAATTTGGATAAGGCTTTAAGTGAGATATATAGGGTTTTGAAAAAGGGAGGTTTTGCAATACTAATTTCTCCAATCAATCCAAGGAGAGATAAGAGCTATGAAGACAAAACCATTACTGACCCATTTGAAAGAGAAAAGCACTTTGGACAAAAGGACCATGTTCGTGAGTTTGGAATGGATTATGCTTCAGTTCTTAAAAAAGAAGGCATTGAAATTATTGAGGATAGATTTATAGAAACTCTTGATAGGGAAAAAGTAATACGTTATGCTTTGGCTAATCCTGACAATATTACAATAGAAAATCATATATTTGTAGTTAGAAAACAAAATTAAGACAGAAAATGAAAATAACTTTAATTGGACCTGCTTATCCTTATAGGGGAGGACAAGCTTTAGTTGAGGCTTACTTACATAAAACTATTTCTGATATTGGATACGATACAAGTACAATTTCATACAAACTTCTCTATCCTTCAATTTTGTTCCCTGGCAAAACTCAATATGATAATTCAAAACTAATTCCTTTTGAGCATAATGATAAGATAAAGAGGATAATCAATTCCATCAATCCAATTTCTTGGTACAAGACTTATAGGGAGATAAAAAAACTGAAATCTGATTTAATTATTATTGTTTGGTGGATGCCTTTCTTTGGTCCTGCACTTGGAACAATAGCTTATCTGGTTAAAAAGAACCTTAAGAAAACTAAGGTCTGTTTTTTGGTTGAGAATTATATTTCTCATGAGAGCTGGTGGTTTGATAGATTCTTTTGTAAACAAGCACTACGATGGACAGATTGCTTTATTTGTGAATCAAATTACATAAATAAGAAAATTAAAGAGGATTTCCCAAACAAACCAATATTTGAAACAACTCTTTCAATTTATGATTGTTATAATCAAAATAAGTTTACAAAAAGTTCTGCTAAGGAGTTCTTGAACATTAAGACTGAAAATGTTGTACTTTTCTTCGGAATGATTCGCCCATACAAGGGTTTGGATAAATTGATTGAAAGCTTTAAGCTCCTATTAGAAAAGAATCCAGATACAACCTTATTGATTGTTGGGGAATGTTATGAGGATGTTAAAAAATACGAGCAAATGATTTCTCAAAATGAGATTGAGGATAAAACAATTATGGTAAATAATTTTATTGATAATGAAGATATTGAACCATATTTTAAAGCTGCAGATTTTGTTGCAATGCCTTATTATTCTGGAACACAAAGTGGAATTCTAATGATGGCTTATGGTTTTAATATTCCTGTTGTTGTTACAGATGTTGGTGGCATTTCGGAACTTGTTAAAGACAATGAAACAGGTGTTGTAATTAAAGACAACAGCTCTCAGAACCTTCTCCCTGCAATGGAAAGAATTTTAGAAACAAAAAATACTATTCCTTATTCAGATAATATTTCATCTTTTATTTATGGTTTGGGTTATCAAAATCTAAAGAACATATTATCAGAAATAATGAAAGATTAAGATAATGGAAAAAGTACTAATAATTAAAACAGCTGCAACAGGCGATGTTGTTCGAACAACAACTCTTCTACATTGCTTTAAGGAAGATGAGATTTGGTGGATTACTGCAAGGATGAATATTGATATTTTACCAAAACAACAGGCTTGCCTAAAGAATATTATTGCAATTGAAGACTTAGCAACTACCAATCCTTTTAAGAATGATATTTTTGATTTGGTGCTTTCATTGGACGACGATAAGGAAAGTATTGATTTATTAGAAAAGATAAACTACGTAAAGCTAATTGGAGCATTTAGAGATAAAAATACTCATAAAATTACTTATACAGAGGATTCTAAACATTGGTTTGATTTAAGTTTGATTTCTCATTACCCTAAGGACGTGGCAGACAAAATGAAGTTTGAAGGAAAATTAAGTGTTCAGGCTCACCTCTTTAAAATGATAGGCGAGACTTTTACTAATCAAGAATATCTTATTTATGAAGGAGTTAAACCAACTCCAAACAAAAAATTAATTGGTATAGAAGCACGTTCAGGCGAAAGATGGCCAACAAAACGCTGGAATGGATATGAGGAATTTGCTGTAAAACTAAAGAAAGAAGGATTTGAGGTTGTTTTCTTTGAACAAAGAGATAATATTCATGACTATATTAAAGATATTTCAATGTGTGGATGTGTAATTTGTGGAGATACTTTAGCTATGCATATTGCCTTAGCTCTTAAAATTCCAACAATAGCTCTATTTACTTGTACGAGTGCAAATGAAATACATGATTACTCTATTATGGAAAAAGTTGTTTCTCCATATTTATGGGATGCTTTTTTCAAAACCACTTATGTCGCTAAAGCAGTTGAGGCAATAACTCAAGAAATGGTTTGGGAAGCTTTTAAAAGAATATATAAATTATGATAATTAGGTCTAAGGCTCCCTTGAGATTGGGATTGGCAGGAGGAGGAACAGATGTTTCACCATTCTCCGATATTTATGGAGGAAGCATTCTTAATGCAACAACATCTCTTTACGCCTATTGCGACATTATTCCAACTAATAATGGAGAAATAAACTTCTATCTTCAAGACAAGAATATCAAATACACCTATAAAAGCCAAAAAGAACTCCCCATTAATGGAGAAATTGACCTTCTGAAAGCAATTTATAATCGTATTATTAAAGACTTTGAGCTGGATGCTCTTTCTTTTGATATTCATACCTTTGTTGATGCTCCTGCTGGTTCAGGCTTAGGAACTTCATCAACCTTGGTAGTGGCAGTTGTGGGAGCTTTCAGTGAATGGTTGGGCTTGCCTTTGGGAGAATATGATATTGCAAACTTAGCATATAGCATAGAAAGAGAAGACTTAAAGCTTGCAGGAGGCAAACAAGACCAATATGCAGCAACCTTTGGTGGATTTAACTTTATGGAGTTTTTTGCTGAAGGGAAAGTGATTGTTAATCCTTTAAGGGTTAGAGAAGAAACTTTAAATGAACTATCAAGAAACATTGTTTTATATTACACAGAAACCTCTCGCAACTCTTCCGATATTATTCAATTGCAACAAAAGAATGTTACCCAAAAGAATGTACAAAGCATTGAAGCTATGTACAAACTTAAGGAGCAAGCCATAATGATGAAAGAAGCTTTATTGAAGAATGATTTGGATGAGATAGGTAATATTTTGAATATTGGATGGGAGTATAAGAAACAAATGGCTAAAGGTATAACAACCCAACTATTTGAAGATGTTTATGCCTCTGCCCTTAAGGCTGGAGCAATTGGAGGCAAGATTTCTGGAGCAGGTGGTGGTGGTTATATATTCTTCTACTGCCCACAAAACACAAGATATAATGTTATTGAAGCTCTAAATAAGTTTGGTGGGAAGGTAAGGAGATTTGAATTTACCTTGTCGGGGCTTAAAACTTGGAAGATAGAATAATGATGATTAAAGAAGCAATAATTTTGGCAGGTGGACAAGGAACAAGGCTGAAGAGTGTTGTTCCCGATATTCCCAAGCCATTAGCTCCAATAAACAATACCCCTTTTCTAACCTATCTAATTCGCTTTCTAAAGCAAAAAGGAATAAAGCATATTGTTCTTTCCGTTGGCTATCGTTGGGAGATGATTAAAGAAATATATGGCAATAGCTTTGAGAAAGTAGAGATATCTTATGCCGTTGAACAAACTCCACTTGGAACAGGAGGAGGAATTGCTTTGGCAATGGAGAAAACCAAAGAAGAAGATGTATTAATTCTTAATGGCGATTCTTTTATTGACTTTAACCTAAAGGCTTTTTATGAATTTCACAAATCTAAAAACGCAACAATTAGTTTTGTTCTTAAAGAGATGATAGATTTTGAAAGATATGGCAGTGTTGAGCTAAAGGATAATAAAATCACTGCTTTTTGTGAGAAGAGATTTATGAAAAAAGGATTAATTAATGCAGGAGTTTATTTAGCAAAAAGAGAGATATTTGAAGGATTAAACCTTGGAGATAAATTCTCATTTGAACAAGACTATTTAGAAAAGCAAGTAATGCAAGGACTATTCTTTGGCTACACAACAAAAGGTTATTTTATAGATATTGGCATACCAGAAGATTATAATAAGGCACAAATAGATTTTAAAGAAATATGGAAATAAATATTCCTCAAAGACAAAAAGGAGAAAAAGAGGTTTTGGTTAATGAAACAAATACAGCTAAGGCTTATGGCTCTGGGCTTATTGATGTTTTTGCAACTCCAGCAATGATAGCCCTAATGGAAAATACAGCCCATAGCAGCATTCAAGACTTTCTGCCACAAGGGATAGTTACTGTTGGGATTGAAATTAATGTAAAGCATATTAAGGCAACCCCAATAGGTAAAACAGTCAAATGCTATTCTTCCCTTGAAAAAGTTGATGGTAAAAGATTATACTTCACAATAGAAGCCTTCGACCAAGAAGGAAAGATTGGAGAGGCTAATCATATTAGATATATAGTAGATGCTCTTAAGTTTGTTGAAAAGCTTAAATAGGTATTAGGATTAAATTGATATTGAGGGCGTTTGTCCTTATTAAAAAAAGAAAGAAAAATGGAACAGAAAGATTTTAAAATGGTAGCTAAAACAATGTACGGATTGGAAGGTGTTTTAGCAAATGAATTAGAGGCTTTAGGAGCAAAGAATGTTGAGAAACTTAACAGAGCAGTGAGTTTTGAGGGAGATATGAATATGCTATATAAGGCAAACTATCAGTTGAGAACAGCAATAACAATTCTTAAGCCTATTTATTCCTTTGAGGCAAACAGCGATAAAGAACTTTACGACAATATCTATAAATATAAATGGGAGAAATTGATTAATGCCGATGGAGTACTTTCCATTGAACCATCTGTTTATAGTAGCATATTTACACATTCACTCTATGCATCACAAAAAACCAAAGACGCCATTTGCGACAGATTTAGAAGAATGTTTAATCAAAGACCAACCCTAACAAAAGAAAACCCAGACCTAATACTCAATCTACATATAAACGAAAATCAAGTAACCGTTTCACTAAACAGTAGTGGAGATAGCCTACACAGAAGAAACTACCGTCTAAGAGCAGAAATGGCACCAATCAATGAAGTGCTTGCAGCAGGACTAATACAACTATCAGGATGGAAGAGAGATTGCAATTTCTTTGACCCAATGTGTGGCTCTGGAACAATGGTAATTGAAGCAGCTATGTTTGCTTATAACATCCCAGCACAATACTATAGATATGATTTTGCCTTTAAAAAATGGGCAGACTTCTCAATGCCAGAATTTAGAAGAGTTAGAGATGAAGCCGATAAAGGAATAACAGAATTTGACTATGAAATTTGGGGTTCAGACATCTCAGGCTCAGCCATCAAAACAGCCACAGAGAACATCAACAATGCCAAACTGCATAAAGACATTGAACTTTTCCGTGCCGACATTCAGGAACAAAACCCACCAGAGGGCAAAACCCTAATCATAATGAACCCTCCATACGGACAAAGAATAGAAACCGATGACTTGTTCAACCTCTATGACATAATAGGAAGAGTATTCAAAAACAAATACTCGGGAAACACAGCTTGGATAATAAGTTCCGATATGGAAGCCTTCAAATACGTTGCCCTACGCCCATCCCAAAAAATAACCGTATATAACTCAAACTTAGAATGTAAGTTCTGTAAATACGATATCTATGATGGAAGCAAAAAAGCTAAAAAACAACAAGAATAGAAATTTCTTTTTTTAAAATAAAAAAAATAGGTTTTAAACTTGCAGAATCAATATATTTTCATACTTTTGCTTTAGTTTTTAAGAATTATTTCCAATAACTAAATTTTTGTATGAAGAAATTCTTACTTTTTTTGGTGCTGGTATCAAATGTTATTTTTGTATCAGCTCAGCAAATATCATTGAATGATTTTTACAGGTTAGAAGCTAAAGGTCAGCTGCCTAATGATTTGTCTAATATTATTAAAGGATTGAATTTTGATGGGTCAATTCCCAAAAACGATATTCAAAAAGCATCAAATGATAATATTAAGGAACTTTTACTAACGGGAAGAATTGTTTATGGCGACACCGTTACAAAGTATTTGGAGAAAGTATTAGATAATTTACTGGTTAATGATTCCAAGTTAAGAAAGGAAATAAAAATTTATACCATTAAATCAGCAGAAGCAAATGCTTTTATGAATGTTGATGGTTTTTTGTTTGTAACCATAGGTTTTATTGCTCAATCAACCTCCGAAGCTGAAATTGCTTATGTAATTTCTCACGAACTTATACATTATGTAAAGAAGCATTCGCAAAAAGAATACGATACTAAAGGAGATAAAATACAAACAATTGATGATTATTTAAAATACCATTCCCGTTCTCGAGAACAAGAGTTTGAGTGTGATAAATTAGGTTACGAAAATTTCTTTAAAAACACTACTTATGACTCAAAAGCTGTTGATGGGATGTTTGATATTCTTCAATATTCCTATTTACCTTTTGACGAAGTTAAGTTAAGTAGAGATATGTTTGAAAATGAATACTACAAATTTAATGATAGTTATTTTCTTCAAAACATCACTCCTATTGTTTCTCGTGAAGATTATATTGATACTTTCTCAACCCATCCCAACCTAAAGTCAAGAAGAAATGAAATGGAAAGCATTGTTTCATCATCAGTTGTTTTGGGAACGAGCAAGTTTATTCAACCTCAAAGTTCTTTTGAATTTATAAGAACCATTTCTCGTTTTGAGACAATAAACCAACAAATTATTACCAATAATTATATTAAGGCTTATTATAACACTCTTTGCCTGATTAAGGATAATCCTGATAATAAATTTCTAAAAACAGCTTTAAATGCTTCTCTTTATGGAATTGCTAAAGCTAAGATTAGTGGCAATTATCAGGATATTGATTTAGGAACTCAAAAAACTGAAGGAGAAATGCAGTTTGTTGTAAATCTTTTCAAGAAAATGAACAAAAAGGAGTTGGCTCTTCTTAGTTTAAGACAATCATGGGATGCAATGAAATCTTATCCTAATGTAAACTACTTCAAACTACTTTTTAATGATATGGTTAAGGCTTTAGTTGAAGAAAGTGATTTAGGTTCATTGAATAAGTTCTCCGACTATAGAATGGGTGAGGTTATTGTGGAAGACACTACAGCAAATGACAATGAAAATAAAACAAAATACGATAAGGTTAAGAACAAAAGACTTGTTGGTCATTTAAAAAGCTTCAAAACCGAAAACTATATGCTTGCCGACTTAAAGAAGGATGAAGAATTTGTTAAAGCTTTCAATTCTTCTTTAACCCAAATTGAAAATCAAAATGCCAATGATTATATCACATCATTAAGAGATAACACAGGCAAATCAAAAGTTAAGAAAAAAATTATTGTATTAAATCCATATGCTGAAAAAGCTTATCGCTCTGGCAAACCTTCATCCAAATCATCAAAAGAAACTCAAACAAAAAGACTGGAAAAAAGAATTGAAAATATAGCTAAGGTTGCAAATCTCAATCCAGTAATAATTTCAAACTATCAAAAAGAACTTTCTCTGAACTATCAACTTAATTCACGTTTAATTGACTATTCAAGAAGTTTGAATAAGTTTTCTGAAATAACCTATGAAAGCAGAGATTCCGAAACCTTGGCAAAGGAATTAGGTACTCCTATTTTAAATTTGGTTTATTATGAAAAGAAATCTTTGGGTTACAAAAAGAACAAGACATACAAAAGACTTCATACCCTTTTCTCTTCAATGACCATTCCAACACTTCCATTCAGCATTTATCAATGGGTGTTCAGAGAACAGGCAGGAAAACTGGTTTTTATTTCCTATGATTTGGAAAACAACAAAACAATATATTCAACAACAAAGCAATTTGAACATGAAAACACCTTTGATATGTTAAATCAAGAGCTTTATGAGTGCTATGTTAAAACTAATAATCTTTCAAAAAACTAATATGATGAAGAAATATAGACTTTTATTATTTGTTATTGTTATTGCTTGTTCTTCTAATGTTTTTGGTCAAGCAGGTTATTTGGGAAAAAGATGCCACTTTGTTTTTGATACCCGTTTCTCCCCTGCAATCTTAACTCCAGTATATATGGTAGGGACTCATTACTGTGATTTTAACACACATTTTTCTCCAAGCTTTGAATATGTGGTAAACAGAGATTGGGTAATTGGTGCAAGTTATCAGTTTGAACATTCAAAATATACTCCAGAGTATTCATCTCATAATGAAATATCAATTCCCCCTCCTTTTTATACTGCTCAAGAGTCTGATATAGATTTACATGGATTTGGCATTTATGCAAAATACTACACCAATCCAAAAGCACCTCTTGGCTACTATTATAAGTTCGGATTTGATTACTTCACCTATACTGCCACTGGAGAAATTAAATATAATTACCTTCCAATGTCAACCACTTTCAAGGGAGAAGACTGGGCTTTGGGATTAAGAGTTGAATTTGGAAAAACAGTTTTCGTTTCAAACTATATTTCATTAGGTACAGGCCTTTCGCTTGGAGCATTGACAAATGGTTATCGTTTTATGAGTATGGAAAAAAGAGATGAACCAATTCACCAAGCCTCAACACGTGTACTTGCCAATTACTTTATTGGAGTTAATTTAACATTAGGAATTTTACCTTTTTAATATTTAAAAACACAGAATTAGTATGAAAAGATTTTTTATCGTTTTTGCTATGCTCTTTAGCTTTGGAGCTTTCTCTCAAAACATTCAATGGGGTGCAGATTATGAACCTGAGGATGATGGTTCAATTTACAATTATGTAGGCTCAATTGGAGAAACGCATTATTACAGTTTTGGTTACCAGACAACAGCATTTACAAGAAGATTTAACAGAGTTGGATTAATGTCAGTTACTAAAAACAATGTTAAGACCTATAATCCAGAATATTTCAAAATACCAACTTTCTCACTGATTAAAACAGTTACAACAAACAATGAAGTTGCAATTGTTTATTCCGAAGTAAATAAGGATATTGAAAAGAATCAGGTTAAGTGCAAGCTGATTGACAAAAACACTCTTTTAGAAAAATCAGAAAAGGTTTTGTTAGCCTTCAACCATACAAGAAGAGATGACCCAAAAATTTATCTTTATTCTTCACCAGATAAATCAAAATATGTTATCACTTATATGAATGTAAATTCAAAAACCAATGAAGGTTTCTATAGTGTAAACGTTTACGATAAAGACTTTAATAAAATTTGGGATAAAAAATACTCAACAGAAAATGAAGGTACAGTTTATTTTATGGATGTTGCTGTAAATAATAATGGAGATGTTTACCTTTTGACAAAAATTGAATCAAATGAGGAAAAGGTTTATCTTTCAAAACTAAATGATGAAGAAATAACAGAATACTATGTAAGTGACAAAATTAAGCTTAATGATTCTAAACTGCATTTGATTGATATCGATAATGTTTTTATTGGCAATAACTCCGAAGGTAATTTTAATGGCTATACATATAAAATAAGCACAGAAGAAATAACCAATAACGTTTCCTTTGAATACAAAAAAGAAAAAGGAACACTTTGGGTGATAAAAGATATACTAACCTTAGAAAATGGTAACTTGGTTGCAATAGTTCAAGATGCCTATCTATATATATACGAAACAACAAAAACTCCCCCAACCTACACCTATTTCAATAGAAGCTTCTACGCCCTCTGCATAAATCCAAACCAGTCAAACCTTGTTTACAATCAACTTGTGTCAAAGGCAACATGCTATTATAATCGTTGGCAAATAGAATATGGACAATTTGAAAGACCACTCTTCTTTACCAAAGGAAACGATTTCTACGCAGTTTACAACACCGACAAAGACGATAACGACCTTAGTGATGAAGTGTTTGTTGAAACCAATATCAGATTCCCAAAAGGCAAGAAAGTTGTTGTAACCAATCTGATGAAAATTTCACCAGAAGGTAAACCAACCCTTAAAACACTATTCTCTAAAAAAGAAAATCAGGCATTCTTCTCCGAAAACCTATCATTTAAAGATGAACAAGGAAACATAATAATGGGAAGATTTAAAGGAGATATACTTAACTTCGGAACAATGGAAATAAATAATTAACTAAAATAAAAGATAAAAAACATGAAAAAACAAGTACTTTTTTTCGCAATGCTATTTAGCATTTCAACCCTTTTCTCACAAGGCTACAGTAAAGGAGACTGGCAATTTGGACCCGTATTATCTATAGGAGTTAATATGGATATTACAAAATTTGCCAACTCTAATTTTGGTATAGATGGTGGATTATTTTACAACTATGCCTTCACTGATGTAACACTTGGAATTGTTGAAACAAAATATGAACTTCGTACAGATATGAATACCTTATGGCAATACATACACATTCCAGCACTTATTTGTTTTCAGTTTAACAATCAGTATTTAGGATTTGGAGCTCAATACTCCTATTGTCTGTCTCCAGCTAAAAATTATTTAGAAATTCCAGGAGGAACACTTAACTACCCTTCAGCAATAATAGAATACAGCTACATAGCACATACAATTAGCAATGGACACACCATAACCTATATACCTGAAGGCTTCAGAGCAATAGCAAGAATTGGATATTCCCTTACAAATGTTGCTTATGGAATTGCAGGTGGAACATTTGAGGGAGGAACTTTCAAATACCATCCTTTCTTTCTTGAAACAACATTACGTTTCGATATAGGCAAATACTTTGGAAATAACACTCAAAAAGCTAAGAAAAGAAGGAGGAGATAACCTAACCCCTATCCCCTTTATGGCTTTGGTACACCTTTACAGAAGTATAAACAGAACCTAAAGCTAAAAGCAATCCAGTACCTGTTCCAATTGGAGCCCCTTGAGTTGGAGAAGTGTTAACATTATTCCCATGAGTTTGAGGAGGAGTTGGTTGAGAAAAGGAATTTAAGGAAATTGAAAGAAGGATTGAAATGAGGATTATTTTAAGTTTTGGATTCATAGGAAATACATTTTAGGTTATGGATTTATGACTTAATTTTTACAATCTTATTTATGCTGTATATTTTGATTATTAAACTTTAGTATTTTTATATTAGAGGTTGATAATTTTTCTAATGTAAGTGTTATTTTGTGTTTGTATTTTTAAAAGGAATACTCCTTTTTGAGTTACTTTTATTGAATTGGAGTTGAAGCTTTTATTTATTTTTTGACCTTTCAAGTTAGATAATTCAATACTCAATATTTTAGAAGAAGAAAAAACATACACCTCATCATCATATTGTTGAAGAGATATATTATCTTCTTTAGTTTGTATTTCTTCATCTGATAATTGGTTTCTGTAGATTTTGAGTTGAAATTTATCTTCAGAATTTACTACATTAGAATAGAAACTATAAACGCTATCTGTTTTAAAATTTATTAGTTCTATATTAGAGACCTTGTCAAAAAGAGAAATCTTATGATATTGGTCAATGGAATCAAAGTTTAATCTAATATTATAGTTATTCGCTGTTTTTGCAACAAATCCAATATCCAAAATCAAACTATCTTCAATTTGTGGAATTGAGTTTAAAGAGAATTTATCATTCCCATATTTAGAAAAAATTTCGGGACTTTGAGACCAACCACTTAGTTTTCTATTGTCATAATTAATATCATATCCTAAACTTGCACTATCCGTAATTATAATATAAGTCTTGTCATTTCCATCAGAGGAAGATACATTTAGGTTAATAACAGAGAAATCTTCAATATTTTTTGATTCAGAAGCAGTTCTATTTATTGTTAAGGAGTTATTTAAATTACCAACTTGAACCATAAAGCCTGCAAAAGGAGGGATAGAATCAGTTGGGAGCAATGCAAAGTAATTTGAGGTATTATTATCTAATAATGAAGGAAGGGAAACGTTTGTCCTTTGAAGTTGATTTAGTTGTACGTAAAAAGGATATGGATTGCTGCATAAATGCCAACCTCTTTGAGTGTTTGGAGTGGATAAGGAGGCATTGCTTAAAAGCGAATATGAACTTTCATTATGTAATTCTCCGTAAAATTTCAATGATTTATCATTTTCATAACTAACTAAATATCCTCTTCCATCTACAAAGAAATCATCTGTATTTGAAGCATCCTGCCAATTCATCCATATACCTTCATTTCCATAATCTTCCTTCCAATAATATAAATCATCATTAGCGGATATATTAAAAAAGACATTCCCAATAGAGTCTTGTGTGCTTGAAGTAGTTTTAATTGGCAAACCATATAAATTCCAACCATTATCATTAGCAGTATAACCTTTAAAATAAGACTCAACAATAGTTTTATTCCATACATTCAAGTTCCCGTTATTGATAAATGATGCCTTTGTTTGGTTTAAAGTATCTTTAATAATCAGATTATAACATTCTGCATCAGTTCCATTATCAATTCTTAAGGTTTGATTATTAAGGATAATGGCATTATCAATTTTTGTTGGCTTTCTCTTAGACCAATTTGCATCATTCCAAGAGCCATTAGTTAGTCTTTGAGAATTAACACCTGTTTGAAATAAAATACTATTTGAATACACACTATCATTTCCATTAATAAATAATAATGTAGCCTCATAATAAGTATCCTCTTCAAGATTTTCCATAATAAAAGAAGTGTCTGTATTGGATATATTCTCAATTTTCGCTAAACTATCAACATTCCCATAGGCATTACTCATAGTATGCTTTCCAAAATCAGCAAAATTAGCAGATTCAATACTATTTGCAATTCCTATCTGTGTCCATTGCGAATTTAGTGTTGGGAAACCACTTGTAGGATTAACTTTTATACCTTTACTCACATTTGATTTACGCCTTAAAGTAGTTTTATTTGTTCTAATTGTTGGATTAGTAGCTGGGTAGCACCATCCATAACTTCCTGAAGGGAGTTCTCCTAAACATCCAAATATATCAACATATTCTCCATTTTTCATTAAAGCAATTGCATCATCACCATTAAATACATATCCAATCAAATTCAAATCTTTGTAAAAAACTCCTTCGTTTGAAACATTTATATCCTTAAAGTATTCCATCACAACATAACATTGATTAGGTTTAATTGTGTCTAACGATGATAAATTTGTATTAAGTTCTGTACTCCCATTTAAATAATACTTTATAGAATAATCTCCCAAACAAATATCTCGTCCCGTTCCATTATAAATTTCTATCGCTCTATCATATGTCCCTGCAGTAGTATATTCGGAAATAAATAAATCATCTGCAAAAACATTTGCTCCATTGGATTTCTTTTTTAGAATAACTTTTCTATTTGAATTTGTATCTGTTGAAGAGAAATTAAGTTTTGCAGAATTTGGAGAAATATCACTTACATTATTAATTGTGGATTGATTAAGAGTTGTAAAAGAAATAGTATCTGTTCTCCCCTCAATAAAGCAATGATAGATAGTATTAGGTTTTAAAGATGATATTTGTAATGAGCTTAAATTAGTAGTAAAAGGAGAAGAAGGAATTGGAGTTTTTGTAATATATGTATAAGAAACAGATAAATCATCGATAATTAAATTTTGAGAAGTATTTGAATAAAATTTTATCTTACAATTTGAATTTCCACTTGAAAAAATGGTATCATATATTTTAGAAGAGTTTTTATTAACTGAAACCGTAGAAGAATTAGAAGGAAAATTTCCTAGACTATCGGATTGATATATACTTAAATAATTTACACTTGAAGTAGAAGTATTTTTAATTGAAAACCTTAATTTATAATTACCTTCTGATTTAGATAAATTCAAGAAAGGAGTAACCAAACCTCCATATAAACCAAAAGAACAACTATCACCATTAGTATTATAAAAATTACGTCCCTGAAAACCTATATTATTGGTATAGGAATAAGGCAAATTCAAATAAGTCAAATGAGCACTATAAAGATTTCCACTATTTGTAATTGGAAAACGAGAAAAATTTTCAAAAAGGACAATTGTGTCTTCAGAAGATTTAGAAAAAACATGTATATTCAAATTCTCACCTTCTGAATTAGGAAAAGAAATTAAAGTAGAGTTATGAGTGGTGTTTGTTGATGTTAAGCTTTGAGAAAATGTATAATTTAGAAAGCCAAAAAAGAATATTAAAAAGAGAAATAATTTATTCATAAATATTGAATTTTTATTTTCAGCAAAAGTATTAATTTATTTTTAGATTACAAAATAAATACTAATATTTATCTTTTATTGGGTATAAGCTAAGATTAATTTATTATATTTATATACAAATAAAGGTTATCGGATATTTAGAAACTAAAACCTCGTTTGAGTAAATTAAAACGAAGAAAGAAAAAATTATTACTTGATTTCAGTAAATTAAAACAAGGTTTTATTTCATCACTTTCTTATTTGATACAAATCAAGTATTCATAAGGCAAAGCTTAGGGTGGTATCTTTATAGGTAATCATTTTTTCTCTTTTTTCTTGCAAGTGAAATAAATTTTGATATATCTTTGCAATATCAAAATGATATTATTAATTACTAAAAAATTATTGTAAAAATGGACACACAAGAAAAAGATTTTAAGGGTTTAAGGCTTTCGGGCTTTTTTATGATTCTTATTCAAATTATTATTATTGCAGCTATGATTTTCGTTGGGTATAGGTTTGAGAGCAACGAGGGTTTAGTTATTGCTTTGGAAATAGTATTATTTACAATACTAATTTTCTCTCTTATTGGATTTGTAATGATTGAGCCTAATGAGGCAAGGGTTATGATTTTCTTTGGAAAGTATAAGGGAACTTTAAAGCAAAATGGGTTCTTCTGGGTTAATCCTTTCTTTGTTAAGAAAAAGCTTGTTATTAGAGCAAGAAATTTGGATATTGAACCTATTAAGGTTAATGATAAAAAGGGTAATCCTATTATGATTGGTCTTATTTTGGTTTGGAGGATTAAAGACACTTATAAGGTTATGTTTGATATTGACAACAAGACTGATGCTCAATCTAAGATGAATGAGAGGATGAACTCATACCAACAGTTTGTTGCCATTCAGAGTGATGCTGCTCTAAGAAATATTGCAGGAGAATTTGCATATGACAACAATGAATTGGATGACGAAATCACATTGCGTTCTGGTGGAGAGGAAGTAAACGAAATGCTTGAAGCCGAACTTAATAAAAGGTTATATCTAGCGGGAATTGAAGTTGTGGAGGCAAGAATTAATTATTTAGCTTATGCTCCTGAAATTGCAGCTGTTATGCTTCGTCGTCAACAAGCTTCTGCCATTATTGCTGCTCGCGAAAAGATTGTTGAGGGTGCAGTTTCTATGGTTAAGATGGCTTTGGATAAGCTTTCAAGTGAAGAGATTGTTGAGCTTGATGATGATAAGAAAGCTGCAATGGTTAGCAATTTGTTAGTTGTTCTTTGTGCTGATGAACAAGCTAAGCCGGTGGTTAATACAGGAACTCTTTATCAATAGGGTTTAGTTTAAGATTAAGGGAAAAAAG
>ENA-UOOH01002155-UOOH01002155.1-fermentation-metagenome-genome-assembly--contig:-NODE-2155-length-17589-cov-9.897856_pt1 | contig 17589 bp, 20 predicted proteins | sample MGYA00245778_ERZ724025 | MGnify/ENA primary metagenome ERZ724025 (study PRJEB28704, sample SAMN03018313) | fermentation metagenome | biome: anthropogenic terrestrial biome; feature: soil; material... | reverse complement strand
TATGAGAAAACCCAGTTAGATGCTGCTATCAATGTGTTGGATAGAACTACAGGCAAAGCAACAACGAAGGTTGAAGTAAGTGATAAACAGGATAAAGATCATGTATCAAAGGATGTGCTAGAAGATGAATTTAAGGAAATAGATAACAAAACAGACAATGAATAAAACGTGTATAATTAATGTATAAGCACATGATAATATTATAAATATACTACATCGTAATGTATAAAGCATTAAGCAGAATGTATTGAATAACCATAAAGCCTTATACATCAATGGTTGTAAGGAAACTTAAAACATTTCGCTAAATCTTGATTTAGCGAAATGTTTGAATAAAGCATGTATTGGAGCGACCGGTAGGGGGTGCCATTCTAAATCGGGAATGGGCAAACCTGCCTGCGTTGGGTTTCACATTTTCCGCAATATTTTTTTGAACTTGGGTTGCCAGTGCAGACAACCCTGACATAAAATCCCCCTCTTAAATTAAGGTACCTGGTGAAAATTAGACAGGTACCTTTTTTACATGCCAGAATAGCTTAACGATAAAGCACTAGGGTGCGCACATAAAAAGACTAGGGAACAGTGGCTTAACTTCACTCTCCAACACCAATAATTTAAAAGGACTGATTGATTATGTATGATGAAGATAGCGAAAATCGTAAATTACTGTATAAATACCTAAAAAAACATTTTGGCAAGGATAAAGCGCAAGACTTGATGCTTACCTATGCAGATCATTTATTCGATTATCATGGCCTTGCATGGTCACTTGGCAAACATGATCTTGAGTTTTTCTGTATGTACTTCTTACAAGATACATTTTTGCCAAAGCCGGATAATGCGGCTCGTAGATTAGCCCCAATACATTATGAACTATGGCATGAGGCCGAAGAAATGTTCATTTATGATAAATTTGATAAATTTGAGGCTGTAGTTCCAAGAGGCACAGCAAAAACGACTGTTATGGATTTTGGGGTTTCAGTTTGGCTGCATTGTTATAAAATCTCATATTACACTATTGTAATTGGTAAAGTTGAGCAGGATTCTATTGACTTTATAGCAAATACAAAGCAAGCATTTGAAGAAAATCAATATATTAAAAAAGCATTTGGAAATTTACTCGATTCCAGAAATTACACAGTTAATAAACTGGAGCTGGAGCTTACAAACGGTACTAAAATACAAGCTCTTTCTTCAACAAGTAGTATACGAGGCAAAAAATATGGTAATCATAGACCTTCTGTTATAATTTCTGATGATATGCAGGGGCAATCTGATATTATTACTCAAGAGGCACGAGATAAAAAGTATAATACATGGTGTGAAGATACTGAATATGCAGGCGATAAAGCTGTATACCGTGATGGAAAGAAAATAAAAATGGCCACGAAATTTATAGTGCTTGGTACCATACTTCATAGAGACTGTTTTATAAGCAGATTGCTTAAAAATAAAGACTATAAACATATTTTAAAACGGGTTGTGGAGTTCAACGTTGATGAATATTTTAATACTGGGCTTTGGGATAAATTTAGAAAAATATATCAAGATGATAAGCTAAAAGATTCAAAAGCTCATGCAACAGAATTTTATTACCAGCACGAAACAGATATGAAATTTGAAACTATATGGCCAGATAAATTTAAATGCTGTGATCTAGCATTAGATTATTTTAAAAATCCTATTGCCTTTAAGCAAGAAATGATGAACGACGCAAGTAAAATCGGTGAAAAGTGGTTTAAATCTATAGCAACGCAAACACCGGAAGAAATTGAAGAACATAATTTTGAAAAAACAATGTTGGTTGCCGATCCTGCAAGTAGTGTGGACAAAAAAGCTGATTATTCTGCTTTTGCAGTTGGCAGTGTGGCTGATAATGGTTTCAGATATATTCGCAAAGGCATAATTGAAAGACTTGGATTTGATGATTTCTGTAAGAAAATAATTGAACTGTTTAAAAAATATCCAGACATTACTCATATTGATATTGAAAAAAATCTTTATATGGGTGCTGATATTTCAAAGATTAAAGAATTAATTGCAAAAGATCCTGATTTAAAATATCGGGATGTTACTTTTATAAATGAAATGCAGAAAAAAAATAAAGATGAAAAAATTAGTACTATTATAGGGGCTGTAAACAATGGACAAATAATTTTTAATGCTGATGATAAAGAACCAATACAACAAATACTTGACTTTTGTGGGCAAGATTTTAGTTTACATGATGATTTCCCTGATGTTGTAAGCCAGTTTGATATTGATGTAAAGAATATAGAAGTAATTCAAAAAGTTGAGTTATTTGACCGTAGAAAATTGGGATTATAGGAGGTGAAAAGACGAATAGTATTATTTGCTATTCGTCTTAGATAAATAGTCTTTTAATGCAGTCTCTAATATTTTGCTAATTGGTATCATTGTTTTTGTCGAATATTCTTTTAATTGTTTTAATAAGTTTGTCGGTAGCGTCGAACTGAAACGTTCGCGATTTTTTAACATCCTCATAAAATCACCTCTATTAATATTATAAGCTTAAATAAAATTAATACAAGTTGTTGAAGCTTAATTAAGCTTATGATATAATATATATGGGTGATAAAAGTGAAAAGTGGAATATACAAAATAACAAATTTAGTAAATAATAAAGTTTATATAGGACAAAGCGTAAATCTTTACAAGAGATTTTCATATCATATGCAAGATTTGAGGAATAAAAGACATGCAAACAAGCATTTACAAAGTGCATGGAATAGATATGGAGAACATAACTTTAATTTTGAAATAATTGAGATATGTAATGAGAAAATACTTGATATGCGTGAACAATATTGGATAAAATATTTTAAATCTACCAATAGGAAGTTTGGTTATAATTTAGAAGATGGAGGAAATAAGAATAAACATTTAACTGAAGAAGTGAAAAAGAAGATAGGAGAATCTAATAAAGGGCACAAAATGCCAGAAGAAGTTAAACAAAAATTAAGAGAATGTCATTTAGGGAAACAGCTTTCTTTAGAAGTGCGAAAAAAGTTAAGTATGGCAAATAAAGGTAAACACAGAACGGAAAAACAGAAGGAAATGCTTAGAAAATTTCATAAAGGTAAACCATTATCGGAGGAAACAAAACAGAAACTTAGTGAATCTCATAAAATATTGAACAAAAAACAAGTGATTGAGATACGCGCAAAATTTGCTGTAGGCAATTATAAACAAAGGCAATTAGCTGTAGAATATAATTGTTGTAATGCCACAATTAATAATATCGTTCATTATAAAGGGGGATATAGAAAGGGGAATTAAAATGGTTGATGCTGAATTATTAAAAAAATGCAAACAAGACTTTGATGCCAAACTTCCATTATATATGACAATGCAAAGATATTACGACGGGCATACGGATGCGTTAGAGAAATACCAAATGATTACTAAAAGAGCTAACACTAAAGTTAGATGCAACTTTATACAAAAATTTGTAAATGAGGAATCATCCTACTGTATGGGTAATAAAGTAACTTACACTTCACATTCGGGTAATCCGGACGTAGTTGAGGATATAAGGTTTAATTTTCGCCACTGGAGAGAGAAACACAACAAGGAATTATGCAAGCAGTCTTTAATTTTTAATGAAGCTTATGAACTTTATTATATTGATTCTAACGGCTTGTTTAATAGCTTGATTTGTACCCCATTGGACAGTTATATTCTTCAGGATGATTATGGTAATGTGATACTTTTTATCAGGTTTTGGACTAAAAAATTTGACACCATGAAGCAGTTGTATGCAGATGTTTATACTGTTGATACCATTGAGCATTATAGCGTTGTAGGGGATGTATTTACACCAATAACACCAAGCACTGATGAAATAGTAAAGGGTAATAATAATAGCAGCACAGGATTTAATAATATTACAGGTATAGGACCGGTTAATAATAATGCTGATGTGAATGTATTTTCTCAGGTACCTGTAGGAATTGTAAATATAGGGACTATGGACGAAAGCCTTTATGCTATGTTGAAAGGTTTGGAAGATGGCTATGAAACAAACCTCTCAGATATGGTAAATGAAATATCTGATTTCCGTAATGCATATCTTGTTTTTAAAAATTGTAAGCTTGATGATAAAACCAAGGATGAAAATGGTAAAACTCAACTTGATAGGATGAAAGAATTAGGCGTAATGAATTTACCAGGGCAAAATACGGATGCCAAATGGTTAATTAAAGAAATAAATGATTCCTTTGTACAGAATACATTAAATACTCTTGAGGATAAAATGTATCAGTTAAGCAGCCATATTAATAATAATGAAAAATTAGTTTCCAATACTTCAAGCTTGGCATTAAGAAACCGTCTTATAGGACTTGAAGAGAAATGCACAAATAATATTCAGGCTCTTATTGATTGCATAAAGGTAAGGTTAAAATTCTTATTTGAATACCTGAAGATTAAACAAAATAAGGATTACGACTGGAAAGACATTGACATTAAGATAACTCCTAATATTCCAACAGATGATCTTATGACCAGTCAGATAATTTCACAATTAAACGGTAAATTAAGCACAAAGACAGGGCTTGCACAGCTTTCATTTGTTGATAATCCTGATAATGAAATGAAAGAATTGCAGAAAGAAAATGAAGCTAATAATATCGGAAATGATTTATTAAATAGTTCTGGCAATGGTGGTGATACAGGTGGCAAAGCTAAATCAACAGTACCAAAGTCTAATACTGCAGATTAAACAGGATGCTGATGATTTTGCAGATGAACAAATGCAAACCGTTTATAAAAATCAAAAGGATCATTTGACAGAACTGCATAAATATTTAGGACTCTTATTTATTGCTTATGCTGTAGATGGATTGCTAAAAGTTACTCCATATCAGAAATCTAATATTTTATCTGACTTAAATTCTAAATTAACATCTATGGCAAAAGATATGGGAAACACGGAAGCAAACAAGGTAACAGATATTTTAAAGAAGAATTATGCAGATACTTATTATAAAAATGCTTATGTAATTGACAGCGGTATAAATATTAATCTTAAATTCAACATGCTCAAAAAAGAGCATATTGATGCAGCAGTAAATAATCCAATGAATGGAGAAGTTTTTAGCAGCCGTATATGGCAAAATAAAGCCACTGTTGTGGATAAAGTCAAACAAGGTATAGCAGACGCTATGAATGGTGATACCACGATAGACAAGCTTGGAAAGGATATTCAGACCGCTTTTAATGTTGGTGCTTATGAGAGCCAGCGATTAGTCAATACAGAAAATGCAAGAGTGCAAAGTCAAGCCATTGATGATATTGGAGAGAGTGCAGGCGTTGAAAAACAGATGTATTGTGCAACTCTTGAAGCGAATACATGCTCTGAATGTGCTGAACTTGATGGACAATATTTTGATATTGATGATGATTCAAAACCGCAAATACCTGAAGATACACATCCTGGATGCAGATGTTTATATATAAATGTTCCACCAGTAGAAAACTGGAAACCCACTAAAAGAAAAGATAATTCTTCAAAAGAAATAATTGACTACGAAGATTATAGCCAATGGCTTAAAAATAAAGGAATAGGGGTTGATGGAGAATGAGTGAACCGCCATTAGGATTAATGCCCAGGGATATATGGGAATTACAACGTCTGAGGGATGTCAAAAAAGCAATACAAAGATATTTGGAGGATGGTAGAAAAATCCCTATAGAATGGGTAAATGAATTTAATGAATTGCTTAATAAACCAGTTAAGTAGAGTCTTAGGAAACTAAGGCTTTTTATTTTATAAAAATTTAATTGCGTTCTTAGTTCTGTAATGGAGTTAAGAGGGCACGGGAGGTATGAAAATGTTAAAAAAAGAATTAACAGAGCTTTTAAAATCTGCAAAAGATGATGATAACATTGATGAAATTTTGGGTAAAGCTGAACCGGTTAAGGCACTTGTAAATAGTGGTTTAACTTTGGATGCATTTAAATCAAAATTGGAAAGTGATCCAAACTTTAAATCATTCGCAGACAGTGAAAAAGATAAACATTTGCAGAAGGGACTTGAGACTTTTAAGAAAAATAATTTACAAAGTTTAGTTGATACTGAATATAAAAAGCAGCATCCCGATGCAGACCCAAAAGATACTAAAATTGCAGAACTTGAAGCTAAGTATGAGCAAATGCAAAAAGATGCTGCACGGAAAGACCTTACTAATAAAGCATTACAAGCTATGACAGAAAAGAAACTGCCGACTGATCTTGTTAATTTTATAGTTGGTGAAGATGAAAAAACAACTAAGGCAAACCTTGAGACTTTGACAGGAGTTTTAAGTAAACATGATGAAGCTCTCAAAACTGAAATTTTAAAAGGCTCTTATAAACCGGGTGGACAGGGCGGCACAGAACCTACAAAAGAAACAGCAAAGGCTCAGATAAATTCTGTTTTTGGAATAAAATAATTTTTTGAAAGGAAGTAATAAAGAATGGCAAATAATATAAGTTATGCAACTTTATTTCAGCAGGCGCTTGACGAACAAATGATCCAGCAAGCAACTTCCGGATGGATGGAAGCTAATGCCGGACAAGTTATTTACAACGGAGGCAAGGACATTAAAATACCTAAAATTAATATGGATGGGCTTGGCAATTATGACAGAGTAGCAGGTTATCCAGGCGGAGCGGTTTCAAGCGAATATGAAACTAAGACAATGACTATGGACAGAGGCAGACAGTTTATGCTTGATGCTATGGATGTTAACGAAAGTAACTTTGTGGTAAATGCAAGCAGTGTAATGGCACAGTTCCAGAGATTAAAGGTTATTCCCGAAGTTGATGCTTACAGGTATAGCAAGATTGCACAATTAGCAATAGCAAAAGGTGCTGGTTATGCTGTTGGTGGTTATACTCCCGCTATTGCAGATATATATAGCAAACTTACAGCAGATATTGCAGCAATACAGGATAAAATAGGGGATATTCCTTTAATAGTTGTTATGAGCAGGCTTGTTAAAAATATTCTTGAGAATTCAACTGAATTTACGAAACAACTGCCGGCAACCGATTTCGTACAAGGTAAAATAACTACAAAAGTGAATATGATTAATGATTGTCCTATAATTCCAGTGCCCTCATTAAGACTTAAGACTTTATATGATTTTTATGATGGCAAGACAACTGGTCAGACAGCAGGTGGATTTATACCAGATGCAGCTGCTAAAAATATTAATTGGCTTTTAATTGCACAGAACGCTCCGATAGCTGTAAGTAAGACAGATAACATGAAGATTTTTGAGCCGGCACAGGTTCAGGATGCAGATGGTTATAAGATGGATTATAGAAAGTATCATGACCTCTGGATACCTGATAATAAGATGGATGGCATATTTGCCAACATTAAGGAGGCTCTTGCATAATGTTTAAAATGAAAAATTTAAATGTTGTGAGGATAGTTGAGACAGAAGAACAAAAGGCAGCACTTGAAAGCCAAGGCTTTAAGGGAATAGTAGATACGGAAGTTAAGGATGATAAAGGCAAAAAAGCGACAAAGTAGTCGCCTTTTTATTTTGGAGGCGATTAAATGGCTGTTATAGATGATTTAAAAATATTGACTGGACAAAGTGAAGATATACTTAATATTTATATTCACCGTGCTAATGCAGCTATAAGAAGTTATTTGAGTATTGATAATACTGTTGATGTGGAAATAGCATATCCTGACGCAGTGATTGAATATGTGACTGAATGTATCTCTAAGAAGGGTAATGAAGGCATTAAACAGTTTACACAGGGCAACCGGCAAGGGACATATAATGACGGCCTTACAGAGGATGTAAAAGCTCTCTTACCACTTCCATATGTAAAGATGATGGGGTGATGTGGAATGTACTGCAACAAAAGCGGGATTGAGATATATCAAAACGGTACAAGTACAACAGATGATTATGGGAATTATGTTCCTGGAACATCACAAATTGTTAAAGGCAATATAAGTTGTGATATGCAGCCATACAGCACGGAAAAACTGCAAAAGGATTACGGTTTTGATATTCAGGTTACAAAACGTATTTTTATGGACTTAAATAATAATATTGTTGATTTAGTAGAGAGGCAGCATAAAACTTTGTACCTGAAAGATGGAACTACAGCTTATGAAATACGTAAAATCGTTCCGTGGGATAATTACATGGAGGTGATGCTCTATGGCATTTGAAAGTCATTTGAATGAAGTTCTTAATGCTTTAAGCGAAGCAAGACAAGAGGCTTTAAATAATATAGGAACATTCGTAACAGCTGAAGCACAATTGAGAGCACCGGTTAAAACAGGTAACATGAGGCGAAGTACAACATTTGATATTGTAAGCGATAACGAGGTTGATGTTGGTGTTACGAATGAAGCTCCTTATGCACCCTACGTGGAGCTTGGTACAAGTAAGCAGCGTTCCCAAGCATTTTTAAAGCCTGCAGTGACAGATAATGTTGATAAATTGCAGGAGATAGCAGGGCAGTCAATTTCACTTCATATGGGCGGTGAAAAATAGTGCTTGATGTATACAAATACGTAACGGATAAGTTAAAAACTTTAGATACACAGCTTTATACGGATTATATTCCTACTGAGAAAACATATCCGTATGTTCAGTTTCAATTCCCTAATGTTTCACCGAATGGTTTTGGAGAATTGAACTTATTGCAGATTGATGTATGGGATAAAAGTACTTCTAATGTTCATGTTGAAACAATCACTGATAATATTGATAAGCTGTTTAACAGGCATAATGAAACAACAAATGATTATTGTATTCAAACATATAGAAACACTCCATACAGGTTGAATATTCCGGATCCGGATATGGAAATCCGGAGAAGACAATTGAGATATGTAATTAAAATTTATAGAAAGGAATGATAGTTAATGAGCGATATAAATACAAGTGGAGTAGCCACAACTGGTTATAATACAAAGACCTTAAATCATTTGCTCTTAGATGCTGGTGCTCTTTATAAGAACTTCGCACTTGCAGATCAGGCTCTTATTGGCGCAACAAGCGGAGGTAATGAGTTCGATGCCAAAGCAAAAATAAGACAGATAAAAGTTGATGGAGTTAAGGCAGCTAATGCAAAGGGATTAGAGGTTATTGATGATATAACAACCACATTAAAGTGTAAATTCCTTGAGGTTACTGAGGAAATTTTAAAATCTGCACTTATTGCGGATGTAGACACAGCAACGGATAATAATTATGACATTTTAACAGGTAAAACTATTATTGAAGATGCTGATTATATTAAAAATATAGCTTGGGTTGGCACAATAAGTGGTAATCCGGGAAAACCAATTATAATCATAATTGATAATGCTTTATGTCTTGATGGATTGCAGCTTAAAGCAGAGGATTCAAAAGATAATACACTTGATGTTACATTTACAGGCCATGCTGATCCAACAACTCCGCAAGCATTACCATATAAGATTTATTATCCGAAGTTAACTGATATGGTTGCATTTGTAATGAATAGTGCAGCAGTATCTGCAAACAAAATAATATTAACAATGAGTGATACTGTTGCCGCTACAGTGCCGCTTGATGGCTTTACGGTAAAGGTTGCTGGAAGTGCTGATATTATTACCGCAGCTACAAGGGGAGCAGATATAAAGACAATAGAGTTAGCTCTCACAACAGCACCAACTACAGGGCAGGCGGTTACTGTTGCATATGCTAAACCTGTTGACACCGCAAAACAAGTCAAATCTGCTTCGGGTGTAGCACTTAACAACATTGCAACTACAAGCGTTTCAAATAGTTAATTATAGGTACTCTTAATTGAGTACCTTATTAATTTTTTATGGAGGTAAATTCATATGAGAAATTTAAAGACTTCTGATTTGTTTAGTTTAAGTAGAATACTGAAAAAAATGAATATAAAAGAAGATATAAAAAAGTTTGCAAAGGATGTCACGGGAAAAACACCAGAGGAGAAAAAGAAAGCAGAGCAGGACATGGAAATTGAATTAGCAATGCTTTTTGTTGAAAATATAGGTGCTGCAGAAAAAGAGATATATAAATTTTTTGGAGATCTTACTGGCAAGAGTGCAACTGACATTGAAAATATGGAATTAAAGAACTTTATGAACCTTGTACAAGAATTATTCAATCAGGAAGGTTTTGAAAGTTTTTTATCAACAGCATCCAAGTAGATGATGTTGACTGCTTGGATTTAATTTTAAGCAGATATAATTCATCTATTTTGGATTTAGATTTTGAAATAGGATTCGAGCTTATTCAAAAAGCGTATAAAAAAGAAGTTTATAATAAGTTATGGCAAAGATGGCTTGTAGATTACGCAAGGATGGATGATAAAACATTTATTGGATTTGAAGAATATAAAAATGAATTGCTAAAGCCTGCAAGAATTCCAGTTAAGCCTAAAGCTAAAACAAAAAAAGAGATATTTGAGCAATCGGATAGAATCATAGAAGCATGGAAGAAAGGAGGGTGTAAGTAGTGGAGTTATTCAGTATATTTGGGAGAATACTTTTAAAAGATAACGGTGTAGAAAATAAGTTAAATTCAGTGACTAAAAAGGCAGAGGAAACAAGTTTAACAATATCAAAATTAGGCGAAAAAACGCAGTCATTTGGTGAAAGTCTATCCAAAGTTGGCAAAAGTTTATTTACGCATCTTACTCTTCCTATTGGAGCAGCAGCTGGGGCAGTTGTAAAGTTTGCAGACAAATCATCTGATTTATATGAAGCACAAAATGTCGTTGAAAATACATTTAAAAAATCTGCCAAAGCCATTGAAGCGTGGACAAATACAACAGCAAAATCAGCAGGAATAAGTAAAACATCAAGCAGTCAATGGGTTGGATTTATGGGGGCTATGCTTAAGTCTTCCGGAGTTTCAGAGAAGGCTGCTGCAAATATGTCTAAAAATTTAGTTCAACTTACAGGCGATATGAGCTCTTTTTATAATATAAGTACTTCCGATATGTGGGAAAAGATAAGAAGTGGAATTTCAGGAGAAACTGAACCGTTAATTTTAGCGGCTTAATAGAGCAATCTATTATGAAACTGTTGGTGAACGTAGGCAAAAACGGTGTGTGATTTAATCATGCTAACGGTAAAAATCTAAGTTATATATGAAGCCTTTAAGCAATATGGTATAATAGTAATAGTAATATTTCAAGTGCTATTAAAAGAAATGGCACATTTAGAGGATATCATTTTAAATATATAATATGACAATACCGTGCTAAGCCAATATGACACTCAAAAGAGTGCCTTTTTTATTGGAAAGTGTAACGACTATTATGTAGGGCGGAGATTAGCACCGCTCGAAGTGCCAACTATCCTATATGGATAAAGAGATAGTCTAATCCGACTCTTAATTGAGTGTTAAAGTATAGAGAAATCTACGGTATAAATGTAAAACAGTTAGGTATTAATATGTCTGTCGTGAATTTAGAAACTTACGCAATGTCTCAAGGGATTAAAAAATCATATAAAGATATGTCACAGGCAGAGCAAACAACCTTAAGGTATAATTACCTTCTAAGTGTTACTAAAGATGCTCAAGGCGACTTTGGGCGTACTCTGAATGATAGTTTTGCCAATCAGGCAAGGGTTGCAAAATTAAACCTTGAAACATTAGTAAGCACTTTCGGCAGTAAGTTTCTACCTATTATAATGGATGGAACGAAAAAATTAAATGAATTTGGTACGGCCTTAAACAATGCTTTAAATGGTAAAAATGAAAGCGCTGTACTTGGTAAAACAATTAATAATATAGCAAATGCTATAAGTAAACTTACTTCTAAACAAATAAAAGGTATTATCGGTATTGGAGCGGCTCTTGCAACTCTCGGCCCTGGTATAAAGATTATTGGTAAGCTGACGGAAGGGACAGGCAAATTTGAAAAAGGCATAAGTAAAGCTGCTAAAACAGTAACTAACTTTAGTGGAAGGAGTATTTTATCAATTAAGAAATTTGGAGAATCAGCATCAAGCACACTTTCAAAGTTTGGAAACTTGGCTGTATTTAAAAAACTTGGTAGTGCGTTTGATACGTTACGGATAAAAGGACTTTATGCTTTTGACGCATTAAAAAATGGAGCTGCTTCAAAGTTTAATATTATAGGGAAAACAGCCAGTAAAGTATTTGGTAAATTACCATTTACCATTATAGGCCCATTAAACAAAATAAATGGCTTATTTAGCGCTGAAGTTCCAAAACTTAAGGCTGCATTTGGTAGACTTGGCGGTGAAGTGGCTGGTGGACTTAAACATGTAATGGGCTCAGTCTTAAAATTTATTAATCTTGCGGGTATTACGGGAGTATTATTAACAGGGTTTGGAGTTGCACAGGAAAAGTTCGGGAAACAAATTGATGAATTTGCCAATACAGCAATGACAAAAGGACCAGAAATAATAACAAAATTTGTACAGGGGATCATGACGAAAATACCTGAACTAATTAATGCAGGTGTAACATTAGTTCAGACTCTCACAAATGTGATTATTGCTAATGCACCTGCTGTTATTAAAGGGGCAGTTCAGATAATTACAGCTCTAATTAATGGACTTGCTAACAATCTTCCAAGGCTTATTCCGGTTACATTGCAACTGATTCAAACTATTGTAATTGCGATAGTAGATAATCTTCCAACGATAGTACAAGCAGGGTTAAATATACTTGTAGCTTTGGTTCAAGGTATTGCAAACAACATGGATAAAATAGTTGATACGATAGTTAAAGTTGTTGAAGAAATTATAAAAACTATAATACAAAATTTGCCGCAGATAATTCAGGCTGGAATACAGATTATAGTTGCTATTATACAAGGTATTTCAAAAGCAATTCCGCAATTAGTTGCTGCATTGCCGGAAATAGTTCATGCTATATGGGATGGCTTAAAAAGCGTTGACTGGGGAAGTTTAGGTAAAGCTATAATACAAGGTATTGGAGAAGGAATTAAGGCTGCTGCAGGTGGACTTTGGAATACTGTTAAGGGCATAGGGCATGATTTATTAACGGGCTTCAAGGCTATGTTTGGTATTCATTCTCCTTCAACTGTGTTTAGGGATGAAGTTGGTAAGAATATAAGTCTTGGTATTGCTGAAGGTATAAAAGATGTTGATTTTATGCAGACGATTAGTGATATTTTAAATTATGGCACTGATGATGCTAAAACTTCAGCAAAGAAAGTTACAAATGCTGTAAATGATGAAATATCAAAAATAAAGGATAATACAGCTAAAGTAGTAAAGGATCTTAATACACAATTAACACAGTTATCAGGTCAAGAAGAAAAAGCACTAAGGGGTGTAAAAGGTAGTAGACGATATGCTATTCAGGATGAGTATAATGAGAAAAAGAAAGTTATAAGAGATGAGATTCAGCTCCGCAAAGAGCAGGCTGATAAGGAAATTGAACAAATTAAGCGTATTGGCAAAATGTCAAAAGAGGAATTGCAACAGGAACTGCAGAATAGAAAAAGTTTCGTCGATAGTGTAAATAGTTTAAATGAGCAGATAAAAAATGCATTAAAATCGAAGTATACCGAAGAAGAAAAAAAAGCGGAGGATAGTGTTAATAATCAAATTCATTACTGGGAAGATTGGAGAACGAAGTCTGAGGATGCTATAAATTCTGTATTTGATGAAAAGAAGAAAAGGCTTGAAGAAGACCAAAAAGCTACAGAAGAAGCATTACAGGCTGAAGTTGATGAACTCGGCAATTGGAAAGATGAAAGCATAAGGAATATTGAAAATGTATCTAATGCAAAAATAGCAGCGCTAAAGGCTCAAGAGGATGCACTGGATGAACAAGCTGCGGCAGAGGATAAGGCAGATAAGCATAAGGAATATGAGGATAAGATATTAGATCTGCAGTCTCAAATTGAATATAGCCATAATGGCTATAATACTGAAGAGCTTAAAAAACAATTAAAAGCTACCCAGGCTGAATATAAAAAAGAACTCAATAAAGAAGCTATTGAGGATAAAAAGGCAGCTTTACGAACTCAAGAAGAAGCTATTAAAACTGATGCAGATAAACAAAAACAAAATGTTGAAGATATATATTCTGTAAGAAAAGCTAATTTAAATAAAAGATTACAGGATAATAAAAAGTATTATGACAAGCAAAAAGCTTTGATGGAGCAGGATAAAAAAGCTCAGTTAGATAATATTAATCAAATATACAATACAAATAAGAATACTCTTGATAAACAACTTACTGATGTACAGGTATTTTACAGTAAAAAGCTTTCTGACGCAAATCTTGAAGCTGAAGCTGAAAAAATGATTATGCAAAAAAGTCAAGATGAAATTGTAGCTTTATTAAATTCCTACGGTGAGCAATATAAGGCTGCTGGTCAGACACTTGGGGAACGATTGGTAGAGGGTTTTGAACCGGCAATAGATAACATAAAAAGCATGATTTCAAGTATAACTGCTGAAATTAGTTCTGCAAGGGATAGCGCAATAAGTACTATGCAGACAGCAAGTACAGCAATAGGAATAAATAACATACCAAATACAAATACTTCAAAGACTGTTTCTAATAATAGCAATACAGCAGTTACAAATAATTTTAATTTTACGCATAATAGCCCAACAAAAGTAACACCATCTGAAGAAAAACGGCAAGATGAATCCTTCTTTAGAAAAGCAGCTTATCAATTAGCTTAGGCAGGTGAAAGTATGGAGAAAGTAACGTATACAAACTCAAAGGGCCAGAGTATTGAATTAAATAGTTTGGGCCCTTTTTATTTATCTAGTATAACCGGCACGGGTACAAATAAAATAACTATAACAACGTCAAAAGGGCCTGGGCAAGATGGTGTAACTGTTGATGATACATTGCTTGAAGAAAAAAGTCCAGCAATAGAAGGAGCTATAATAGGCATTTCTCTTGAAGATGCTTACAAGAAACGTAGACAGTTGTGTAATGTCTTCAATCCAAAATATGCCGGCACATTAAAATATGAAAATGACGCAGGAACTTACAAAATTGATTGTATACCTCAGGACAGTCCAACATTTAAAAATACTGATTCCGTTGCTCAGGAGTTTCAAATTCAGTTGTTTGCTCCAAATCCATTTTGGAAAGGTACTCAAGAAAGTAAATCAGAACTAGCTAAATGGTTAGGTGATTTTAGTTTCCCTCTTGAAATACCGGCGGATGGCATACAAATGGGGCATAGGCAACCAAGCACAATAATAAATATCTTTAACCCTGGGGATGTATCATGCGGGTTAAGAGTTGTGTTTACTGCACTTGCTACTGTGGTAAATCCTTCAATAATGAATGTTAACACACATGAGCAGATAAAAATTAAAAAATCAATGATGCAAGGTGATATTATAACGGTTTACACAGGCTACGGTAATAATAAAGCTGAATACACAGCTAAAGGAAATACAGAGTTTACGAACGCTTTAGGTCTAATAGATTTATTAAATACTACATTGCCATTTATGAAACTCAACCCGGGTGACAATTTGATTAAATATAATGCAGATACCAATGTTAATAATTTGGAGTGCTCAATATATTATTTGCCTCAATATATGGGGGTGTAAGACATGGCAGCAGATTTTAAACAAGTTGTGACGATATTAATATTTTCAAATACGAATTTCAATCTTCTTGGAGTAATAGATAATTATGAAAGCTTACAGATAGCAAGACGGTTTTATTCCATTGGTGGATTTGAACTGCATATAAACGCTAATAAAAATCATACTGAAGATTTGCAAAAAAATAATATACTCCTGTTTTTAAAACAGGATGATGATAAATCAGTATCACATATGGGCGGTATAATAGGACACCGTGAAAATCAAATAGCTGATGATGGCAGTACAACAGATGAATTGATTATAACTGGGACAACATTACAAGGACTATTGTCAAGACGTTTATGTCTGCCAACTGGTGCGGATGGATATGACAGTGAGAATGGCAAACAAGAAACCATCATGAAAGCATTTGTAAGCCATAATATAGTGGCTGCTTCTGATGCAGATAGGAATATATCAAATTTGATTATAGCGGCTGACCAGCAAAGAGGCGTTGATGATGCATGGCGTGCTAAATATGATAAGCTCTCCGATATGATGAATACAATAGGCACTTATGCAAAATTAGGATGGGATATACTATTTAGTATATCAGACAAACAATTCATATTTGATGTGTATCAAGGCAAGAACTACAGCATAAATCAATCGAGTTTAAACCCGGTTATTTTTAGTGCTGACTTCGATAACATCAAGGCTGAACATTTTATCCAGGATATTTTAAACAGTGCAAATGTAGGTTATTGCGGCGGACAGGGAGACGATAATAATAGGCTTATGCAGAAGGTTGGCTCTGGTATCGGACTGCAGAGGCAGGAAACATTTATTGATTGCAGCAATGCAGCAGATATGACGGAATTAACAACGCAAGGCTCTCAAAAACTTTCAGAAATGGCAGAAGTAAAAACATTTGAGTTTCAAATTATTCCGGATGTTTCTTTTATTTATAAGACGGATTATGATTTAGGCGATACTGTGACGGTTGTTTCAAGACGCTGGGGGATCCAAATGGATGCACAGATAACAGAGCTTAAGGAAATATATGAGCTTGGTAATAATAATCTCGAAGTTACAGTTGGTACATCCATTCCAACATTATTAACAATATTCAAACGTGCAACAAAACAAATAGTGAGGTGATATAATGGCAGAACATTCAAGTTTTTTTAATAGCGTTTCTGGTGACAGGCTTTATAAAGCTGAAGATTTTGCAAAATATTTTAGTTCTTTTATATCGAATGGTATTTTTCCGGATCCAAGTACAAATCTGCAGGTGCTTGTAAGTGGCAATAACGACATGAACATAATTGTAAAGGCTGGTTTGGCATGGATAAATGGGTATTTTTATTATCTTGATACTGATACTACTTTTACAATAGGGACCGCGGATGGAACATTAAATAGGATTGATAGAATTGTAGTACATTTAGATATCGCAGGCAGGGCAATAAATGTAAAAGTTTTAAAGGGAGTAATAGCAAGCTCTCCTACAGCGCCAACGCTGCAGAGGGATGCGGATGGGTATGATTTGGCTCTTGCTGATATAGCAATAAATGCCGGTGTAACGAGTATAAGCCAAAGCAATATAACAGATCAAAGGCAGAACCAAGACTTATGCGGTATAGTAGACAGCCTTATAACAGCAGATACAGCAACTTTGTTTAATCAATTTACGGACGGATTTAATAGCTGGTTCGCTGGAATAAAAAATACATTAGGCGAAGATGCAGCTGGGAATCTTTTGAATAAGATAAATGAACTTGCCGGAACTGGGCGGGCTGATGAAACGATAAAAGGAAATGCAGATAATATTAAGGCCTTAGACCAATCAGTTAATACGCATTTGGCAGAAAAGGCGACACAGACAACGTTAGGTCATGTTAAAATCGGCAGTGGTATAAACATGGATTCGAACGGAATAATTTCAGTGCCGCCAATTAAAAATATTACAGTGTATGATGAACTTAAACTATATATTGATGCCAATAATGGGAATGATAATAATA
>ENA-UOOH01002152-UOOH01002152.1-fermentation-metagenome-genome-assembly--contig:-NODE-2152-length-17622-cov-7.631582_pt1 | contig 17622 bp, 15 predicted proteins | sample MGYA00245778_ERZ724025 | MGnify/ENA primary metagenome ERZ724025 (study PRJEB28704, sample SAMN03018313) | fermentation metagenome | biome: anthropogenic terrestrial biome; feature: soil; material... | reverse complement strand
TATATCCGAATTAATATTCATGTTTGTTGCATTCACCCCAGTAAATAATTTCATTCCAACTGGTTACTTAATAACCATTCTGCATAAATTACTAATTCCAGTACTTAAAGTATACACCAATATCTGGTTGAACCCAACAGATACTACTCGTGTGCGATTATTACATCATAAAGAAAAGGCGCTAAAGCGCCTATGTTAATCAACGGTATAAAAGTATTAGATTAATATTGGAATCCGGTCAAGATAAAAAGGGAGACGGATTTATCTTCCACGGGAACCCGCTTCAGGGTTTATGCCCAGTTCTCGAGTTAATGCATTTTTGGAGAATCAGGAACCGTTGTTTAATTTCGTTCCATTCTAAATCCGTTAATAGTGAGAACCCATTTGCTCTTCGAATTAATGGACGAGGTTCGTTGTCCGCGTCTTCAAAGTATCCAATACTTCTTATTATATGAGGCATAACAGTTTTTACGGTAGGATACTTTTCTTCCATTATAGCTACAATCTGAGCAAACGATATTCCAGTATAAGTTGCTCAATTATTGAAGCCCCATTATTTGACCTGTTATAGGTATTATTATACCATAAATGCGGTATTTATTCACCCTGAAATGCCATTATATCCGGGCTTAGAGCTGTTTTGTTATTACCCTATGCGACCTTCAATTCCTCTATTTTGCCGACTTTCAATATACCATCTTCGTTATTCTTCCAGCAGCCAATCCACAACATTGCGCTTTTGGATACCATCATAATCTGCTGTTCCAAACGGCTCATCCAGTGTGAGCAGGTATTTGGGATAATTATCAGCTATTTTTTTAAAAGGAGCTAGTTCTCTTTTCAGCGTTTCTTCTTCCAGCGTTGTTGCTGCTACCTGATAATAGGCAAAATCGTCAGGGCTGATCGCTACAAAATCAACCTCGCCGCCGTCAACGAGCTGACCGACATACACCTCGTAGCCGCGCCTTCTCAGCTCCAGAAAAACGATGTTCTCAAGGATGTGTCCCACATCGCTTTCCTTTCCTCTGACAAGTACATTCCGCAGTCCAACATCAACGGCATAGTACTTACTCTGGGTGGTGAGAAACTGCTTGCCTTTGATGTTGTAGCGAGTCGCTTCATATAGCATCAGACTGTCAGTCAACCCACGGATATACCGATCCACTGTCTTCTGGTCAACGCCCTTGCCTTCGGATTTCAGAGTGTTTGCAATCTTTGTCGGTGAGACCTTGTTTCCAATATTATGGAGCATGAACCTGGTTACATTCTCCAGCATATTCACATCCTTTATTTTTAGCCGGGCAACGATATCATTCAGTAAAACAGTGTTGTAGATGTCCCGCAGGTATTCCCGCGCTTCCTTTTTCCCGTGACCATATTTCAGAATGTAGGGAAAGGAACCATTTTCCACATACAGATTAAACTTCTCGTTTTTGGATAGTTTGTACTGATTAGCGCCAAGACCAGAGCAAAATTCCCTGAAGGACAGCGGCAGCATTTTCAGTTCAACATATCTGCCGGAGAGTAGCGTAGCAAGCTCACCAGACATGAAGTAGGCATTGGAGCCAGTAATATAAATATCGCAGTTTTCTTTCAGGAACAGGCTGTCCACTGCTTTTTCAAACTGCTCTACATGCTGTATCTCATCCAAAAAGATATAGTTCATCCTGCCAGGCAGAAGCATAGGCTTGATATAATCATATAAAAGCCGATAATTACTCAGGTGCTCCAGGTCAATATCCTCAAAATTGAGCATGATGATTTGGCTTTGTTCCACTCCGTTTTCCAGCAGGTAATTGCAGAAAATATCGAACATGGTTGACTTTCCACACCTGCGGGCACCAGATACAACCTTTATGATTTGCTTTTCCTTCCAACGAATCAGCCAGTCGAGATATTCTTTTCGTTCGATTATACTTTGCATATAAACCTCCATCTCGCCGCACACGGCTATACAAATAGCAATGAAAAAGTATTTTTCACGCTATCACCTCTATGGTTTATTATACGCATTATACTCCGGTTATATCCGAAACTCAATATAATTAGGAATATACTCCTATTATATTCGCCATGATTATTTCCATGATTGCTAAATTTTAACGACCCAGCTCTACCTTTAGCACACTCCCCTTAGACTCCCTCCCGTATCCAACCTTGTTTTTAAGATTATGCAGTTATGGTAATATATTGTAAAGTCTAATCGATAAAATAGGCATACTTCTTCCTATACACTACCTGTTAAAGGTATAATGGCAGTGATGTTATGTCATATTAGAATAAAATTAGTCGTTGCCCTGGACTACCTGGTGGGCTACTCCGATGACCCGGCCAGGCGATGACTGCTTATATCAGGGTGAAAGGGGGAAACTACTATGAAATTTAAGGTTATTCTCTTTAAAGATGAGGATAATTATATAGTTGCCAGTTGTCCGGCCCTACCGGGTTGTGCCAGCCAGGGTAAAACACGGGAAGAAGCATTAGATAATATAAAGGAAGCCATTTACGGTTGCATCGAAGCTAGAAAAGAGTTGGGATTGCCTTTAGGGGATGAAGAAGTGGATGAAGTTGTAGAGGTGGAGGTGGCTATCTAATGCCACCATTACCGATTATCTCTGGGAAGCAAGTAGTAAAAGCATTTGAAAAAGATGGGTGGATATTTGATAGGCAACATGGTAGTCATATGATATTAACTAAACCTGGAATGCAATCTACATTGTCCGTCCCTAATCATAAAGAAATTGGTCGCGGTCTTTTAAAGACTTTAATAAAAGACTCCGGCCTTAGCATTCAAGAATTCATAAATCTTCAAAATAAATAAGTATTGCATCAGCATCAAGAACTGCTCATTAAATACCAGAAATTCTTCGATGATGAACTATCCTTTAGGGGATTCTTGACAAGATGATGCCAGGCACATCGAGTAGGAGGGGGGTGACTAACCCCCGTCCTCTCACACCACCGTACGTACCGTTCAGTATACAGCGGTTCATGTGGATTGACGAAGCGTTTGATATGTTTCGTATAAGCTGATTAGCCCTTGTTCTCGCCAGTAGGCGAGTCCGAGGGCTTTATTTAATTGTGGAGTCATTGATAGTCTCCAGTAAGCCTTTCTCGATTGTTGTGAGGATGATCGGAGATTTCCAGCTTCATCACGTTGTGCTGAGGCGGTACTACAAACACCATGTACTGCTCACAGATCCGTATTATGTTGTCGTCAGCGCAAATTTTAAGCGCCATTGCGAACACAAGGGATACTCGCCTGTTACGGTTGATCACTATGTAAAGTTGTCAGCGCGATTTATGGATTATCTTCTTGCTCAAGGCATACACGATTGCAGCCAAATCACTCTGCCGCTTGTAGGTGTATTTATAGTCCATAAGTTGCTCTCCCCGATAAAATTCCATAAACAAATAATAACCCTGTGTCCTGTTGTTAATTGCGATTTTAACTATACACAATACACAGACTTAAATGGATTTGCTTCTCATCCTTAAACAAGGTTCCCATCCTTATCTATAATGGGCAATCCGTTTTTTCCTGGTAGAGGCAAGGCCTTATACACCCTTCGTTTGTTACCCATAAACCATTCATAATTTCTACCATCTTTCGATGGTTTTATTGAAGGACGTGGATAATGAATAGGTAGGTTAATCTTGGGTTCATTTAATATTGTTTTAAGATCTTTTATATTCACTAGATCGTCAAATAAGCTAGCATTGTAAGCCTTACTTATAGTCGACTTAAATACACTAGCCAATCCATCCTTCAATCTTTTCATTTCCTGACCAGTATAATCAGACCAACCAGCACCACTCCTTGGTGTTTCATATCTAGCCTGTGGGTTGAATAATTCTATTGAGCTTATTTCAATCTGTACACTGCCAAAGCCAAGGGGCTTTGCATATCCTAACCTATGAAAACCTCCGTCCAACTGCAAAGACCATAACAAAGCCCCCAGTTCAACATCAGCCAGGTTATTGAAGTCAATAGTAAATTCAAACTGGGTTCGAGCTTTTTGAATACCCTTTACGGTTCGGTTCTGCCTTTCTCTTATTCCGCCATTATCACCTGGTCTTACCGATTCCTGCTCGTTAAAACTACTGTGATGTAAATAGTATTTTCGTCCTCTTAAGATATTGTTATCGCTATCATATCTGCAATCGGATTCATTAGCTCCATCCAATACCTTAGCTCCGTTCAATACCCTAGCTCCATCTAATTCTTTTTTTTCAGCTTTCTTTAAGAGATAGAATCGTCCAGTAGTTGGTTTCGGCGCACCTAAAATATCAAGCGTCTGGTTGAATGAGCCATTTTCTTTGGTTTTGATTCCATGGGAAAATTGTAGCCTTCCCCGGTAGGCTACAATTTCCTGGGTACTCTGTCCACCAGACTGTTTGTCCTGTCCTTTTACCCACCCGAAAACCCGGCAGGCTGGACAGAGCTTATCAAAGCTGGTGCATTTATGAAGTTCCGCCACTAATAAGTCTCCAATGCTATTCTTATGGTATACCCTGGGTACTAGTACAGGAACCAACTTTTCTATGCAATGGTTGTCTCCTTCCTGTTTAGCCCAAGCATAAACTAAATCTCCTTCAAACAACTTCAATTTATTATTCTGTATAAACAGACTAACCTTACTGTTCTGAGCAGCAGTTTCAATTTGTTCTTTACGTTCATGATAATCATTTAAAATTTTTTCAAATTCATCCTTTACCGCTTTTGCTATTGGTAAACATAAAGGATCATCTTCCTTGCACCAGAAAAAACGCTCATCATGTTTACCATTTATGTTTTTTCCTGTATAGTACAGCCAACCGCACCTTTTAATCTGATTTAAATCCTGATTGGGTTCACCAATGTTGTCTTCCTTATCACTAATTATAATAATCTCCCAATAAGAAAAACTACCTCTGTGATGAGTTTTGTTTTCCAGTATAGCCCATAATAATTTGTGTCCATCTCGCCATTCCTCGTTAATCGTAATATTCTGGTTGTTATTATGTCTATACTGAGGAACCCATGCCGCATATTGTGATTCTTTAGGAGCACCTTCAGGATTTAGAGTAGAATCACCACATAACAATTGCAGGTAAAATTCGCCTTTACTATCTTTACAAACTCGCCCTGGAACTAATCGCTTCGCTTCTTGAGGAAGACAACGATAAGTAAGAAGTTTGTTATCAAATATTGAAAAACAGGAATTAGTAGCAGCCTCAAAAACCGAGCGAATCATCCCCCGTAAGCTGGAAGCGGGGATAGCTTTTTTACCTTCATATTGAAAAAACCTGTAGATCTTATGCTCCGTGTTATCTGAATCCAATTTTATCCCATGGGAATCTGATATGAATAAAGGTGTGGCAGCCGTAAGCACACAGTTTATTCGTCCGTTAAGCCCTACATAGCGGTCATGTCCCGGAGGGCGGCACCTGAGCAGTAACTTAACATCGCGAGGGTCATCTTCGCCAGTCTGGCAGGGTGGCAGGTAATGTACGAAATTGTAGGGATTGTGGAAAGCAGGCGTTCCCTTAGACTTGTTATTCCGCTTATCGCCGGATGAAGGGGTTGAACTACGCACCTTTTCTTCGCTATATATGATTTGCACATTATTGGCGGGTGGAAATTTTTGTCCGGGTAAATCACTTTTTTCACCGGGGTCAAAAGTTATTTTCATACCTTTTTTTAGTAAGGCAGGTTTCATATTCTTGACAAAACCATAGGAAAAATGATACTGCTGGCCATTATCTCCAGTAATGAAACCATATCCATTTTTCAACTCTTTAATTATTCCGGTAGCCATAATTAAACCCCCTCCAAACGAGTAAACCAGATAAACTCTACCTGTCCCGCATAGCTATACTGTTTGAACACCAGCACTACTCGCTCACTATCATTATCGAGCGGGTATTCCAATCTAGCGCTCCCTACCCTATTATCGTACCAACGACCTACTTCAGCTTCATATTTTCCCCACAACATGGCCTTTTCTTCCGAGCAATGTAAATATTCGATTTCTTGTTGTTCGTCCCAGAAATTATGGAAGTTGAAGCTACTTTGAATAACCGGCTTTAATTCCCCCACAAACCTCCAGAGAAATCGATTACCATCTCGTCTGATATCCAGATCACCAACTCCACCAAAGATTCTTCCCCGCTCCAACAGCTTGCTATCCGGTAGAGTTCCCTTTTCGAATTTAACCTGGTAAAAATTATCCCATATACGGTAAGGCATTTCATGTAACGGCCATTGGTTCATAAAATTGTCCAAAAGATTTACTGTGAATTCCCCGCCTATAATTGTAAGCTGCCCGGCTTTGACCTGATTGTCGGGATCAAGAAGCGATTCCATTAATTCATTAGTAGCATCAACACTCTTATTCATTTTTTTCACCCCCCATTACCGTCTGCAAGGGATACAGCTCTTCTAACTCTGTTCCGAAATAGCTATCACAAGTATTACGCACTTTATTGGAACGGACAAAACTTTGCCACTCCGTTTGGAAATCCTTTAGCCATTCTTGACAAAGCTCATTCCAGATCTCATTACCTGCCAAAGCTCCCTTTTCGGTTAATATAGTTCTCCTATAAAGACCAACCCCCCGTATGTTGCTTAATCGCGATAAATTGTCCGACTCAAATGGTATATCCTTGTCACTTAAAAAATCAATAGTAACTTTCCAATTATTGGCCTTTACCTTGCCAAAACCCTTGGATGCACCGAAGCCTACTGGAATCATATCCTCTTCCAGATCACGCAATACCAGAGCCAATAGGCCTAATTCCCACCTCTGCGGGTTTTCCATCAATATACGCACTTGAAAAGCAGGCTTCCACAGTGCCAGAGCATCAAATTTCGCACCACCAAAGCCTCCCCCGGTGAAACGGTCAATGGCCAGGAAATCCAAGGCTTTATAGTTGGGATACGTATTAGGAACCAGGCTAGCATCCTCCACCCTTAATCTGCTTCCCCACCGCGGACTGCCGAAAAGCTGGCAGGCTAAACACAAATCTCCGTCTTCAGGCTCTATTTCAGTTTTAATCCCATTCCTCGTTAATAAAGAGTCACAACTCTCAAGGGGTATATTCATGCTTTTCCCATCCTCATCACCCCGAATCAAAGGATCACAGGCCGGACAATGATCAAGAAAACACTGGCCAGGCTCCTTCTCATTCCCGGCCCTGTAACTACTCAGGGTGCGGAGAATCTTCTCTGCCTGGGAACGCATCGCCCCGCGCAGGCTGGAACCAGGTAATACCGGTCCTCCCGCATTAAAAATCCCTCCCATCAAGGGGGCATGGTCAAAACCGGTCAGGGCTTGTTGCGCCAGGTCATTGGTTAGAAAAGGTCCTTCGGCCTGAAGCGTAAAATCAAAGCTGACCCAGCATGATGACAGAATGCTGTTATTAATAAACTTGGCTAAACTTTCTGATGATGAGAGGGGATAATTACTGGCGACAATGTTTTGCCGCCCCTTTTTCAGTTTATCCTCCAGCCATTCTCGGGCTTTTCCACCCGCTTTTTCTTCATTACTACCAATATACTTGGCATCCCAGGGGTCATCGTTCTCTAAATAGGCCATCAAGTGTTCCGGTTCATTAAAATCCCATCCTTTTAAACTGGGGTAAAGCAGGGAAAATGATCCCAGGCCACGCGAGCCTCCCCCTCCCAGGTTCCCGCGTCCATTATTCTCCAGCCATTCGGCCAGTGTACTGGCTAGCAGGATTCCTTGATTATCATCCAATCCGCTCCATTGCAATTTGAGGATAAAAATAGCCCCCTGAGAAATCACTTCCTGATCAAAGCGGGCTACAGCAGCTCGATTGGCGGTGCCGGTCTGTCTCTGGATACCAACATGATCTCTTACCATAGGTACACCGCTGCTATTTTTCATAACTGCATCGTATATCCAGACCTTGGAAGCTGCAGCACTGTATTTAGCCAAAGTTGATTCGTTATCAACTGGATTAATATCGCCAAATAATTTGCACACCTGGCAACCACAGGGCCGGCCTTTTTCATCATCATTTTTACCCCTGGCATATAATGCTTTACAAGGTTCGAATCCTAAACGAGGTGCCAACCTCGTAGCCTGCCCTCTGAGCACTCCCGCCAGAGATGACCCGGGTATCAGGAGTTGACTATTGGCGTTTCTGTATACGGGTAAATCGGTGAAATCATCAGATAACCCCGCTCCGATGTGCAGTGGGGTATTAAAGTGAAGCTGAGCTGAAAAATAATAACGCATTGAATCCACTATCCATCCCTCCTTTTCGCAGCGGCAACCGAGCTGATAAGCGCTGCCAAATGTTGTGCCATCAGGCGTTCTCTTGCTTTATCAGTAAGTTTACTATTTTCCCATTTATCCCATTGGTTTATTTCATCCCATATTTCCTGCAACTTTTCGATTCCTTTCTTACCTTTGTCTTTATCCTCAAAAAAGTGTTTTTTATCACGATGTTCAAGTTCACCAGCTACACCCGCAGGAACTTTTCCTAATTTTTCTTCAGCAGCATTTAAATTATCTGAACTGCGCAATATACGAGCAAAAGCAGTCCAATTATCGGCAGTTTTATCGGTTATAAAACCGCCAATACTTTCCTGGTATTCACTCAATATATACTGTTCTAACCATTCAAATGATTCTTTCTGCGTTTGTTTTTCGGATAACAAACTCTCGGGTACTTTCTGTCGATTAAAATTATAAGTGTTGCCAATCAAAGATAATGGATGGTTGAACGCTACTCTACCAAACCCTTCAGTACGCCTGAGTCCTATACCGTTTACTTCAATTTGCTGCAGGCATGAGAGTATATCCTGATCATCAAAATTAATTACAAATTGGATAGTCGACCCAGCCATTAAGGCTATATCGCGGGAACGCGGCAGTCCGCTCCGGGTATTAAAGGAATCTATCGGGCGGCTGCGGCTAAATGAAAGGCCGATTTCCTTTATACTAATTACAGAACAATTACTGCTTTTTCTTAATTCACTTTCCAAAGTGCTTATTTCATCCAGGCTGGTAAGAAAACGTCCCCAGCGATCCGGGATAATGGTATCAGTAAGCAATGTCATGGTCAGCTGTTGATCCTTTTCAGGGCTTTCTCCAACGCGGTTTTTAATGTCAACCCCAATCCAGCTATCCGTCAATACCTTCGCCGCACCCTCTTCGGCAACTGCTGCCCGGCAGCGCCCGTAACCTTTTCTCCACGCTTTACCTATAAGCAGTTCGAAGTCCTGGTTGACATCAGGAATAGCCGCAGATGTTTTAAACTGGCTCCAAGTTTCTTCGCTATCACACAATATATCTCCTATAAGCCACTGGTCTTCCGTCAATACTATGTAGCGATATAGCGAATCCTCTGGAACCCTGCCAGTTAAGGGATTAATATGAATATGGGTCTCCAGGCGCTTCACCGGCTGGTGATGAAACGGTGAAGCCTGGAGAATAAGCATACCCCCAGGCTCTTCCAACTGATAGCCACAAGCGCATCGGTTATTCGCATTTACCAATCGGTTTACCGGAGGGTGTTCTCCATTATTAGGGCTAAAGCTATCTACTTTTTTACATCCTGCCAGATTGAGCGGAGCAGATAGAGCCGGATTTAACCGTACATCTGTTAGTTTGGCTAGAGTCAGAAAAGGGATGCTTATTTTCCCCTGTCGTATTAGCTCAATCAGAGTACTTTCATCAGAACCATTACTTTGGTTTTTGAACGATCGTGCTAGTAAAGCCCCTGCCAGAGTGCTTCCAGGTATTCCCTCAAAACTTTCAAAAGAAGCTCCTGTTTCTCCCCGTCGCGATACCAGCAGCGGTTCTTCCAAATGTACTACCAGGCGGGCACGCCAGGGATTTTTAGAATTATTCTGGTCTATATTATGAGTTTTTAGATTAATATTCTTAGTTTCTAGTCCTTGATTGTTAACCTGCATTTGAGCATTAAAATCCACTCTACCCCGAACCCATGAGTTATTGAAAAGGCTCAACATGTCTTTCTCAAAATTTTCCGACGAAATGCCGTTCGATGATGGTTCTATTTTTATTGCATGCAGTAAACAATCTCCGCTCCCCCGGCGACGCCCCGATCCAAAGCCTCTTACCATACGTGCAGCAGCAACCACAAAACTCGCCGATACTAAATCCGGGCAATCGACCCGGAAACTAAAAACCTGAGCAGCAGTTCCTTCTTCTCTTCCAAACAGATGCTTTTCCCGGGCACGCCGGGTTCGCACATCCACACTGGAACGATACCGATAAGAGCTATCCTTGCCCCAATTGTGCTCCGAAACCACTCCCTGCTCCATGTCTGGTACTGCCGTACTTACCCCTAACCGACCGGGATACTTCGGGCTTCCAAATAGGTAGCACATAATACAGGGCTTATCTCCTTTTTTACAATTATCCACGGATGTTTCCATTCCACAATAATTGTACTTCTTTTTTAGCAAGGTCTGCTCCAGCAGATCTCGAGCGCCCTGGCGCAGAAGCCCTGCCAGGCTGCTTCCCGGAATATAAGGGGAGCCCGCTTGATCCCTTAGTAGAGTAGAATCGCACCACGAGCCCAAGCCGGTTCCTGAAGCAATATGATAATCAGACTTCAGCTCTATTTTAAAATCCAACACATACAACGGCTTCACCTCCTATAGCTCATTTCCCGTTACTTTTTCAAGGAAATCCCACATTTCAATTAGGTCAGACAACCCGCAGGCATAATACCTGTCATTTTCACGCACAACATTCCTCCACGGGCTGTTTTCCCCACCACCTAGCTCGTGTAAAATATTTTCCAGCGCAATTGATTCAGATGGGTTACGTGCTACACGTTTTTTAAGATACGCGAATTGTTCGTCCCATTGCTTTTCCCTTTGCCGATCGTCAAAGTTAATATTATCAAATAACCTTCGTAGGGAATTCAGTCGCTGCGAAGAAAATGAATCACCTTGATAGCGACTCTCATGCAGGGTTTTAATGTCCAATCCGAGGTAATCTTTCGGTGGTTCCCCCACAAAATAAGGGCGCACAGAATTACGATGCTTTGCACCGCTTATATATTCCGGCTCCAAACCATCGCCACTAATAACTTCGAAATTTATAGTTAATTGGGGATGTCCATCACCATCCTGGCTAATTCGGGCCAATCGCTTTGCTTCGGATAATAATGCTAAACCACGCTGGTATGCGAGCGCATAAGGGTAGTTAGCCTTACAATACACCAGAGCAGCAGATATTCCCGGGCGTTTTCCCCCTAATTTGGCTTTATCAACCACATTCTTCATTTTAACGCTAAATACTCGGCAAAAGTTCTCAGTCATAGATAATGCTATAGGGGCTGCCATAACCGCCAAACAATCATCGCCCCCCAGAATAGCAGGATATATCGGAACAGGTAGCTTATCCGTGTATGTCTGTTTGTTGTAAAGGTAGTTCAAACCCAGAGCAGCACTATTAGCCAGTGCCTCTTCCAGTGATTTGCTTAATCCCTCTGAAAATTCCCTCATTTGCTGAGGATTCTTACAGTCATCAAACAGCATCCCCATATCATTGCCATCAGCCACTAGATAAGCAATATAACCCCCAGCATCCAGGCCCTGCAAACGCTCTAATTCTTTAACTGGATCAGGATTAAATATCTTTTCACTAATTAAGTCATTATTCATTTCTTTTACTTGGTCATTTACCAGTTGATAAAAAGAATGAACAAATGACTTAAATTCTCTTCTGCGCTCATTTTCTTTTTGGGCACAGGAAGGGCATAGGTACTTATTATCCTCCATATATTCACCTGCCAGACCCATACCACAGGAGGCACAGAAAGCCATGAACGACATATGCGCACTTGTTACCGGATATCTTCTCCTTATCTTGGCCTCCACCAGTTTCGACTGCACTTCTTGCTGCACCTTGTGGAAATCATTATCAATAACTTCTACCGGTTCAGCTATAGTAAGAGTTCCTCCCAGTGCTCTGCTATAATATTCGGCCAGGAGTTCCCCACATTGTGCTGCAATCTCCTTGTTATCAAACTGCAGGCGAAATGTCCCGCCATCAGCAATAATAATGCAATCATTAGTATCAAACCCGACTTTTTCTAACAATAAGGGTGCCTCTTCCTGACAGAACCGGGAAAGAAAAGCACTCCCCCCTACCACCTGAGCCAGGCGGGTCGAGCGAAAAAGAAACTCCTGAATCTTATCGGCCTCGGCAGCCAGTAAATACCTTGCCACCCTAATCCCCCTTTCCCATTGAACTATAATATTTTGGAAGTCCGCAAATGTCCGCCAGTTTTTCCCATGTGTGTATTCCCCATTGCTGTTCTTCTTCTTTATCTTGTCTATCCTTATTTAACGAATTCTCAACCCAGGCATTAAAATTATCCAAGTTCATTTCAACTAATTGAAGTGCACTAAGAGCATTGGATTCATTGACAGGAAGTGCCGCATGGATAGTTTTATTTCTAAATTCGGCTAATTGATTACTATTAATCTGGACTCCATTGCGGTTTTCCACTTCACTCCATTTAGCATATCCTAGAATGTATTCAAGCTTTTCTTTCTTAAATTGCATCCATAATGTCTTTTTACCTGAACTATTCTTCGGACCCTTTGCTTTACCTCCATTTAATAACGCATTAAAAAAACCCACAGTAGCTTTTTTAATAATCAATTCTCTTATTTCACTTCTTGACTCTTTTTTTGTTTGCTCATTAATTCTGTCCTTATCCCACCATATCTCGCATCCTTCTAAATCCTGTTCATAATAAATAGTTAACCAACGTACAACCCTAGCTTTCATAAGGAATTCATTAAGACCTGCACCACGCAATAAGGCTGATCTGTAGTCACGATTGTTCTCTATTAAACGGTTTATTCGCCTGAACTCATCTTCGGCATAAACTTGTACCAAATTATTATTACCATACAGATCGCCCCGCTCAAGTTCATTGTATTTTTCTATGGCATTTTCTCCTTGTTTAGGCCATCTGTCTCCAAGTATTTGAACAGCTATAGGAGAACAAAATCCATTATTGCATAAAGGCTTAAATTCATCTTTATTAAGATATTCAAAGGCATCTGCATAAAGGTTGTTATCCCATTTATCATAGAAATCCATCATCATCCGTAGGCCTCTTAACCCTTCAATCTCCTTTTGAGGTAGAGTTTGTTCTAAAGCAGAAATAACACTTTCGAGCATTTGGCTGCAGGTTTTAAAGAAATGGTCTTTATACATTTTCCTGATTTGTTCCCAGTCGCCGAGTTTAAAGAAGGAATACGGATTGGATAGAAGTGAAGGTTTGCATCGAAACCCATAAGGACGGCCTCGATATTTGTCATAGGGTTCATCGAAATCTACGTATGAAATAGGCGTTCGGGTAAAAGCCCCAAACAGAAAAGCACCGGCTACCATGCTCTTTTTAGCACCGGTTATATCAATTAGAAATGGTTCCTTTTCATTGCCCTCTGCTGATACACTGGTGCTGCTGTTATTGTCCTGGTCTAAGGAATACTGATAAAACATCTGCAGAATCTGGAATACCCCGGTTGGATTTGAAGGATCAATGCTATTCTTCAAACAGAAATTGTTTGTCACCTCAATTACTGACGGAAATGCTTGATTTTTTTCAATTAAATCGCAAATGTGTGTTCCACGGTCCCAACCACGCTCATTTTTACCATATTCATTACTTAATAAAAGAAATACTCTTTTAGGTTGATATATCTTAATAAGCTGAAATAGAGGCTCCAAGCTGTATCCAACCAGGAATACCAAGTTATTATACTTTTTATCCGGAAAGTTTTCCCCGAGTTTTTCCTTGGCATATTCAAGTTCAGCATCGAGCAGGCTAATTTCACCACCATTTATCCTAAGACCACAACCTATGTAAAACTCACGCAACAACGTATATTTATCTTGTCCTTCCTCAAGTTTCCAATATTGCCACGTATACTTTTCAAGTTGTCCTTCATCCATTTCCACTTATCACCTCGATTCTCTTTGTACCCTGCCTCTCTCCCGCGCCTCCTGTAAATTAACAATCTCCGCTACCTCAAAGCGCGGCGGGATGGCTCCTGTTACCGGGCGCAGGCATATCGTGGCTGGGAAATACCTCATCCTGCCGTGAAGCAAAGCCAGCATTACCGTAGTACTGTAATTAAGTGAGGGAAGATTAATAAGCAGAGGCAGGCTCTGCCATTCTTCCGCAGTTAGGCCCACCTCCTCTATCATGGCCTCCACCTGTTCAACCAGCAACCGGTTTACGTCAATCTGGGAAGTAATTTGAATTACTTTTGATACTTTCTTACCTATCATTTTTTCTATTGCAACAAGCTGCTCTTCCGTAAGGGGATGTGTAAAGTTGATTATGTGTATGTCTATCATCTCCTTCCCATTTCTAACCTTCTCACCTATACTCAAACGTAAACCGCCCTATAAACCTCTGTACCTTCTTTCTTACCGAACTTTTGGAACCGCTACACAGCTGTAGAACCAGGATTTCTGGTTATTGGGATGGTAGACGGGATGACCTTCCTCACTGGCGCATATTTCTTGCAGGGTAGCCAGGGTTTCCTGATAAGCCTGTTTTAGCTGCTTGCCCTTACAACAGTAGGAAGCTGCCATCAACCCGGTTCCCAAATGAAGAACCCGGAAGGTAAGCGATGGGGTTGGACTACCCACGGATAAAGATTGCTTTGCCCATTCCCACCCTGCATCCTCGTATCCGGCCTTAAAAGCAATTTCAGCCAGGTGGCGGTAGATTAGTTCCCAGGGGTAGTGATTAGTCGAACCAAAAACTGCCTTATTTGATTCTGAATCTGGCGCCGCAATTTCAGGTTTTTAATTTTGCTGCCATGTAAACCTTCTGGATAAGTGAGTTTATGTTGGAAACATATCTGCTCCAGCAATGTTTGCAATTTTTTCGCGGCCTGCTCCGGGTTTTCGCCTTTATAAACTAAACCGGTATTAAGCTGGGCATGTTCTTTTGCCGTTTCAAAAATTCCGCTCTCATCTAAAAATACAGCCAACAATACAGCTCGCCTCCAACGGGAACAGTAAAAAGGATACCTCATGATTTTTATTTTCGGATCATTTCTGTGAGCCTAGAAATAGCAGGTGTAGTGATAGGTGGCAGGATAACTGGTGCGTCTATTGCATGGTATTCTTTCTTTAATTATTCTCGACAAATTTTCATAATCCTGCCATATTTTTGGAGTTTACCTCTAAATATAAAATTAATCAGCATCTCAATGCCCTGGAAAGCGGGCGGGCATTTCTAAACTCTAATTTGAAAGTATGCCTTCACCAACTCTAAAGCAAAATCCCCCATTTCCCTGCGTTGGTGACCACCACCATAAAGCGGTTCAATGCCATAATGTTCGCAGAGGCGGTTTACTGCCGTAATCAGGGTAATCAGACTATCATGAATCTTGCTACGCCGGTTGTCAATTTCCGCCAAGTCGGAGTCGGAATGATAAACCCTATTCAGAATTCCACAAGCTTGCAATTGATAGCTGTGTTCGGTAACAACCTCCACATATTTGATACTCTGCCTTACTAATCGGTCAACCAATCCCATTTTCTGCTGCGGGTCGCTATCATTTTGAATGCACTGCAATAACCTGAGAATCCTTTCGTTAACCATTAATCTCCCCCCCATTAGTCCTTTACCCCAATGCCCTGAAAAGTGGGCCGGTCATTGTTACGACCCCATTTTTGAAGCGGTGGCACTAGAAATCATAATTTACTTGCTAATGCCACGACTATTTTTATCTTTTTATCCCTAATAAACAATCCATTTTATCAATAAAAATATTGATATCCCGTCTCACACTACTGGAAATCTCGGAGAGATTGTTCAATGCTTTAATTATTTTCTCCGGGTGAATATTGAATCCGTATATATTGCGAAATACATGTCGAAATCCACGTAAGTCATCTATTTGAGCAGCAGTAGCATTATCTAATACTACAGGTCTTTCTCCTGGCATTTCCCAGGTCATTTGTTGCAGTAATTTTTTATGCCAGCCTTCGCCTTTAGGAAGAGTATTATCAATATCAACTGCAACATTGATAAATATTTTTTCCAAGCAGGAATAATAGTCGTGTAGATAAGTTCCCAAAACCCTACATGAATCCTCATCTGTTAAAGGATAACCTCTAAAAGTATCCGTATGAACACCGGGGAACAAATCATAATCTACCAGACGACCCTCAATCCGGTTAAGGTTTGCTAATTCTTCCTTAATTCGCAGCGTAAAGGCATAGTAATCCTGTTGATCAATCATAATTCCAACCCCTGCTCCAGGACTTTTTCTCTTAAAGAGGGGAAAGCGTCTTCATAACACACCAGATCAAAAGGGAAAGGATCAGCTGTAGCCTCAACCTCTACCCAGGCTTTCCAGTAGTCACCCTTCAGGTTAACAACCAGTATATCTATATCAGAACGTTCGTGAAATTTACCCCAAACCAATGAACCGTATAAGTATACTTTTTTCGCCTGATATTTATCTTTTAGCAATACCGCTATTTTGCTGGCTTTCTGCCGGGCCTGCTCATTGCGTTCTTTTCTTGCCTTTTCGTTTTTATGGCGGTTTTGCAAAAATGTATCCAAAAATTCTTGGCTGAGCCCTTTTTGCAGACATGCTTCTCTCCACTCTTTGGAGCCAATCATATTAAACACCCCTTTTATAGGCAATTACCTGTTATAACTTCATCGCCTCATTAATAGCAAATTATAAGGATTGGTACAATTAATATCCATTTTTCCCAACTCCATTATATTGAAAATTCCTGTTTCGTTCAATGCCGGGTTCTATTAATCTGCCTGGCATGAGCCGGTATTAGTTTCCTATTTCCTTAGCTATTTTTTCTATCTCTTTCTTGGGTAGCCCTGTAGCATCAACTATCTGCTCCATGGAAAACCCCATTTTTATTAATCCTTTCGCCACTCCTATTTTACCCTGTTTTGCTCCGACCTCTATGCCTTTTTCCATGCCCTCTTCTCTAAATATCTCCGCTAATGTCATTACTACCTCACTCCCTTCCGGATAAGTAGTTTCAATTTTCTTTACCACCGAATTGAAATCCGCCCTGGTTAAATCGGCTCTGGCATTAAATATATACCTCATCAGGGTCTCAAAGTACTCTATTCCTGTCTGTTTATCCTCTAGTTCCCGCAGGTATTCCGCCGCTCTAAATAAAACCTCAAATATCCCCTTAATATCTTTTCCCTGTATGTCCCTTAACATAGCTATTGCTATTCTATTTATAACCCCGCCTTTTATCTCATCATCTGTATACCGCGAAAGGTCATAAAGTAAGTATTCATAGTTGGGGGTAAATTTTTAATGGCTTCCGGGAGGTCTTCGTATCCGGTTATCATTTCTCCCAGGGTGGTTCCTATTTTCCAGCGGTCTTTGCCATGGTATACTACCAGCGGTATTATCACCGGCAGTTCATCAGCTTTTTCTTTGCTTTTAGCCCTGAATCGCTACCCCCCTCTCTTGACCCCCTCCGGAGTCATAAGAAGTTTTCCCCACTTTCATAGTAATCATAACGCAAATAATTATGTACATGACGTTTACGAGTTGATACCAGGCAGCTTTCGCAATAGCCACTTCCCTCCAGC
>ENA-UOOH01002150-UOOH01002150.1-fermentation-metagenome-genome-assembly--contig:-NODE-2150-length-17633-cov-55.946012_pt1 | contig 17633 bp, 14 predicted proteins | sample MGYA00245778_ERZ724025 | MGnify/ENA primary metagenome ERZ724025 (study PRJEB28704, sample SAMN03018313) | fermentation metagenome | biome: anthropogenic terrestrial biome; feature: soil... | reverse complement strand
ATTCACGTCACTAGGTGGATGAATCGGCACGGCATTTACTACGAAGATGGACAGTATCGGGTAGTTTTTGCATCGAAGGCCAGCCCGGAGTTATGTGAGATATTTGGCAAGTATGAGGATAAGAAATAGATGGGGAAACATTTTCACCGTTCATAATATTTTTTTCGCAAACACAAGAGGGGGAAGGGCGAAGGGGCCGAAGGCGTCCCTTCACTTGTGAAGGGGGACGCCGTAGGCCACGAAGCCCGACCAGATGCGAAGGAGAAACTATAAATACTAGTCATTGTTGGCCTATCGATATGTCACAAAATTTATATGAAGACATGATCGATGCAGAAGTTTCAGGTGATCGACTAGTTATTTGCTTTAATGAGCAAGACCAAGAATATCGTGCGTTCCTGGAAACACTCGAAGGCATTGAATTTGGGCCCATAACCTTTGATGATAATGAAGAATTTGGGGCCTCATTCTTGAACAGCAAAGAAAATAGTGACAAGATCAAAGCAGCCGGATATAGTCTAATGATTTCAAGCAAGATATCAGAAAAGTGATAGTTTTATAAATCATAATGATTCGTAAAAATCTTTTTTTCGCACTAATTTGATTATAAATGTCTGGAAGAAATTCTGAATTGATTGGATTTTGGGTAACACCGGATGTCAAAGCGAACATTCAGGAGCATGCCCAAAAGAGCGGGCTATCAGTATCAACTTTTTTAAGAATACTGCTTGAAAATTGGCTGGAAATTGAATATAGAGATTGAAAAATACGTTTGAGGCACAAAATATGAAGTTTTTTAACCACAATAATGAATTTAAAGCACGCGAAAAGGCGCTAAAAGCTTTAAAAAGAACCATTGAAAGCGGACGTTTTGACAAAGAGAAAATAATAGAACTTATGTATATGTGGCAGAGCTGCATACAACAGGAAGTCAATTTGTTTGGGGAGTGCACGGCCATCCTAAATCAGATTGCGGAATCAGAAGAAGCAGAAGATACTACCAAACCATAATATTATTTTAATAACCAGATGTGAATTAATATGATTGATAATGAATTAAATACGCTTATTGGAAAAATACTGAGAATCGATATCCGGGAACGTGACGCCCCATTGTACGGGAAGCTGATCGAGGTCACCCCCTTTTGGATCACTATCGAACGGAAGAATGGAAGCAACCGCATCATAAGCATTGCAAGAATTTCCGGGATTGAACCTGTGAGGGCCCAATCATGCTAGATAAGATGGGACTGTTGCGGGCTGTGGCGTTATTGATGGCAGCGCAGCAAGGCGTCATTGATCTCACGGATGATGATAAGGCGCTCATCTGCAAGGCATTGGGGAATCATGCGCCGAAGAGTGGGGCTTAGGCCCCTTATTTTTTGAAAAATCAATATGGTGAGGGCTAAATGGCTACTAAGAAAATGGGGTCGGGCTGGCTGAAAATATCAACACCTGAAGACATGGAAAAGGCACTGACCAGGATGCTCAACAAGATTCTGATGTGTGAGGATCCACTTTTACATGCTGGACGATTCGCGTCGCTGGTGAATTCTTGGGTCAATGTGCACAAGCTTTCTTTGGAAGAGGAAGAGATAGCCGCGATCAAGAAACGGCTTGATGCAATAGAGCAAATGAAAATAATTGAGAATGAGAAACAGAAAATAATGATTAATGGTGGTAAAATTGAGCAGCTTGAGTAGTCTGGAGAAGCGAATTGAAGTACTGGAGTCCGCAATACCATTCGGGGCTGATCCTTTACAATTAATAATTAACAATCTAAGCGATAACGACCTGGGGTTGCTTTCGGAATACCGGGAATTGCATGCGGCTGGTTTCGATACCGAGGAGGTTCGGGACATGATGGGCAATGATAGTTTTGAAATGGCCCTTGATGTTATGAGGGGAGTGGATAGTGAAATTGCTAGGCTGACTGTGCCCCCCAGCCGGAAGTTGGTAGCCGGGAAGAAGATGCGGGCTGTTATCGACAGCGGGATTGGCGGCACTAAGAGGCAAAGAAAATCCGACCCCGAACCCGATATGGGGATCGATAATGGCGCCTTCTGACATCCATAAGGAACTTATATCCGCGAAAAGGCGCATGGGCCGATTCCTGGAGAACGGGGATATCAAGCACTTTATATTTTCAGCTCATCGATATGCGGCTTTAATGCGATATCCAGGCGAATCATGGTATCGATCATAGCATTCTGAATCTCGGACCACTTGGTATTTTCGTCGCGATAACCTCCAATATTCAATGTCTTCATTATCCTGCATGCTCTTTTATTGTCAAGGCGTTGCCATTCAAGTCCTTCGCCGAAGCCAGCATTTATGCTTGCTTCATTTTCGCGAAAAGTGTCAAATATCCTTTTATTTCTTCTTTTATTGCGGCTGTCAATGTAAAGCTCTACTTTGGCTTCGTGCATAAGAATATCATATTGATAATATAATCCAGCTTTCCCCGCACCAGTAGATATATAACTGCTTTTTTGTGGAGAAATATTTGCATAAAGATCTGTTTTGCTTTTTGCTAAATTGAGTAATTCTTCCCAGAATTTGTATCGAATATTATCGCGCCCATCTGGGTCTTCTGGCTCTTTTTTAATCTGTTCTGGATTTTTCCCAACTATCAGGGTCAATAAAGGTGCATGGTTTGATTCATCAATTTGTATGGCTTCTAATTTTAATAAATAAAATGCTGCATCTGTCGATTCATTGAGCCAATTGATTGCATTAATGTGTTCAGGTCTGGGATAAGCGTTTATCCAGATAGCGCTTTTTGCACTAAAAGCCGTTAAGTATGTGATTAGCTTTCCTAGATGGTCATGATCACTCGGTTCAAGTTGATTTTCGATAACCACGAGGTCCCCAGAATCCGCCTTTGCAATCATGTCTACTGAAAAATCGCCTGCTTCCTGCTCAATTTTTGCATCAGATAGATATAATTCGATCTCCTCATGTTCTAGCACTTCATTCAGGACTTCGATGTTATCTCTGAGCCACGGAGTGAAATTTTGAGCTTCATCTTCCCAGACTTCACGCAGCGACGGTCTTTGCAGCTTCCCTATTGGTACTAAAATCCCTCCCGTTATTTGAGCTAGGTTTTGCAGGAGGCGATCATAGGATTTCAGTCTTTTCATTTCAAACTATTATTATATAAACTGTTAATTTTAAGTTAAAGGACATATATTTTGCATTAATCAAGTCTTAAACTAACTATAACGTATATAACCAGCCTAAAAGTTTAAATACTTGGCACAACTAATTAATGGACAAGCAAATTGAGGCCAATCACAAAATCGCGCTTAAAAGACTGAATTGGGGCAGAATAGACTAATAATATGTAGTTGTTATACTCAAGATCTATTCTCGCAGGAGTTCAAGGGTTCGAATCCCTTTCCCCGCATATTTTATTATAAAAACAGGTCATTTCAGGATAAGGACTATAATTAGCATAAAACTTATAATTTGGTATGCAAACATTTTGCAGGAATAAAGATTAAATAGACGAAATTCGGATTGTTTATTTTATATTGCTAGGACTGAACTTTGCAGATTCTAGCCCTATCCACAAAAACCTGCATGTCTTCAGCCCCCGGTTTGAACAGATGTGATACTCGAATATGACTAAGAATTGAATGAGAGGTTTAAATCGTGATAAATCAAGCCGTTATCTGGACTCTGATAGCCTTCATCTCCTTCGCAGGCATAGCCTTAGGTGGATATGATCTATCCGGAAGCGAAAAAGCAGAGAGCCTTAGCACTTCCAGCTCCGCCTTGCAGGGAATTGAGGCTGGCGCCGGCGCTCTTGCCGGTGCAGAGATACCACAAATGACTGCCACCGCAGCAGGAACTGAGCAAGCCTTCTCTACCACACAGACACCGACAAACACTGAGCTGTTGACGCTCCTGCCCTTTGATGCCGAAGCCAGCCAATCCACGCACGTCTTCTTCAAAGGGAGCTATTTGGGATGGAACGGATTTGAAGTTCAATATCCCCGCGCCTCTCCCGGCCTATGGATTGAAAGATCGGTGAGCTGGTCTTGGTACGCCACTATGCCTCTGGGCAGCTGGGCACGGGAGCTTCTCTATGTGCCGACAGCTTCTCCGATCTCCATATTTGAGATTTATCCCAGCGGATATGTAATGAAGCACGACCTGGGATCAGTCCCGCCGGGATACTACTATATCTGGTATTATGCGGACACTCCGGGCAGGCATCTAAGCTTATTCGCATTAAGCAACAGTGTTAGCAATGCTGTGACCATCGACGTGTATGGCATTTACCATCAGAAGGTAACCCCCACCGACCCTAAGAAGGAATGCGAGAAGAACTCCTACTGCCATTGGGTGAATGGCCAGTGCCTTTGCACTATGCCAGATCCTGTTGATCCGGAAAAGGAGAAGTGCGAGCAGAAATCCTACTGTGATTGGGTGAACGGCCAGTGTCTCTGCACTATGCCAGATCCTGTTGATCCGGAAAAGGAGAAGTGTGAGCAGAAATCCTACTGTGATTGGGTGAACGGCCAGTGCCTTTGCACTATGCCGGATCCCGTTGATCCGGAAAAGGAGAAGTGCGAGCAGAAACCCTACTGCGATTGGGTGAACGGCCAGTGTCTCTGCCGCGGCTTAAACCCCATACCTGAACCCTCTCCCGAACCCGATGAGGCTACGATCTGTCAGCAGAACCCCTATTGCAATTGGGTAAATGGTCAGTGCTTTTGCACAGGATTAAGAGACTCTAGCAGCGGTGGTTTATTAGGGAATTCTGCGGAGGCTCAGACTCAGATTTAGACAATCCTTATATCTTTTTTTTGCCACTGCATATTATTCCATGTAAAGGAGGCATTGACAGAAACTATAAATCTTCCGGCGTACTTCATTAGTCTTGGCCGCCCAGGATGTATTCCCGGGTTTTTGATTTCGGTAGGACCCAGTCCCGATCGCGGGCTTAAATAGGAGGCATGTGGGGAATGCTGAGAGAACTGGATGATAAGAGAGGCGAACTCGGACAGAAGTCCCTTGGCCTCAAGGATGGACCGAGGGAGCAAAACGCTGAGGCTAGCAAGTGGGCCGCCAGGCGAAATGAGCTCAACCAGGCCACTGAACAGCTGATCGATACGGCACAGGATTTCAAGAAGCTGCGGGACGAATGCAATAAGAATGTGGCACAGTCCAAAAGGAAGCGGGATGAGTGCAATGAGTTGGTCAGCCAGCTCTATCAAAAGATCGACTCAATCCGAAAACAGCACAGCAACCACCGCGCCGGTGAGCGGTCCATAACCGACCTGCGCCGGGAGATAGATTATCTGGAGTTCCGGCAACAGACTGAGGTCTTAAGCCCGGACAAAGAGAAGCAACTGGTCAACAAAATTGCTGCCCTGCAGGCGGAGTTCAATGGAAGAAAAGAGGAGCTTGAGAAGACAGAGGAGATGAAAAAGCTGCTGGATGAAGCGCAATCCTTGAGAGACCAGGCATCCAGCTACCACGATAAAGTGATCAACTTCGCTGAAATGGCCCAGGAATGCCACGATCAGATGATCAGCAACTTCAAAGAGGCCGATCAGACTCGGGCCGAAGCCGATGCCGCTCAAAGGGAGTTCTTGAAGGCTCTGCAATGAAGAGTCCTCACAAATGTCCTATTCAAAGGATCTCTGAGCTGGAGAGCATTGTAGGCAGGCTAAGTCCTGTGCAGAAGATGCTTTTAGGGACCGATGGGTCCGTGACCAGCCTTCTGGAGATTCTCACCGGAAGTCCCATCGAGATCGAAACGTTAGCACAAGAGATCATCCCTGCAGACCAAGCGGTGGCAAAAGAGCTGAACCTGAATCCCGGAGAAGATGTCAACTATCGGGTGGTGAAGCTGAAGAAGGCAGGGACAGGCGAAACTCTCATTTATGCTGTATCTCACACGCCTCTAAAAAGGCTGGAGGATAGCTTTCGGGACGACCTAACCCGAGCAGATATTCCAATTGGAGTCATCCTGAAAAAGCACAAAATCGAGTCCAGACGAGAAATTAACAGTGCAGGATTCCTGCAGGCCGACAGGAAGCTGGGCCAGATCTTCAACATCTTTCCAAAGGAGCTAGTGCTCCAGCGCAATTATAAAATCATCCGGCAAGGAGAACCGCTGATAGCTATTGAGGAGACGTTCCCCTACAACAGTTTTCAGGATGCCAATAGAGTGGTGATAGAGACTCCAGCCAGGATCCATTTGACTCTGACCGATCTGACTGGCACATCCGGCCGCGTGGATGGTGGAGCAGGAATCACACTGGACGAGCCAGGGATCCTGCTTGAAGCGGAGAGAAGCAATGAACTCCTGGTCACGGGAGAAAATGCCGACCGGGCTAAGGCTGCCGCCCAGGCAGTAATGGAACGCTTTGGCCTGGGAGGAGCGCGGCTGACCTTGAGAGAGAATTATAAAATGCATGTGGGCCTGGGCAGGGGAACGCAGCTTGGCATTGCAGCAGGAAAAGCGATCTGCGAGCTTTATCATAAGGAGGTTGGCGTGCGGGAGATCGCCAGGACCATCAACCGCGGCGGAACAAGCGGGATCGGGACAGCGGCCTTCGATATGGGCGGCTTTATAATCGATGGAGGGCACACCTTTGGACCGGGCAGAGAGAAGACGGATTTCAGGCCTTCGTCTGTCTCATCAGGCATTCGCCCGGCGAGAGCGACAGCTCGCCACGATTTTCCCCAGGACTGGAATATACTGCTCGCAATACCCGAGGTTCCCAGGGGCGCTCATGGCCAGCAGGAGGCGGATATCTTCAAAAAGTACTGCCCATTGCCTCCAGCCGAAGTTCATGAGCTCTGCTACCAGATCCTTGTGAGGATACTGCCTTCTGTGGTGGAAGAGGATCTGGATGAGTTTGGAGCGGCGATAAACCGGATTCAAGAGATCGGATTCAAGAGGATCGAGATAATGCTCCAGCATCCCCTGGTGCGCAGCCTGATGGAAGAGATGAGAGCAGCGGGATCTGCTTGCGCCGGCCTCAGCTCCTTTGGGCCGACGGTTTATGCCATCACCGATACCCAGACAAGAGACATCGAGTCCGCAGCTCATGATGTAATGAGATCTGTGGGAGGAGAGGTCATGATCACAAGAGCCCGAAATGAAGGGGCTCGGATCAGGGCGCTCCAATGATTCTATTCACGACTGATCTCCGCCTGAGCCCATCCGGCTCAGATGGTTCCGTCTATGATATCTATCTGCCATTCTTGGGCCCTCTAAAAAAATCTGACTAAACAAAAAAAATAAATCCTTCTGCGTGCTAATAACGAACAATGGATTCAGATCAGGCCGCAATTTTTATTATCATATCCATTGCTTTTGCCTTTTTCATCTGGGGGCGATGGCGCTACGACCTGGTTGCCATGATGGCACTGCTCACATCGGTCATTGCAGGCGTCGTGCCCTGGAGCCAGGCGTTTTCCGGTTTTGCTCATCCTGCCGTTATTACCGTAGCGGCTGTGCTTATAATCAGCCGTTGTTTTCTGGAATCCGACTTAATTGAATTCATCTTCCGGCATATCTCGAAGTCGAACCGCTCAGTCAATAGTCAGGCTCTCTCCCTGACCGGTCTGGTGGCCCTCCTCTCAGGATTCATGAACAACGTGGGTGCCCTGGCCCTTCTTATGCCTTTAAGCATCCGCATCTCTCGCTCCGGCGGCAGCTCGCCATCCCTCTACCTTATGACCCTGGCCTTCGGCTCGCTTCTGGGCGGCCTGATCACCCTCATTGGAACTCCTCCTAACATCATCATCTCCACTTTCAGGGCAGATAATCTTGGACAGCCATTCACTATGTTCGATTTTACGCCCGTCGGCCTGGGAGTAGCATTCGTCGGCCTGGTCTTCATTTCATTGATAGGATGGAGGCTAACCCCCATACGCCAGGGGCAGGCCTCCGGGGAAGAGGAATTTGAGGTTGAAAACTACTATACCGAGGTGAGAATCCCCCAGACTTCGATGACATCGGGCAAGAGCATCCATGAGCTTTTGTCTGCAGCAGGATCTGATATCCAGCTCCTGGGACTATGGAGAGAACAGCAATGCTTGCCGGATTTGAATGGTAGTGAGGCTCTCTTGCCGGATGACATTCTGATCATCAAGACCAACGTCGATGCCCTGGACAAATTGCTCAAATCCGCCAATCTTGAGCTGGTGGGCTCAAAGGAGGCAGGAGCGATTCAGTCAGAGAGGATCGGCTTGATGGAGGTAGTGGTGATGAACAGCTCCCTTCTGGCAGGAAAATCCGCAAACAGCATCTGCATGCGTCGGCACTATGGTGTCAATCTGATCGCTGTGGCCGGCCACGACTCCAAAAGCCTGAAGCGCCTGAGCCAGATCATTTTTCATCCAGGGGATGTTCTGCTCCTGCAGGGCTCAGCGGATTCCCTGCCTGGAATTGTGGAACTGTTGGGTTGCCTGCCGCTGGCAGAGCGCAGCCTAAAGCTGGGCCAGGCAAAAAATATGATTCTGCCTTTGGTCATCTTTGCTCTTGCCATCATCGGCTCAGCTTTGGGCCTGCTTCCCGTGGAGGTTGCTTTTGTCGGCGCGGCAATGGTCATGGTCCTGATTGGAATCCTGACTTTGCAGGAGGCTTATGAGAGCATAGACTGGTCGATCATCATTCTCCTGGGAGCAATGATTCCCGTCAGCCAGGCTCTGGAGAGCAGCGGAGGAGCGGAGCTGCTTGCCGGGAACCTGCTGCAGGTCTTTGGCCAGTTTCCCGCAGCGGTCATTTTGACTGTCCTGCTGGTCTGGACAATGGTCCTCACAAATGTGGTGAACAATGCAGCGGCAGCCGTCCTCATGGCTCCAATCGCCTATGACACGGCCCTGGTCATCGGTGCGTCTCCCGATCCTTTTTTGATGACGATAGCCATTGGCGCTTCATGCGCTTTCCTGACCCCGATAGGCCACCAGTCCAACACTCTAGTGATGGGGCCAGGGGGCTATAAGTTCGGCGACTACTGGCATATGGGCCTGCCGCTATCTATTATCGTCACCGCGGTGGCAATTCCCTTGATATTATGGTTCTGGCCGTTGTTCTAATAAGAACGGTATCCAGTATCCGGCGCAGTCTAAGAACAGGTCGACAGGAACTTCTGGCTCAAGACAGAGATTTATTAGCTAGAAAATATCTGACCTGTATTCGGAGTATCCTGAAGCAATTAAAAATTTATTTAGTATTTGATTATGCGATCGAAAATATCTTATATTCAAACGGTTTGAATAATGTGTCTCCGGATAGGTGCCTGTTTATGAACTGCAGAATTGCCAGCAACGAGGTATTAAGCTTGATATCCGATATCCAGGATAGGCTTAATGACCTTAAAAAATGGGATTTTAGCGATAAAAGCAATTCAGAAGAGATTCTGTACGATCCCTTGAGACAGGCAAAGGCGGTCTTTGATTCACTGCTTGCCAATGATTCAGCAAATGCCCAGAATAATGAATCCCCCCTGGGATTGCAGCCCCATCTAAAAGATGAAAAGCCCAAATCCTTTCAATCTGCAGAACAGGACCCTGAAGAGAATACCATGGCTCCTGCCAGCGACAATCGTCCCTTGCCATTTATGCTCGTGCACATCAGCTCGGATCAGCGCTACCTTTTCGTCAACCAATCCTACGCCAACTGGTTGGGCCTTGATAGCTCAGAGATGGTGGGCCGGCATATCTCCGATATCCTGCCCGAGGAGATATACCAGACATATCTTCCTCTCATCCAGCGGGTCCTCTCAGGTGAGGAGGTGATCTCCTGCATAACCTTCCCCTCAGGAGATCGTCTGAAGTATCAGGACATAACCCTGATACCCCAGCTTGACGAATCCGGCTCTACCATAGCATATTTTGCCGTTATCAAGGATATAACCGATCATAAGCTTAACGACGATGAGCTTCGCAGATCGAAGATGGAGCTGGAGGAAAGAGTCGCCTGGAGGACGAAGGAGCTCGAGCTAGCAAACTCAGCTCTCGAGAGATCAAGAGACTATCTGGATATGATAATCAACTCTATCAGCGATCCGATATTTGTCATAAACAGAGAACATCGTCTGGTGCTCGTCAATGCCGCTTTTTGCAGGCTCATGAGCCTCCCTAAAGAGGATCTCTTAGGCGAGGAGGTGCACGATTTCTGCTTCTCCAGGGAGATGGCAGACGACCACTGGCAGAGAAACGAAGAGGTCTTTAACAGCCGCAGGGAGACTGTAGTTGAGGAAATCCATTCCTATTCTCCAGGTGCTCCAGCCACTGTTCTCATCAAGAGGATACCCATCATTGATTCCGATGGAAAATGGCTTATTGTGGGCATAATAAGAGATATCACCGATATAAAGAAGGCCCAAGAGAGGATACGCTTCCAAGCCGATCTTTTAGAGCAGGTCCATAACACTGTGATCGCAACAGACCTGGAAGGGAATATAATCTACTGGAATAAGTCTGCAGAGACCCTCCTGGGCTGGAAGTCGGAGGAGGCTATGGGCAAGAATATCGCTGAGACCGTAGTGCCGGAATGGGGACTTGACAAGATGAACAGGGTGATCTCAGACCTTATCAAAGACAGAGGCAACTGGGATGGAGAGTTCTACTTCAAGAAGAAGGATGGCAGCACTGTGCCCTTCCATCAGTGCTTTAGCAGCATAAGAGATGGCCGGGGAGAGCTCATCGGTCTGGTGGGGGTGGCTGTGGATTTGACCGAAAGAAAGCATATAGAGGAGGCACTGAAAAAAGCAAAGAGGGAGGCAGAAGAGGCAGCCAGAGTCAAATCGGATTTCTTAGCCAACATGTCCCATGAGATCAGAACCCCCATGAACGCCATAATAGGAATGACCAGCCTCCTTTTGGAGGAGCCGCTGACGCCAGAACAAAGAGACTGCATCGAGGTAATTGAGACCAACGGCGACGCCCTCTTAACAGTGATCAATGATATCCTCGACTTCTCCAAGATGGAAAACAATAAGACCGTTCTGGAGGAGTGTCAGTTCGCTATTGCTCAGTGTGTTGAAGATTCCCTGGATCTGGTGGGGATCAATGCCGCTAATAAAGGCCTAAACCTGGCTTATTCAATCGACAAAAGCGTTCCTGAAATGATCGTAGGCGACCCTTCCAAGCTCAAACAGGTGCTGGGAAACCTGCTCTCCAATGCAGTCAAGTTCACGGATAAGGGCGAGGTCGTGGTCACAGTCTCAGCTCAGGAGGTCGATGGCGATAATGTGATTCAATTCGAGGTTCGGGACACGGGGATAGGCATTCCACAGAATCGCATGAAGCTTCTATTCCTTCCTTTCAGCCAGATGGAGCCGTCGACCTCCAGGCTGTATGGAGGGACGGGCCTGGGACTGGCGATATCCAAGAGGCTGGTGGAGATGATGAAGGGAAGAATCTGGGCGGAGTCCAGTGAGGGTACAGGCTCCAGTTTCCATTTCACCATCAGAGCGCCTGCAGTGAAACTAAAGTTCGATTCGCCGGCAGCAACATCCCAGATGATAGGCAGAAGGGTTGTGATAATCGTGGATAACGAGACCACCCGGCGTATCCTGTGCAAACAGATCTGTGATTGGGGCATGATTCCGCTTACTACCTCATCTGCTTGGGAGGCAATCCAGTGCATTCAGCGGGGCGGTGTTGATATCGCTATACTGGACACGGATCTTTTGGACAATAGCGGCCTGGAACTGGCCGAGGAGATCCAAAGATGCATGAGGACCATGCCTCTGCTCCTGCTTACCACCCTGGGAAAGCAGGTGCCTGACGGTTATTCTCATCTGACCAAACCACTCAAACCAACTCAGCTGCATAGAGCATTGTCTGACATCCTTCCCAACAGCTCTGAAAAAGAGATAAGAAAAGAACCTGTCAAAAAAGAAAAACCTCAGATCAGCCCTCTGAGAATACTCCTGGCCGAGGATGATATGCCAAGCCAGTGGGTGGCCCAGAAGATGCTGAAAAGACTGGGATATAGGGCGGATACAGCATGTAACGGATCAGAGGTCCTTTTGGCTTTGGAGCAGCACGATTTCGATGTAGTACTTATGGACTGGAGGATGCCGGAGATGGACGGTCTGGAGGCTACGCGTATCATCCGCCAGCGCTGGCCTAAGAGCCAACTGAAGATCATAGCTCTCACCGCCTATGCCCTGCCTGGTGACATGGAAAAATGCCTTGAAGCAGGAATGGACGGATATATCAGCAAACCACTTCGAAAAGAGGATCTGGCTCGGGAGCTGGAGAAATATCAGAGAGATTCGACGTCGGTGTGATGATAATGATTAATAGCAATCAGCTCATAAGTCAATTTTAAATGAATTGCTTTCCCTGGCCGAATATAGTTATAAGCAGATGCATAGAGTTTGATCACTGCCGCTATGACGGGAGCATGATAACGAGCGATTTTGTAGCAGCTCTCAAGCCTCATGCCCACTTCATCCCGGTATGCGCGGAAATGGAGATAGGCCTTGGAGTTCCCAGAAGCTCTATTCGGATTGTGTCTGTTAAGGGAGAGCTCAGGCTCATCCAACCGGCCACCGGTCTGGATGTGACCGATAGGATGGTATCGTTCTCCAGGAGCTTCCTTTGTTCGCTATCTGGAATTGATGGATTCATTCTGAAGTTCCGCTCGCCATCCTGCGGCATGAAGGATATCAAGGTTTACTCCAGCCCGGACGGTCCAAGCACTGCAACCAAAGCAGCTGGCTTTTTCGGAGGAGCTGTGGTCAAGAGTTTTCCAGATCTGGCCATTGAGGATGAGGGAAGGCTGAGAAACAACAATCTCAGAGAGCATTTTCTGACCAGGATCTTCACCTTGGCCGCCTACAGAGAGGTGGAAAGAGAGGTCAATATGGCAAAGCTCATTCGCTTTCATTCCACCAACAAGCTGTTGCTGGCAGCACACAGCCAGAAGGAGGCGAAGGTCCTGGGAAATATAGTGGCCAACCGGGAGGGAAAGGATATTTCAAAGCTCCTGGGAGAGTACCATGAGCATCTGGCAATGGCATTGATGAGGCCTCCCAGGTACACTTCCAAAGCCAATGTGCTCATGCACTCCCTGGGATACTTCTCCCATGAGCTATCCTCTGCCGAGAAAGCCTTCTTTCTGCAGAGCATTGAGAAGTACAAGCAGAAGAAGCTTCCGTTCAGCGCACCGCTCTCCATCCTGCAGAGCTGGATTGCCCGCTTCGATGAGGAGTATTTGAAGGAGCAGACCTTTTTCGAGCCCTTTCCAGAGAAACTGATAGAGCTCTGCCGGGACACTCAATGCGAATGGGCGGGAGCAGATCTATTTGAAGGGAGAAAAGCGGGCAGAGCTGATTAAATTGATCCAACTGGCTCTTCGCTGTATCGAGTGGGTAGCGGGATAATTAACACTGGTGGTTTACGGAATACGGAATAAAACCGCAGAGGCGCAGAGCGCACGGAGGACGAACGAACGGAGACGACTATTTGCTCAGAAATATGCTATTTTTTTCAAGTGCTGGTAATAAGGTAAATTTCCACGTCTCTGCGAACTCTGCGTCTCTGCGGTTAATATTCGTAGCTGAATATTCAGATACATGGTAGTTACGGAATAAAACCTCAGAGTCACAGAGCGCACAGAGGATCATGAAAAAATGTCGAATTCCTGTGAATAGCGCACGAACCCACACCAAATAGCGAGGAGCCATCCAACTTTATTAGCTCTCATTGCTATTCCCTTTCATCATTCCCATCCCATCATCATCCCATCTTCCGGAGATATCGCTCTTCCGAACGATCACCCTTCAGAGACGATCACCTTTCCAGAGCCGCTGACCATCTGGCTGACATTCCTGGGATTGCCCTTATAGTAAACGCTTCCGCTGCCGCTTATCAGGGCATTCAGCTCATCCATGGCGTTTACCTGAGCCATTCCAGAGCCGCTGATGGTTACATCAGACCGGTCTGTCATAAGATCATAGCCGTGCATCGTCCCCGAGCCGCTGATCATAATATCGCTGTCTTTTGTCACGCCCTTCAAGAGGGCATCGCCCGAGCCCGATATTGTCGCCCGAAGATCCTGGCAGAGGATGTTCAGTTCCATGCTTCCCGAGCCGCTCATGCCAAGGCTGAGAGCATCAGATTCTATAGGGGACCGGCTGATGATCCTCCCAGAGCCGCTGATGCTTATGCTCTCCAGCACTGGGGTGGAGGCGAAGATCTTGATGGGCTCATGGGGATTTATGCAGTCCGCCCTTTGATATATGGTGAGCTTTCCGCCAGAAACATCGGTTTTCATATATTGAATGATATTATCCTCTGCCTCAATTCTCAAATGCTTCTCCTCCTGGACGAGATAGACATCACCGATTCCCGCCAGGTCGATGCTGCTGAAGTCGTCAACCGTCCTGTTCTCAAAAGCATAACTTCCAGATCCCTGAATGCAGCCGGGCATAATGCAGCCGCTGATAAAAACCAAAAGGACTATGCTTATTGCGCTTATGAGGATGATCTGCTCGATCAATGGTTTCATTATTTCACCTGATGCAGACGCATATGCGTTTATTCTTTGTTTAGAGCACTAAATAATACATTAGAGAAGCTGCTACTGGAAGGACGATGTTATCGTTGACCTTCAAAGGGAGCGATTCAATGATGCTGGACAGGAGCACAATGGCCAGGGTCCCTACAGTCGGCAGCACCATAAATGCACCCATAGCCCCTGCGGCAAAGCCAACAGTTCCCTCAAAGGTCTTGCTCTCATTCCAGGGCAGCTTATGTCTGCCATAGCTGCTTCCCATAAATGTGGCAAGGCCGTCGCCCATAGCCAGTATGATGATAACAGCGATCGCTGCCGCTGGATGGTCCCTCAAAAGGCCCAGGGCAAAGAGGACTCCAAGGGCATTGTAAAGCGCTCCCTCACCCAGAATCTCCCCTTCCCGGCCCACGTTTTCCACCCATTCCTTCATCCCTGGTACCTTAATCCCGGATGCGATCAGATGAATGAGCAGGATCTCTGTGCATGTCAATAAGAGGACAAAGATCGATGTCGTCCGGATGCCAAAAATCCAGATCAAAAGGCATGTAGCCAGGTTGGAAGCAATATGCAGAGCTTTTCTCGCCCGCTCATCATCTCTGTTTTTTGCCTTCCTCTCCCGGAAGACTATTGCCTCGGCAACGGCATATCCCAGGCCGGCGATGGCAACAACCAGCCCCAGGTCCAGCCACCACATCTCTTTCCCTGATACCTGGTAGCTGCCGAAGATAAGTCCCACGAAATACAATACGGGAAATATCAGATTTCCCAGGAGGGGAAACAGGATCGAGAACCAGCCACTGAGTATCTCAATCCGGGTGCTTCCCCCTACACCTATGAAGACCTCCATGGCAGTGGCTATCAACATTGCAGCGATGATGCTGACGAGGAGGAGCTTGAAGCGCTCGGTCGAGGTTGGATTGGAATGGGACAAGGGCTCTCCTGATCGATAGCAACCATTCAGCGGATCGATATCGGGCAATTGACCCGGAGGTATATAAAAGAATGGTGTGCTTCATTGCCGCCTGATAAGGGATTATTAAATCAGAGTGAATCAGGATAAATCAGTATCAAAGAGCTATGCCGGTTCAATTCGATCCCCGTTTAGGTCCGACAGTATTCCCCTTCCAGCCAGAATTCCCGTTGCCGCTGCGCTCACTATCCCCCTAGACAGGCCCGCGCCGTCTCCTGCCACATATAGCCCTTTCAGAGAGCTCTGGAAGCTGCCATCCACCTCGATCTTCCGGGCATAGAACTTGATCTCGGGAGCATATACTAGGGTGGAGTCGGCATTAACTCCGGGGATGATCTGGTTTAGGATCTCCAGGCCCTCGATGATGTCCATCACTATCCGGTGAGGCAGGGCCATGGAAATATCCCCCGGGGTCACATCCTTGAGGGTATTCTCCACAGTGTTCCGGGCTATTCTCTCCTCAGTTGACCTGCGGCCCCTGTGCAGATCACCGAGCCTCTGGATGACCGGCTTATGCCCTCCAATGGTTGTGACCAGCTTTGCTATGGACATGCCATAAGCGGTGGTGTTCTCCACCGGCCGGGTAAGCTCCAGCCGAACCAGGAAGGCGAAGTTGGTGTTCTCAGACTTCTCTACTATCATGGAGTGGCCATTGGTGGCGATGAAATCAGGGTACTCCTCTTTGACCACAAAACCACCCGGATTGGTGCAGAAGGTCCGGACGAAGTCGTCGTACCTGCGAGTGACTATGTGAAACTTAGGGTCCCTGTTTATCCGGGTGATGGGATCCATTATGATCGAGGGCACCTCTATCCTGACACCTACATCCAGGGGCCCGTACCTGGCCTTGATAGCGTACCTGTCCAGGAGAATGCTGATCCATTGTGCTCCTATCCTGCCTGGAGCCAGCAGGATCCGGGAGGCCTTCTCCTCTGTGCCATCGGCCAGCCGGATTCCTGTGCACCTCTCGCCCTCAACAATCAGATCCTCCGCCCGGCAGTTCAGCCGGAACACAACTCCCCTCCGCTCCAGATCCATCTTGAACGCGGCTATTATCTCGGGCGTTCTGTCGCTGCCCATATGGCGCTGATTTATGGGCACAAAACGGGCTCCGGCAGCAGCCGCCTTTCGCCTGAGCTGTTCTTTATCGTATTCTGATGATTCAATGACCATGTTTGGCGCACCATATCTGAGAAAAGCGGAGTCGACCTCATCGATCAGCCTCCAGGCCTCGCTTTTCGCCAGGCTCTCCAGGTCACCTCCAATTGTGGGATGGAGGTTGAGAAGGCCATCAGAGAATGCGCCTGCTCCTCCCACCCCGCACATTATCTGGCAGGGATAACAGTGAAAGCAGTGGCCTCTATCCTTCATGGGACAGTTGCGATCCCGGATGTCCTTTCCCTGATCTATCACCAGTACTTTAGCATCTGACCTGGAAAGCTCTAAAGCGGCGAACAGTCCCGCAGGGCCGGCACCAACGATGATCACATCGACCATACAAAAATGATATTAGTGTTATGGCTATTTATATCTGCGTCTGAGCGAATATTAGCGATCGCGCGATTAACCTTCGGATCATTGTAATAAGAAAAGAAATCGAGATATCGCTTGTCCTTCTTGCCCAGATCTTTTCCGCTTCTGATTTTGTCTACAATAAGGGCATTGAGGAGCCTGCCTCATACAAGGGTATATAAGGACCATCAGCACGAGCGAGAGCACATCCATGTCGCACGATCAGTTGGCACAACCCCCATCACGGTTATGGGAGATCGCCCAGCTGTCGTTTGCGCACCTCGTTAATGATATCTATGCTCCGGTGCTGATGGCACTTCAGCCGCTTCTCATCACCACCCTCGGGTACAGTTATGTCCAGGCCGCGCTCCTCCCGGTGATGCACAGCCTGATCTCCTCGCTGCTCCAGCCGGTCTTCGGTAGTCTCGCAGACAAGCGAGGGTTTCGGGTCAGTGTGGCAGTCTCCATCCTCCTCTCTGGCTGCGGGATAGCCGTTCTGGGCCTGCTATCGAACCACTACCTGGCCATGCTCGGCTGCGTCGCAATCGCCTCTGTTGGCGCTGCAACCTTCCATCCGGGTGCACTCTGCAAGGTAGCTTCGATTGCTGTCTTGAGTAACCGGGGCCGTCTCACCTCTTTCTTTAT
>ENA-UOOH01002148-UOOH01002148.1-fermentation-metagenome-genome-assembly--contig:-NODE-2148-length-17636-cov-3.699960_pt1 | contig 17636 bp, 14 predicted proteins | sample MGYA00245778_ERZ724025 | MGnify/ENA primary metagenome ERZ724025 (study PRJEB28704, sample SAMN03018313) | fermentation metagenome | biome: anthropogenic terrestrial biome; feature: soil; material... | reverse complement strand
GTCGTCCCTCGCGGACGCCGCGGGGACGGGAGCGGTTCGATACAGCGCGGTCGTCTCAACGGTCGGTCGCCGCGACGAGGACCGGGCAGTAGATCTCGGGCTCGACGGCCTCCCCGCCGTGGTTCCACCTCTCGATGAGGCTCGCTGCTTGTTCGAGCGTGTCGACGAGGCAGTAGCGGTTCACCGGCACCTCACGCGCCATCAAGTTGCACGAAAGCGGCGAATGGCCCCATCCCATGATGCTGCGGTGTAGGGAGACGACGTCGAATCCGAGCCGCTGCGGGTCGGTCGGGCCGGGGCCGCGCGGCAGCTCCGGCAGGTCGGCCGGAAACCAATCGTCGGGCGGCGGGTAGAACCACCCGCCCGATTCGTCCGTCGTCGCGGATACGAGCCAGTACGCGAAGACGCGATAGTCGGCGCGGCCGTCCTCGGGCACGGTGGCCCACGCTTCCTCGCCGGTCGCGTAGCAGCAGGCGCGATTGAAGTCCCAGCGCTCGATCCAATCCGGTGGCGGATGCGCGAGGCAGTCACTGACGCTGCAGACCTCGGCGACGCCGGTCAGGCGATCCGGGTCCCAATAGCCTTCTGGCACCCAGGGCTTCTTCGCTCGACAGCCGAGGAAGATTGGCGGTGCGCTTTCCGCATTGAAGGGTGGCATTCAGTGCCTCGGGATGGGGATCGACGCAGCGGCAAGCGCCTGGTTTGCCTGGCCTAACGAGCAGGAGAGCAACCATCTGGGCACCTGCTGCAATCGGCGAGACAGGACGTGTCAGCGCGTCGGGCGGCAGCGAGGCCCGGAGACGCGGTCGCCCGGCAGGCTGACCGGCTCTATTGGCCTCTTTTCTGGCAGTTCTATCGGCCACCGGCACAGAGTGGCCATTAGAAACACCTCGGCTTGCAGCCGAGCGAGTTTTCGATGCGTCGGATTCCTTAGCCGACCGCGCGAGCGGTTCCTTGGGTTCTGGCTGCTGCTTAGAGGAGGAGAGAGCACGAGACGCCCGCTGGATCTTCTTGGCGGCTCGCCCTTTCTTCTGCGGGGACCCTCAAGGACATGTTCCGCCTCGTCCTAAGGGACATGGACGGCGCATGTCCTTTAGAAATCCGCCGTAATTCCTGGCGGATGCGCATGGCGAGCCACGCCAGTGAGCGGGGAATCACCGCTTGTGTCCTTGTGTCTCGACGAGCCTGTAGGTGCGCCACCTCCGCTCGCCCTGGAAGCTCACCACCCCCTCCTTCCCCAGGGCATCGAGCGCCCGCGCGAGCGTCTTCTCGTGGATCTCCCGCCCGATCCGGCGATGGATATCGGACCGCCCGGAGTCGGGATAGCGCTCCAGATCCTCGAGGATGAGCGCCCGGAGCCGATGGGGCTGTACGCGCTTCAAGGTTGTGACTCCGTCGAGGCCCGCCGCGCGCAGCAGCTCCGGCGGCACGAAGTAGCGCGTCGCCTTCGTCCGCCCCGACTTCTTGATGAGATCCAACTCGAGCAGCCGCGCCGTCCACGCCCGAAGCGCGACCGGGTCGTCGAGCTCGAGCCGCTCGGCGAGCTCGACAGCGGAAAGGCCCTCCGTCTGCGCGAGCATCGCGAAGGCGATTCGCTCTCGCTGGCTGAGCTGGAACCTCTGGTCAGCCTCGGCGAGGAGCTGGATGACTCCGGGCTGGATCACGCGTCGAGGGACCGTGACCTGCACCGAGTCCGCGCCCTCGGTGGCAGTCGGCGCCGCGCGGCCGCTGGCGAGCAGGCGCTCGTAGATGAGGTCGAAGCCACTGCCCTCGCGCTCCATCAGCTTCAGGTCGTGGAAGACGCGGGCAAGTCCGTCGTTCCGCCGCCGACTCGCGTGCAGGATGTTTCGTGGAGTCACTCCGAGCGGCAGAGGCCCCGGGTTCACAACCTCCAGCCGGTCGGGATGAAGGTTGAGGAAGATGTCGCCGCGCTGAGTGTACGGGCGGTGCACGAGAGCGTTGACCAGCAGCTCGCGAACCACCGCCTCGTCGAACGCCGGCAGCTTGGTTCGGAACATCCCATCGGGCAGCTCGTAGCTCTCGCGGAAGTCCGCTGCTGCTCCCAGACCGCGTCGATCAACTCGATGGGCGACAGCGTGTAGTCGTCCCAGACGAGCTTGCTGACCTTCGTGCTGCGCTCGTCATACTTGATGGCCTGCACGTTGGCACAGAGGGCTGAACGCTTTTCCAATCCCACCCAGTATGAGCAACCTTGCATCGCAGGTCCGCGTCTCCTACCTCCGGCAGTCGCTTCCGGATGAAGGTCGGCAGCACGCCGTTCGCTCGATCCCGCCTTTCGCCTCGGCGAGCTTGCGCTCGTAGGTCGATTGCCGGTGGCGATCAAGTGAGCGTGGTTCGCGCCAGAGCGACTGCCCGTAGTGCTGTGCCCACAGGCAGGGTTCGCTGACTTGGAATTTGTCCCAGACGCAAAGCAGCTCGGCGGCGAGCGCGGTGTCGAGCGGCTTCTTCCGAGAGCGAAAGGCACTCGAGAAAGCAAGCGTTGGCGTCCGGCATGACGATCCCTCGAGGAACTTCAGGAAACCCTGAACGGCGCTCTGGCCTGCGTTGTTGATGAGGATGGGCGCTTCCGAGAACCGCAGCGGCATCTGCCCTTCCCACTGGGCCTCTCGTCTCCGCCCGTGGTCCACGACCTTCACCGGCGGCGTGACCATGACGAGCCGCACCTCGCCCCGGCCTCCCTGGACGAAGGCAAGCCGCGCGCCCGTCGCGGACTCGTCCAGGAGCAGGTTCCTGTTATGGCAATCGGTCAGGCCGAAGCTGCCGAACTCGTAGAGCGGGTCGGTGCGGCAGTCTTGAGCGCTGCTTGGTTGGCGCAGCATCACCACGATGACGCGCCCGTCGCCGAGGGCGCCTCGCCCACGGTGCTGGGGAATCGGGTTGTTCGTCGCAACCAGCTCGGGGTTCTGCCGCTCGAGCCAGCGCATGAAGCGGTCTGGTTTGTTGATCATCGGCGGGACGGCACTCCGCTGAATGAACCCGTCCTTGCACGACAGCCCACCCCACTGCTCGAGCAGGTCACGTCGCACGCGATAGGCTCCGTCCCGCAGCTCGCCAATTGGAAGGCAGAGGCGGAGTCGGCCGCTCTCGCCCGACGCGGCGTGCACGACGATGTCAGTCGGCGTCGGGCTTCGGCGCCGGGTATGCGCGTTCTCGCTGCGCCGGGCCTGCGTCACGACACCGGCAGGCTCAACAGAAGCGATTCGATAGAAGCCGATGATCGCGTAAAGCAGGCGGTGCTCGCAGGGGGAGACCGGACGGAGCCCCGCGTAGAAGACCAGAGCGTCCCCCGGCTCGAATTGAGCAATGCCGCGCCCGCGCCGTATCCCGTTGTCGCCGTAGGTGAGGCTCTCGAAATCCGGATCGAGGTGCATTCCCTGGTTGGCCAAGGCCTCCGGGAGCGCGACGTGCATCTGCTTTGCTTCGGGGTGCAGAGAAGAAAAGTGGCTTAGCGCCGGAAACACCTCAGAGTACGGCGTCGCTAGGCCCTTACCGAACGGCTCGCTTTCGGGGATCGGGACATAGATGAATTCACCAGTGACCGGATCCACGGGCGCGTTCCATCCACCGAAGGCCTGGTCGATGCCTACGCGGATGAGCGCTACTCGGGCTGGCTCCTTCTTCCTCGTTCGCGTCTGCATGCGAGGAAGGGTCGGCGACCGGTTCGGGCGTCGTCAAGCATCGCTGCGGCATCCGCTTGGCGAACACGAAGGGAAATCTGCAGCTCGCTCGGCGCTGAGGCCCAACCGGCGGCACGTGGTCGCACGAGACCAACGCCTATTGACGGTCCCGGGACCGGGAAGACACGCCACGGGACGCGCCCGCAAACGCAAAACGCCCGGCTCCTCAAAGGAACCAGGCGCTTTCTTGTGAGCGGGAAAAGGGATTTGAACCCTCGACCCTCGCCTTGGCAAGGCGATGCTCTACCACTGAGCTATTCCCGCGTAATTGCTGCTCGCCGCCGCCTTTGCTGCCCTCGGCTGCCGTCGAACGCGAGGGTGTATAGGCCAGACAGCGGAGAGGGTCAAGGAGTTTTTTCCAACATTCTTTCGGCCCTACTCGAGCGCCTTCTGCTGCCCGGCCGCCTGCCTCTCCTTGCCCGCCATCACGTCGAGGAAGGCCTTGAAGTACTGAACCGCGGAGGCGACCGAGGCGATGACCGACAGCCAAAGCAGCCACGTGCCGACCTTGTTGAAGTCGGTCTGCAGGCGGAAGAAGAGGAAGTTCACGTCGTAGCTGTAGTGAACGAGCAGGCAGCAGATGCCGCTGAGCTGCAGGGAGGTCTTCCACTTGCCGCCCTGCCCTGCGGCGATGACCATCCCCTCGCTCGCGGCGATGGTGCGCAGCCCGGTCACGATGAACTCGCGCGCGAGCAGCACGATGACCAGGCCACTCGCCACCCGGCCGAGCCTGACGAGCATCACCAGCGCGGCCATCACGATCAGCTTGTCCGCCAGCGGATCGAGGAACTTGCCGACCACGGTCACCAGGCCCTTGCGCCGTGCCAGCCAGCCGTCGATCACATCGGTGATAGAGGCGCCGGCGAAGATGACCGCGGACCAGTACGAGGAGACGGGATCGGCCCAGTAGGTGAGGAGGATGAACGCGGGGATCACCAGGATCCGCGCGACCGTCAGCATGTTGGGCAGGTTGAGGAACTCTTCCTTGAGGGTCTTCGCCATGGCCGGCGCAGCATAGCCTTCCGCAGGGCGGCGTGAAAGACGAGTAGTGGACTGTGCCCGGGGGCGATGGCGATTCGAGCCGGCGGGCCGGGGCGCTTGCGAGCGTTAGCGATCGCGCGTCCCGCACCAAGCCGGCGATCCGGTTCATTGGCGGGCCACAACGAGCGCACGCCCGCACGATCGCCGGCATCTGCAGCCCTTGCCGCCGCCAGCGAATCGGGCCGCCGGCACGAAGGCCGGCCATGTCGGAGCCCTTGCGGCGGCCAGCGAATCAGGCCGCCGGCACGAAGGCCGGCGCTCCGGACCGTGCCTGAGCGAGCGACGGAGTGCCTCGTTGGCGTTTCGTTGCCTTCGGGCGGCCGGCGGGACGCCGGCGGTCCCCACCTTCGTCGGTGACCCGCGTCTTCCCGCTGCCTTAGCTCGCCGGCTTGAAGCCGGTCAGGATGGCGTAGCCCTCGCCCGTCAATTCGACGACGGGGATGACCGGAGACTGCTCGTCCGGCAGGGCGACGATGCGCGGGGTGAGCAGCCCGTGCCAGCCGACCAGCGCGTTCATCGGCACCGCGCAGGGAGCGCCGGCGATGCCCACGGTGCGCAGCGGCGCGGGCACGCACAGCAGCACCTTGCCGGTGCCGCGCAGGTGCACGAGGTGCAGGTCGGGGGCGACCTTCGAGGGCACCCGGCCGTTCTCGAAGACGACCGTCTCCTCGAACGCAAAGACCATCTCCTCGCGGAAGTAGGCCGACTCGTCGACCAGGTCGATGGCGACGAAGACCCGCCCCTTCAGATCCAGCACGAGCTGCCCGTTGCCCGAGACGCGCATCATCCGGCGCTCGCCGTCACCAAAGACCTTGTCGGTCGCGCGGCCACGAAACCTCTTCATCTCGGGCTCGTACTGCAGGCTGCCGAGCGCGGCGAGCAGCCCCTCGAGGCGGGTCAATATCTCGCCGGCGACCCGCACGTACACGAGATCGCCTATCTCGAAGACGCTCTCGCTCTCGCGCGGCGCCACCGCCGAGACGGCGCTCATCTGCTCGAGCGAGGCAGTCGCATAGGCGCCGACAGCCTGCTGTCCCTGCCAGGCGCTCGTCTCCGGGGCGGGCCCCAGAGGCGCGGCGGGAGAGGGCTCGGCAGCAGCTTCGGTTGCGGTCGGGGCTTCGCTCACGGGCGCGGGCTCGGGCTGAACCGGCTCGCTCGCCTCGGCCCCCGCGTCGACCTCCCAGGCGCTCGCCGGGGTCTCGGGCTGCCCGTCGCCGGTGTCGACGTCAATTTCCACCTCGATTTCGCCCGTCTGATGGGCGGTGCGGATCTTCTGGCTCAGCGAGGCCTTGGCCGGCTCGGCCTGGGCTTCGTCCTCGCTGCCCACGCGCGGGGCTTTGGTGGGGTCCTTGAGCGCGCGCTCCATGCGCTCGGCCATCGTCAAGCTGCCGGCGGCGACGAAGCAGTCCTTGGCGCGCGCGTAGTCGGCGGCCTGGGCGTAGGCGAGACCGAGGTAGTTCTGGGCCTTCTTGTGATCGGGCGCGAGGTCGACCGCGGTCTCGAACTCGCGGGTCGCGCGCTCGAGCGCGTTTGCCTTCAGGTAGACGAGCCCCAGGTTGACGCGCAGGGTCGGGTCGACCGGGTTGTCGCGCACCAGCAGCTCGTAGATTTCGGCGGCGCGGTCGAAGGTGCCGAGCTTGAAATAGGTGAGGCCGAGCAGGTTCTGGGCTTTCTGGTTCTTCGGCTGCAGGTCGAAGGCCTTCTCGAGGACCTCCCTCGCCTCGTGCATCTGGCCGGCCGAGAGCAGCTCGCCGCCTCGCGAGAGGTACTTGAGAAACTCGTCGTCGACCGTACCGTCGTCGGCAGCGGCGACCAGCCGCTCGATGTCACCCATGACGCTGCCTCACTCCTCGAAGTGCAGGGAGCGGCGCTCGCGCTAGCGGCCGACTCCCTCATTCTTGTAGCTGTAGTAGAGCCGCAACACCCGCCGCACGTACTCCTGTGTCTCGGCGATGTTGGGGATGCCGCCGGCCCGTTTGACCGCGTTGGGCCCGGCGTTGTACCCGGCGATCATCTTGACCATCTCGCCGTTGAACTCGTTGGCGAGCACTCTCAGGTAGCGCACCCCGCCGAAGATGTTCTGTTTGGGGTCGAACGAGTCCTCGACGAACATCTCCGCGGCGGTCTGGGGCATAAGCTGCATCAGGCCCTGGGCCCCGGCGTGCGAGACCGCGGCCGGGTCGAAGTTGGACTCGGCGGCCATGATCGCCCGGGCGAGCGCGACCGGGATGCGGTAGAGCGCGCAGGCCTCGTCGATCCACTCGACGTACTCGGCCGGCAGGCTGCGCGCCTTGAAGGTGGGCTGTGGGGCGGCGGTGACGCGCACCAGGCCCTCCTTCTCCTTCATCTTCAAGCCGCGCGAGCGCGAGCGGCCGGGCGGCACGTTGGTGACGATGGTCACCCCGTCGTCGTCGACGTAGCGGTAGATGCGCTCGGCGCGCGCCGTGCCGGCCGCGCCCAGGACGAGGGCCGCCAGGGCGAGCGCGAGGGCATTCTTTGTTGGGAAGTCAGACATTATCGCTCGTCCGTCGGCCAGCCTTGCCGCCGGGAGTCAGAGTCCGGGGAGTCTAGCAGCGGCGCTCTCGGGGTCGCAAGATCTTCCCGAATTTCCAGGCCTTCGGTCGCTCGGCCGGCTCCGCGCGAGAGGCCCGCACGCCTGCCCTGCGACCTCGTGCTCGTAGCCTCGGCAAACCAAAGCTCCTAGAATCGCCCGCTCAACAAAGCTCATCCCCGGAGGTGTGCCATTCTCGAACGGTTCGATTTCCTGGTCCTCGGCGGGGGCGTCGCTGGTCTGTTCTTCGCACTCAAGGCCTCCAGGCATGGGACCGTGGCCGTGCTCACCAAGCGGGCGACGAGCGAGGGGGCGACCAACTACGCCCAGGGCGGCATCGCCTCGGTGCTCTCGAGTGAAGATTCGTTCGACGCCCACATCGCCGACACCCTCACCGCCGGGGCGGGCCTGTGCCGGCGCGAGGCGGTCGAGGTCTGCGTGCGCGAAGGCCCTGGGCGCATCGCCGAGCTGCAGCGCTACGGGGTCGCCTTCACCAAGCGCGACGGCCTCCTCGACCTGACCCGCGAGGGCGGCCACTCGATGCGCCGGGTCGCCCACGCCTCGGACATGACCGGCCGGGAGATAGAGCGGGCGCTGCTCGCCGCCTGTGAGGACGAGCCGAACCTCACCTTCTTCCCCTGCAGCATCGCCGTCGACCTGATTACCGAACGCAAGATCGGCCGCTCGGACTCCGACCGCTGCCTCGGCGCCTACGTGCTTCGCGAGGACGGGCGCATCGACACCTTCCTGGCGAAGGTGACCCTGCTGGCCACCGGCGGGGCGGGGAAGGTCTACCTCTACACCTCCAACCCCGACGTGGCGACCGGCGACGGGGTGGCGATGGCCTACCGGGCCGGGGCGCGCATCGCGAACATGGAGTTCTACCAGTTCCACCCGACCTGCCTTTTCCACCCGCATGCCAAGAGCTTCCTCATCAGCGAGGCCTTGCGCGGCGAGGGCGGCATCCTGCGGCTGCGCGGCGGGCAGACCTTCATGGAGCGCTACCACTCGCTCGGAGTGCTCGCCCCGCGCGACGTGGTCGCCCGGGCCATCGACGCGGAGATGAAGCGCACCGGCGACGACTCGGTGCTGCTCGACATGACGCACCTGCCCAAGACCTTTCTCATCGAGCGCTTCCCGAACATCTACGCGACCTGCAAGGAGTTTGGCATCGACATCACCTCCGAGCCGATCCCGGTGGTGCCGGCGGCCCACTACATGTGCGGCGGGGTCGCGGTCGATCTGCTCGGGCAGACGAGCGTGCCGCACCTGCTGGCCGCCGGCGAGGTCTCGAGCACCGGCCTGCACGGCGCCAACCGGCTCGCCTCCAACTCGCTGCTCGAGGGGGTCGTCTGGGGCGGGCGCGCGGCCGAATATGCCAAGGGGCTGCTCGCCGAGGCGCCGCCGTTCGAGACCCCGCCCCCGTGGGATCCGGGCCGCGCGGTGGACTCGGACGAGAGCGTGGTCGTCTCGCACAACTGGGACGAGGTGCGGCGGCTGATGTGGAACTACGTGGGCATCGTGCGCACCGACAAGCGCTTGGCGCGGGCCCGCCGCCGCCTCGACATGCTGCGCGAGGAGATCCGCGAGTTCTATTGGCGCTTCACGGTCACCGGCGACATCCTCGAGCTGCGCAACATCGCCGATGTCGCCAAGCTCATCGTCGAGTGCGCCCTGCGCCGCCGCGAGAGCCGCGGCCTGCACTACACCCTCGACTACCCGGAGCGCGACGACGCGCGCTGGCTCTCCGACACGGTCGTCACCCGCGCCGAGCTCGAGCACCCGCTGTAGACCGGCGGGCGGCCGCGCGCGCCCCCCCCGCGTCGGGTGGCGCCAACCCGCGCTCTCGGCTGGCAGTCCCGGCTCTGGATTGCGGCTCCGGAGCCGATTTTCGAGGCCTCGAGAGGCCGGATCGGCCTCCAGGGCCACGAGAAGGGCCCGTGGACGCGTTTTGGGCAGCCAGGCCTAGGTAAATAGGGCAGGCCGCAGCCGGGCCCACAACGGGCCACGCAGCGCCTCACAGGCCCCTCCCCTAGGCGCCGAGCCTACGCCCCTAACCTGCCTTGCTCATTGAGCTTTCTCGCGCCTCTCCGAGGCTCGCCGCCGAGTGCCGCCCCTACCCGGCCGCCTTCGACTCCCGTGGTGCGGCGCTTGGTTCGGCGAGGCTGCCCGCCGCCGCCATCTCGAGCACCACGCGAAGCTGCCGGGTCAGCGCGCCGAAGAGCCCCTTGAGCAGCTCGGGCCGGTCGGAGACCAAGTCGAGGAAGTCCTGCCGGTCGATGGCGAGCGCCCGCGTGTCGGCCAGGGCGCGTGCGCCGGCAGGCCTCGGCGCGCCGTCGAGCAGCGAGGCCTCGCCGAAGGCCTCCTTCGCCGTCATCTCGAAGATGGTCTTCCCGTCCTTTTCGAGCACGACCCGGCCAGCGATGACGACGTAGAGCGCGTCGCCCGGATCGTTCTCGCGGTAGATGACCTTGCCCTTTTCGAAGCGCCGCTCGTGCGCGATGGCCGCCAGCGCGGCCAGATCGTCGACGCTGCAGCGCTCGAAGATGCCGACGCCCTCGAGCAGGAAGACCTTCTCCATCACCCTCTCGCTCACCGTACCCTCCTCGACGATCTGGAGCGCCGCGGCCTCGGGCGCCCTTCGCCGCAGCGTGTAGATAGCGCAGGCGCGCAAGACCGCGTCCCGCGAAACCGCCAGCTCCAGCAGCCGCGCCGGCGCCCGCTCGACCTCGCCCTGCCCGCCCGGCAGCCGGTGGTGGCGCTCGAGCACCGGCACGACGCGCTCGCGGATGCCCTCGTCGACCAGGTTGTCGAACAGCTCGAGCGCGTAGGCCCGCTCGCGCGGGTCCTCGGCCAGCAACCGGTTGTGGATGTTGAGCATCGTGCGCTGCGGGTGAACGAGCCCGAGCAGCCGGAAGATTATCTCCACGTTCTGATCGAGCCGGTCGCCCAGCACCCGCAGGAGGATGGCGCCCTCGCCGAGCGCGCTCTGCAGGTCGCGGAAGATAGGCAGGTAATAGAGGTAGGCGTCGACTCGCCGCAGGGTCGCCTCGCGGGTGCGCGCGGCGTCGAAGGGGAGGTTTTCACGGGCACGGCGAATCCGCGAGAGCGCCACCGCGATGCGATGGCGCAGGAACGGGTCGTCCTCGATGTTCGAGAACAGCAGGATGTGGACCGCGCGCTCGGTGCCCAAATAGCGCAGCAGGCGGGGGATCTCGTAGCGCACCCGCGCCGGCCGCCGCTTGTCGTTGAGCGCCTCTTCGAGCAGGCCGGCGATCCGGTCGCCCATCGACCCGAGCGCCTCGCGCGACTCGCGCCGCACTTCGCGCTCCGAGAGCGCATCGATCATCCGCGGGGCGAGGTCGTAGCGGCCGCAGTCGGCCGCCGAACCGAAAGCGAGCCGGCGCACCGAGGGGTCGGGGTCATCGAGCAGCGGATCGATCGCTCCGGCAAAGCGCGTCCCGCGCATCCGCCCGAGAAGCTTGGCCAGCTCCCGGCGCTCGGCACTCGAGCCGCCACCGCCCTCGATCAGGCGCTCGAGAGCCTGCGAGGCCGGCCCGGCGGCTTCGCCGCGCTCGTGCTCGATGCGCGCGAGCGCGGCGACCGCCGAGCCGCGCAGGCCCGGGTCCTGCGCCTCGATCATCGGAGCGAGGAACTCTGAGGCCTGCTCGTCGAGCCGGGCCAACGCGAGCACCGCCTCGTCGCGCGGCCGGCGCACGTCGCGCACCGCGATGGCGCGCAGCCTGGGCACCAGCTCACGCGCGCCCAGGTCGGCGGCGAGCCGCGCCCCGCGCTCCCGGACCCGCTCGCTTTGATGCGACAGGAGGATGGGCACCCAAGGCCTGAGGTTGGCCGAACGGTCCGCGGAGAGCAGCTCGACCGCGAGCAGGACGCGCGCCGGATCCCGGTCCGCGAGCGACTTGAGGAGCAGCGAGCGCGCCTCGGCGTCCAGAGCGAGCCCCTCGTCCCAGCGCGCCCGAGTCAGGCGCTTGTCGATGGTCGCGACGTACCGGCGCTTGACCAGCACGAGCATGCCCAGCACGAGGAGCGAGACCGCGATGACCGCGACCGCCAGTCCGCGGCGCCCCAGCCACGGGCTGACGATGAGCAGCGAGAGGCCGCCGAGCGCCGCCCCGCCCTTCTTCACCAGGCCGTCGACGAAGGCGCGCGCCGAGATGCGCGCCTTGTCCGGCAGGGGGCCGTAGAGAAGCTGCATGCCCGTCGGCTGCAGCGACAGCGACCCGAGGTTCTCGAAGACCTTGAGCAGAAACGCGGGCGCGAGCCCGGGCTGCAGCGCGCACAGCGCCCCCAGCCCGAGCGTGCCGGCCGGAGCGATGGCGAGGTAGCGGAAGATGCCCCAGCGGGCCAGCACGCGACCGGACAGCAAGAGCTGGAAGACCATCGCCAGCAGGCCGACCACGAAGCTGCTCGCGCCGAAGAAGGCCGCGAGCCGGTCCTCGTCGAGCACGCCCTGGGCGCTGACCCGGAACAGGTAGTCGGCGACGACCGTGAGCACCGCGGCGAGCGCCGCGAGGATGGCGAGCGCGCGGGTGAAGGGGTTCTCGCGCAGGAAGCGCAGCGCTTCGCCCCCTTCCAAGATCGCCCTGCGCAGCGGCTCGGAGACCGCCCGCATTTCGAAGACCGAGATCGTCCGCGCCCCGCCGGCCGGCGAGCGCCGGGCGAGCAGCGCCCCGAGCGCCGCGCAACCGACCATCGAGAGGATCGGCAGCACGAGCAGCGGGATCGCGCCGACGACCGCGCCCAAGCCGCCGAGCAAGCCTCCGAGCACCGAGCCCGCCATCCCGAAGCCGCCGACCACGCCGAAGAGCCGCTTGCTCGCGCGCGCGTCGAAGCCCTCGCCGACCACGGCCCAGAAGCGCACCGCGGTGACGGTCGCGTAGGCCTCGGCAAAGACGTAGAGGGCCGCGACCGCCGCGAGCGCCCCGAGCCAGGCGCCGGCGGCGAGACCACAGGTGAGCAGCGCCGCGAGCCAAAGCGAGCCACGCGGCGGCGCGGTCGTCTTGCGCAGCGTGCCGTCGATGACCGCGGAGAGGCCGGCGAAGACCGCGGCGGCCACGTAGAGCCAGGGCAGCGCCGCCGCTTCGAAACGCGCGACGACGAGCGCATTGGCCGAGGCCTTGAGCACCGCGGTGCCGGCGACGAAGCAGAGCTGGAAGGCCGCCGCCGGGGCGATCTGGCGCGCTTCACCCTCCTGCAACGCGAGCAGGCGCGCTGCCGCCTCTGCGAGGCCTCGCCTCTTGACGCCCTCGGACCGCTTCGAAGCCAGGGTTCACCTCCACGCGCCCAGGGACGCGCTCAGGGGCGGGCCCTCTCGCCGCCGGCGCCCGGCGCGTCGAGGGCGAAGACGAGGGCGGCCTTGCCGAGGGGGCTCGAGAAGCGCAGCGTGAACTTGCCACTCTCCGGCAGCACCGGAGTGCCGTCCGGGAAGGCGCGCGGGAACTTGACGAGATACGCGGTCCAGAACGACTCGAGGTAGGGGTAGAGCGCGCGCATCTCCGGGTCCGCCTTGCGCAAGCGCACGAGCGAGGCGGGCAGCGCCTCGCCGCGCTCGGTGACGATGGCGACCCGCCAGATGCTGTCGCGGCTGGCGAAGTCGTCGAAGCGCCGCTCGTTCGCGTGGACGCCCAGCAAGAACTCGTGGCTCGCCTCGTGCTGGACCCGCTCGAGCTCGAGCATGGCCTGCGCCTCGGCCTCGGGCATCGCCTGGAAGAGGGCGAGCCGGGCGACCTTCTCGACGCGAAACTCCATCGACAGGAAGGTGACCGCGAAGAACGCGAGGCTGTCGAAGCGGTCGTAGACCTCCGCGCGCCGGGTCCAGCGCGCGAGCGTCTGCGCGTACCTCTCCTCGGCCTCGTCGTCGGCGACCCGCGGCGCGGGCGGGCCGACCCGCGGCGGAGTGCGCATCGACTGGCAACCGGTCAGGGCGAGCGCGAGGCCGCAGCAGATGACGGTTCGTCGCATCAAACCTGGCTCCTGCCCTCCGGGCGCGAGCCCGGAGCGGTTGAGTCGGCGTCGCTCGAACCTTCGAACGCGCCTAGCGCAGCCCGCGCAGGTAGGCGACGAGCTGCTCGGAGTAGCTGAGCTGCTCGAGCAGCGCTTCGCGCAGCCCCGGCTCGAGGGCGGTCCAGAACTCGACGACCAGCGCGAGGTCCTGGTTGAGCGAGGCCATGCGGCCGATGGCGTCCTGGGCGAGCTCGTCGAGATCGACCTCCTCGTCGGGCCCGTCGACCAGCTCGGGGGCAAGCTCATCGTCGAGCGGACTGATCGCGCGCTCGAGGGTCTCGGCGGCACCGGCCGACAGCCGCCCCTGCTCGCGCAGCTGCTCGCGCAGGACCTTGAGCTGGTCGCGATCGGCCGGCCGGCTCTCGAGGAGATCGGCGAGCGCGATCTGCAGCGCATCCTCCTCGTTCAGATCGGTGTGGACCCGCGCGAGGATGCGCTCGCGCTTGAGCAGCCGCAGCGCGGCGACCCGGCGAAAGCCGCAGACGACCTGAAAACGGTCGGGCGGCCGCAGCCGCAAGTCGACCGGCACGAGCTGGCCGAGCCGGGCGATAGAGGTCGCGAGGCTGTCGATGTCCGCCTCGGGGCGCAGCTTGAAAAGCTCGTCCTCCTCGACCTTCTCCAGCTTGAGGAGCGCGAGCGCACCGGGCCGCTGGCTGCGCTTGGGCAGCTCGCTCGCGAACGCGGGCGGCGCGGGGACTTCGGACCTGGCTTTGACGTCCGGCTCGCGCTTGACCTGCGGCTCGGAGACGGGCTCTGCCTTCGCCTCGGCGGCCTGCGCCTCGGGGACGGCCTGGGATGGGGCCTTAGGCTCGGCCGGCTGCGACTCCGGCTCTTCGGCTCGCTCGGGCGCGGTCTCGGGCCCCGCGGCCAGCGCCTCGGGCTCAGCCTCGGGCTCAGCCTCGTCCTCGACCGGCTGCGGCGCCGGCTCTTCGGCTCCCTCGGGAGCGGTCTCGGTCTCGGGCCCGGCCTCGATCGAGGCCGGCTCGTTCTCCGCGCGCTCCCCGGGGCCCGACTCTGCGGCCGCGCTCTGCGCAGCCGCGGCGGGCTCTGGAGCGGGCGGCACGATGACCAGGTTTGAATCCGGCGCGGCTGCGTCGGGGCTGTTCTCTTCGCGAGGTTTGGAGTCGACGACTGGCTCTTGCGACACCGTCCGCCTCCCTGCGGCGCCCGCCGCCCTGAAGTGGTAGGGCGCCGTCTTACTACTTCTTGCGCTTGACGACGACCTTTCGCTTGGCGAGGGCCGTCGGCATGGGCGCCCTCTCCTCAGCGGCCGCGGGCTTGGGCGGCGGAGGCGGCGGAGCCGGGGGCTTCACCTCGACGGGCTTGGGCGGCGCGGCCGGGCGGACGACCACCGGCGGGCGCGGTGGCGGGGCCGGCGGACGGGCCGGCGGCGGCGCGGGGCGCACCGGCACCATCGCCGGGCGCGCCGGGGCGACGCTCTGCGGGCGGGCGGTGCGCTCCTGGATGCGCGGCTCTTCGACCTCGCCCATGTCGATGCGGCCGCGGAAGGCGGCGCCCTCGACGATGATGACCCGCGGCGAGTTGATGTCGCCGACCATCCGGCCCTCGCGCGTGAGGTGCACGCTCTCGCTGGCGCTGATGTTGCCGACGACCACGCCGCTGATGATCGCGTTGCGCACGGCGGCGTTGGCCTTGACCACACCTGACGGCTCGACGATGAGCGTCTTGGTCAGCGTGATCGCGCCCTCGACGCGGCCGCGGACGGTCAGATCCTCGTCGCCCTCGAGCTTGCCGTTGATGAGGATCGACTCGCCGACGATGGTGTTGTCGACCTGCTCGATTTCCTTGGCTTGAATCGCCATTCCTCGCAGCTCCTCGCGGCCGATGCGCCGCGCTGGGAAAGCCTCTAGCGCTCGACATCCATGTCGACGTTGCCCTTGAAGCTGGCCCCGTCGGCGATGAGGATGCGCGGGGCCTTGATGTCGCCGACCACCCGGCAATCGGTCTTCAGCTCGACCTTGTCGGTCGCCAAGATGTTGCCGGTCACCTTGCCGGCGATCTCGACGTTCTGGGTGGAGATGTCGGCCTCGACCAGCCCGCTGCCCTCGACGAAGAGGCTCTCCTTGACGCTGATCTTGCCCTTGACGGTGCCCTGGATGACGAGATCCTCGTCCCCGCTGATCTCGCCGTCGATGATGATGCTGCTACCGATGACCGTGTTCGCCATGTGCGGCTACCTCTCGAAGAAAAGGCTGAAGGAGCGTTGGAAGGGGGTTCAGATGTCGTCGGGCAGCGCCACGTCCATCTCCACGCTGCCGTTGAAGTGGGCGCCGTCCTCGATGATCACCTTGGGCGCCTTGATGTCCCCGGTGACCACCGCCGAAGCCGAGATCGAGACGAGCGCGCCGGCGTCGATGTTGCCGTTGGCCTCGCCGTGAATCGTCAGCCGCTCGGCGCGGATGTCGGCGTCGACCTTGCCGGTGCCCTCGATGAGCAGGTGGTTCTTGAGGCTGATGTGGCCCTCGACGCGCCCCTCGATCGTCAGATCGCCGCCTCCGGTCAGGTTGCCCCGGATGACGATGCCTTTGCCGATGATGCCGGTTCCTTCGTTGGCCATCGCAGAGACCCGCTTCCTTTCTGTTTAGCCGCCTAGCTTTGCCCACTACCGTTCAGAATAGGCTTGGAACCTATCCCGCGCGCCTCGAGGGTGTCAATAGGCGAGCGGGCGCAATCGAAACCAATTGCGCCCCTGATTTCAAGCACTTGGAGCATCGCTCGCGAGCTGCTGGTCCCACCACGCGAGCAGGTCAGCGAAGACCCGGTCGCGGTCGAGCTCGTTGAGGATCTCGTGGAGCATGCCCGCGTAGGGCTTGAAGACCTTGGGCTCGGAGCCGATGGCCTCGTACAGGCGCCGGATGGCCTTCGGATCGGCGATGGGGTCCTCGCTGCCGCCCATCACCTGGCAAGGGATGGTCAGCTCGGCTGCCCGCTCGAACACCTCGCGCTGCGCGCGCGTCGCCTCGCGAAACCAACGCGGGGTCGTCGTGTGCTGGTAGAGCGGATCGCGCTCGGTCGCCCGCCGAATCTCCGGGTCGTGGGTGAGCCCCTCGAGCGCGAGCCCGTTGGACACCGGCAACCACGGCACCACCCGGTCGGCGAGCTTAGCGAAGAGCGCCTTGAGGCGCGGAGGCTCGAAGGCCATCCCCATGAACGGCGAGACGAGCGCGAGCGCGGCGACCGAGCCCTTGCGGCCGAGCGCCCAGCGGGCGCAGATGAGCCCGCCCAGCGAGTGGCCCATCAAGAAGACCTTGCGGCCCCCGGCCTGGCCGCCCACCCGCTCGAGGAAGGACTCGAGGTCCGCGACGTACTCGCCAAAGTCGTCGACGTGCGCGCGCCGGCCGTCGGACTGGCCGTGGCCGCGGTAGTCGAGGGCGTGCGCGGCAAAGCCGGCCCGCGCGAGCCGCTCCATCGTCTCGCGGTAGCGGCCCGAGTGCTCGCAGTAGCCGTGGACGATGGCCACGTGGGCGCGGGCCTGGGCGGGGTCGACCGGCACCAGCGAGCGCCAGTAGAGCCGCAGGCTGTCCTTGGAGGCGATGAACCCTTCGTCGAGCCTAAGCTCGGGCCCTGGTTTCTCGGACGCGCTCGAGGTCTGCATGGCCGGCGAAGGTAGGCGCGCTGCGTCTCGGGTGTCAATTCTCTTACGCTGGGCTCAGGCTAACGCCCCGGGTCGGCCCGCGCGGCCATCTCCTGCAGCTTGCGCTCGAGCCTCTCGCGCCGCTTCGGGTCGGTCGCCTCGCCGAGGATCTCGAGGGTACGACGGTAGACCTGCTGTGCCTCGCGCCAGCGGGCCAGCCCGGCGTAGGCGTCCCCGAGGTGCTCGGCGACCTCCGGCTCGCGGGGCAGCAGCGCGCGCGCCGTCTCGAGGTGCTCGACCGCGCGGGCGAAGTCGCCCTTCTTGAAGAGGACCCAGCCGAGCGAGTCGAGGAAAGCGCCGTTGCCCGGGCTCAGCTCGAGGGCGCGGCGCACGAGCGCCTCGGCCTCGTCGAGGTCGCGGCCGCGCTCGGCGAGGGCGTAGCCGATGAAGTTGAGCGCCTCGGCGTGGTCCGGGTCCTGCGCGAGGAGCGCACGCATCTGGCCCAGGGCCGCCTCGAGCTCGCCGCGCTTCTCGAAGGCCGCCGCGAGCCCGAAGCGCAGCGCCTCGCTCTCGGGGAAGCGCTCGAGCCCGCGGCTCAACACCGCCTCGGCCTCCTCCGCTCGGCCCGCCTCGAGGTAGAGCGAGGCGAGCGCGCCCAAGATCCGCGCGGGCGAGACCCTTGTTGACCTTGGCGACGCGGAACTTGGTGCTCTTCTCCGGCCCCATG
>ENA-UOOH01002147-UOOH01002147.1-fermentation-metagenome-genome-assembly--contig:-NODE-2147-length-17637-cov-6.762939_pt1 | contig 17637 bp, 25 predicted proteins | sample MGYA00245778_ERZ724025 | MGnify/ENA primary metagenome ERZ724025 (study PRJEB28704, sample SAMN03018313) | fermentation metagenome | biome: anthropogenic terrestrial biome; feature: soil; material... | reverse complement strand
GGGTAAGAGCAAATAAAATAGATATATTAAAGGATGCAAAAAATAAAAGTAGAAATAAAATAAATAAATATAAATTATTTACTGATTTAAATGATAAAGGATATATAGATTTTGCTAAAAAAATTAATAATACAAATATTCAAGTAAAACATGTTAATAATTTATCTCCAGTAAAAATAGAAATAAATAATTTAAAGAATTTTATATCTGAATATCTAAAATGTAAAGAAGGATATTGTATTATATGTGGGAAGCCTGTAAAGAAAAAGAATAATAGAATTAAATATTGTAAACAATGTGCTAAAGAAATTAAACAAAAACAAACAAGAGAAGTTGCTAGAGAAAGTATGCGAAAATTAAGAGAAAAAAGAAAATGTTAAGAAAATAAGAAAGCTCTGTAGACGTTGATATAACTAGCTTTAGAACATATTTCCTTTAAAAAGTGTAATTTTCTAATATGAAGAGAAAAAATAAATAATATTAGGCATTTTCAGCAAACACTTAAATTAAACAAAAATGATTAAAGATTAAATAAAACACTTGAAAATTAATATATTATATAGTATAATAAAATTATGGAAAGTGAGGTGAATATTATGAAATTAAGTTTTAAGTGTTATTATAAATTTAATCAATTACAAAATAATATTATAAATGAATTGTCTTATCATACTACAAAATTATATAATATTGCTAATTATGATTGTAGAGAAAATAAATATAATAATTTTTATACTATGAGAGAATTATATAAAAATAATTATCATAAACAATTTCTTTATTCTCAATCTTATCAACAAATATTTAAAATATTAGATCAAAATTGGAAATCATATTTTGCAAGTATTAAGGATTATAAGAAGAATCCTAATAAATATAAAGGAGAACCAAAAATTCCTAAATATAAAAATCTTAATAATAAAAAGAATGAAATTGTATTTGATAAACAGGGTATAAGATTTAAAAATAATTATTTAATTTTATCTTTATCTAAAGAAATGCAAAATAAATTTCAGGTTCAAAGTTTAAATTTTAATATAAATTATATTAAAATACCTAATATTACCAGAATAAAACAAATAAGATTAGCTTGGGATAATTCAAACAAAAGATGGTATATTAATTTTATATATGAAAGAAATATAATAAATATTGCTAAAAATTATAATAATATTATGAGTATCGATTTAGGTTTAAATAATCTTGCTACTATTACATTTGGTCATTTAACTAGATTTTATATTATTGATGGTAAATATGCTAAGTCTAAAAATAGTTATTATAATAAAGAAATAGCTAGATTAACTTCTATTATAATGAAACAACAAGGTGATTCTAAATATTTTAAAAGAACTAAAAAAATAAATAAATTACAAATTAAAAGAAATAATTTTATAAAAGATTATATTCATAAAGCAAGTAAGAAAATAATAGATTTAGCTATAATTAATAAATGTAAAGAGATAATAATAGGAGATCTTACAGGGGTAAAACAAAATAATACAGCTAAATCATTTGTACAAATGCCTCAACAACGATTAGTAGAAAAAATTAAATATAAAGCTGAATTATTAGGAATAAAAATAATAATGCAGAATGAAAGTTATACAAGTGGATGTAGTTGTTTAGATTTAGAAGAAGTAAGTAAAAAAGATTATAATAAGAGTAGAAGAATATATAGAGGATTATTTAAAAGTAATACAGGAATATTAATAAATGCAGATGTAAATGGAAGTATAAATATAATGAGAAAGAGAATAAAATGTATTCCAAGGTCATTAGAAATGATGATGGATAATGGATTTGTGGATAATCCAATACGTTTAAGGGTGGCATAGAAATATGTAGAAATTTAAATACCAAACAATGTATGAAATATGTAACTTTAGTTATAGAAAATTCACAGGGGAGATTTGAGATGAAGTTTAAGTGAAGATTAAAGAAACATTATACATAGCAAAGAAATGTCAAAAATGTGAGCATAATTGTAAAGTTCAATCGTGTTGTGTAGATGCAACAGTGACAATGTGTAAGAAATATAAGAAGAAAAAGAAAGAATCAAATATTAAAAATAAGTCCGAAGAGGACACAAAATAAGTATAAATAAAATAAAAAAATATTAAAGAGAAAAAGGAGATTATAAAAAATGAGTAAAGAAAAGGTAGAAACAATAAATAAGGCAGAGTTAATAGCAGGTATGGCAGAGAAATCAGGTTTAACTAAAAAGGATTCAGAAATAGCATTAAAAGGATTTATAGAGACTGTAGAAGATGGATTAGTTGCTGGTAAGAAAATTGCAATTCAGAAATTTGGTAATTTTGAAACAAGAGAAAGGGCAGCTAGAACAGTACAGGCGGTTCCAGGAAAGCCAGATGAAGGAACTAAAGAAATACCAGAAACTATAGTTCCAGTATTTAAAGCAGCAAAAGCATTAAAGGATAAAGTTGCTGGAATAGAAGACTAATTATTGATAATTAAATAAGATTACATATATAGCAAGAGGATTAATTTCTTCTTGCTAATTTTATATGAGGGCAGGGATTTTAATGGGGGAGAAAATCAAGATAGTTGTAGATACAAATGTATTAATGAGTGAACCAGAGAAATTATTAAAAGATATTGATGGAGAATTATTAGTTTGTTCAACAATATTGGAAGAATTAGATAAATTAAAAATAAGTGATAATAGTAAAAAAGCTTTCAAAGCAAGACAAGGAATTAAATATTTAAAAAATAATAGAGATAAATATAGATTTGTGTTAAATGGAGATATAAAGAGTAAAGAATTATTAAATGGTGATTTTGATACCAATAAGAATGATAATAAGATATTAGATGTGTGTTTAAGAGAAAAAGCTAATTTATTTACATTAGATTTTAATATGGTGCTTAAGGCTGAAGTATTAGGGATTGATGTAATAGAAGCTCAACAGGAAAACGATAATTACAAAGGATATATAGAAATATCTGGAAATACCGAATATATAAATGAAATATTAAATGATTATTTAAATGATAATAATGTATTAAATTTATTAGAAAATCAATATTTAATAATATATAATACTGATACAGATAAAATTATAGAAAATAAATATTCAAATGGAAAATTAGAGAGATTAAAATTACCTCCAAGTAATGTAATTAAAGGACTTAATATTAAACAAAGATGTGCTTTAGATTTACTTATGGATAAAGATATACCAATTAAAATAATAGCCGGAAATTTCGGATCGGGGAAAACTAAAATGGCAATAAAAGTAGCATTACATCATGTGTTAGATAAAGGTAATTATGGTAAAATCCTTTTGGTACGCAATCCTGTGGGATCGGGGCAAGAAATAGGCTTTATTAAAGGTGATAAAGAAGCTAAAATAAAAGAATTTTATACACCAATAGAACAAAATCTTGATGGTGGTGAATATCAAATGCAACAAATGATAACTAAAGAACAAATAGAGTGTCAGATCCCTTATTACTTAAAAGGAACAACTTTTAATGATACTTTTATGTTAACAGATGAATGTGAAGATTTAGATAAGAAATTATTTAAACTTATAGGTACGAGAATAGGTAAAAATTCTTGTGCAGTTTTTACGGGAGATTGGGAACAGGCAGAAACAAAATATGTACATAATAATGGATTATCTCAATTTATACAGTATGGAAAAGGAAATAAATTAGTAGGTATAGTCGTATTAGATGAAGATGTTAGATCAGAGGCTAGTAAAGTATTTGCTGATTTTTAATAATTAAATAAAGGAATGTTTATATGCGAAAATACGAAGAAATATGTGAATATATAAACAACAGAGGTGAATTATTAACTACTAAAGATGAATTTGATATAGAAAAAGATAAACAAAATAAATTTAATTCAGATGTAAAACTTAAAATAAGATGTATTTGTGGAAATAAATTTTATAAATCATTTGCTGAATTTAAAAATTCTCCGCATTGTCAAGAATGTGGTAGAAAAAGTATGCAAGAAAAACAACGAACTCCGTTTGTAGATATAAAAAAATGTTTTGAAAAAGAAGGATATCAGGTAATCACAGAAGAGAAAGATTATAAAAATAATCGTACAAAATTACATTATATATGTCCTTCTGGACATGAAGGAAAAATAGATGTACATAGTTTTATGAGAGGAGTAAGATGTAAAACATGTGCAGGATTAAAAATGACGAAAGAGAATACTATGCCTTATGAAAATATAAAATCATATATTGAAGGAGAAAATGGGAATAGATGTAAATTAATTTCATTTAAAAATGAATATCAAAATACCAAGACAAAATTAGAAATACAATGTAAATGTGGAAATACATTTAAGACTGATTTTATAAATTTTAAACATGAGAACAAGAAACAATGTAATGAATGTGGTTTAGAATTAAGAAGTAAAGAAAATAGCCCTAATTGGAGAGGTGGAACTTCATCAGAACGAGACATTATAAAAAATAGTGATGAATATAAGAATTGGAGAAGTTCTGTATTTAAAAGAGATAATTATACTTGTCAATGTTGTGGGGATAATAAAGGTGGTAATTTAGAAGCACATCATATTGAAAACTTTTCTGAATATGAAGAATTAAGATTTGATATTAATAATGGTATTACTTTGTGTAAAAAATGTCATAATCCAAATCAAAAAGGAAGTTTTCATCATACGTATGGTACACATAACAATACAAAAGAACAATTAAATGAATATATAAAAAACTATAATAATTAAATAAAAAGGAGTGTTTGAGAGTATGGCAGTAGAAAATAAAATTTGTAATGATTGTTCAAAAAGTGTGGTTTGTTCTTGGTATAAAACAATAAATAAATTTGATCCAGATTGTACTAAAAATAATGTTATAGAAACAGTAATAGAAATAAAAGATTGTCCTGAATTTGATGAGGTTAAAGAAATAAAGGGTGAGTAATTATGGATACATATATTTCAGAAATCCACAAAGAAGCAATAGAAGAATACATAGATAACTTATTAAAAGAAAAACATCTGAATATGCCAAATGTAGATGACTATACAGAACATAGGATTAAGCAATTAGCTAAAGATATGTTTTATGTTGGATATAAGGATGCTTTAGAAACAGAAGAGTTAGAATTAGTAGAACAATTTGAAATGAAAAGGCTAAAAGGAATAGATAATCCTGAAACTTTAAAAAAGATAAATAGTTATAAAAAAGATGATAATGTAACTAATGATGAATATTTACATATGTATAAATCAATGAACAAAATTTTCAAAGAATATTTTAAAATATATGAGAGTTATATATCAATTAATATTGATAGATTAAATAAAATACAAGATGTAAATGAATTTATAAAAGCATTAGATAATAATGAAATATTATTAGAAAAAATATTAACGTGTGATTAATTTAATGATTATGGATAATAACTATTGATTAAATATCTTTAATTATTATCCATAAAACTGATATTTTATTTACATATTAAATAAGAAGGTGAATATGTGAGTTTTAAATTTAAAAATAAAGAATTTGATATAGGAGATATTGTATTTATAACTTGTGATAAAGAAATAATGGTAGATAATAAAGCAATAGGTAAAATTAAATCAATAAATAAGAATTCTATTGATTTAATTTTATCAAATATAGATAATTGTGGTATTTTAATTTTAAATGATTTTGATTTAACATTTGATAATGATAGATATTTTACAATTAATATTCCGATATCTCATTTAAAAACATGTGATTTATGGGGAAATTTTATTAAACAATATATAACAATTTAAAAATTATATTTATATAATTAAATTAAAGCAGAAAGGATTGAGGGGTAAATGCTCATAAGTTATTGGATTATAATTTATGTGAAGTTTTATTTTAGAACTTTTGAAGCTATCCTAACTAACTTTTCTGTTTTAATATAATTATATAACCATTGGGAGACGTGGGTAATGCCTAAATCCAAATATTCCATTTGTGGGATTGAGAGTAGTATATCTATTCTTGATTTTAGAAAAAAGACTAATAATTAAATAAAAAAATATTGACAAGTAATCCAAAAGGTAGTAATATTAGAAGTGTCAAGAAGATATACATAAATCAAAGTTTAAAAATTAAATGATTAAAGGAGAGAGATATTATGGAGATGACAGTTACAAGAGGTTTAGCAGAAATGAAGTTGCTCAAGAAAAGAATAGAAAGTAAGATAAATTCTACACAGTTTATATCAGGTAAAAAGAGATCTGCAAAGAAAATAGATAATGTATTTACAGTAGATGAATTTGGAAAAGAAGTAAAAGCAAATTATGATAGTATTATAGATTTAATTGAAAGATTAAAAATTATAAAATCAGCTATTGTAAAATTTAATGCAGAACAAACTGTTATTATTGCAGATAAAGAAATGACTGTGGCAGATGCTATTGAAAGAAAGAATAACATAGTATTTGAAAAAACATTATTGAAAAAGATGGTAAATCAATACAATAATATTATTGCAATTATAAATACAAGAAATGAAGATATGGAACAAAAGTTAGATAGACAAATACAGACAATGAATGGTGGAGACAGTAAGAAAACAGATACGGAACAAACTGAAGCTTTTTCAAAGTCTTATAGAGAAAGTAATTCGTGGGATATAGTAGATCCTCTAAAACTGAAAGATAAAATAGATAAATTACAAGAGGATATAGAAAACTTTGAATTAAATGTGGATTTTGTATTAAGCGAAGTGAATAGTAGTAAGAAGATTGTAATTCCAGATTAATAATTGAAAATTAAATAAGTTTATTGTGGATTAGATTAATGATTTTAGATTCCAAATTCCCTTATTTCTTTTGGGTTAATAAAGAAGCAGAAGAATTAATACTTCGCAAAAGTATTGATGATTTAACTACAGAACAAGTGTACAAAAGTACATATGTTGAAGGTAAATTATCTAATATAATAGTGATATGTTATATTAATAAACAACATACATAAAAAGTTCAAGTATTAAAAATCAAATCTAAAATTTTAAGATTCAAAGTTCTTATTTTTTAAAGTTCAGCTAAGGAATATTATGATGATAATATTAGCAATTCAAAATTAATAAGCTCTTAGAAATCTTAGATTGATGGTTATAAGTGCTAATTTGGATTAACTTTAAATCAACCACTAAGTTGTTTAGTTCACAATAAAAAATTGAATATAAAGTGAGTGATATGAGAGAAATGAAATGTGTAACAGAATTTTGTGGAACAACCAAATATGGATTAGAATATAATTGTAGTTTTAAAGAAGAAGATTGTGATGTTTGTAGGGAATGTCACGAATATGTTAAAGAAAAAATGGATTAATATTTTGAAAAATTAAATAAAATTGGTTATTAGCAATTAAATTGCTTTTAATAAATATTTTTTATAATTTTAAGGAGGAATTTTTTATGACAAACTTTTTAACTAATTTTAATGATGAATTTGAGGAGATGGATAAATTTTTTGATAATTTTTTGAAAGCAATCAATTTAAAGTTTTCGCTTCCCAATAAAGATGTATCACCAATACATACAGAAAAGACGAGTGAAGGATATAGAATTATCGCTCGTAGTGTAGGGATCGCTCCTGAAGATGTAAAAATCGAATTAAAAGATGAATGTATACATTTGGAAGGAAAAACTGAAAAAAACGGGATGGCGTATAGTACATCTTATGATATTCCTTTATTAGATGATATTAGAGATAATATTGAGAATATAAAATATAAAAGTGAAAATGGTATGACTACAATATATATAAATACGAAGAAAAGATTAAAAGAAATTGTTGATATAAAAAGAATAGATTAAAAAGGTAATTTTATGGGTGCTGTAATAGAGGGGCTTACAGTTAAATGAGGTGTAAATGAGGAACTAACAGCCCATATTAATAAAATAAGCCGATTATTAAAAGAGGAGAGAATATGAAAGAATTAATGTTGAAAAATTTAACAGAAAGACTAGAAAGATTACATAAAGAAGAAGATGAAATAACTTTTGAAAATTTAGGAATACATTATATAGATAGTCTTATTAAAATACATAAAGAAGAAGATGAAATTATAGATAGAATTGCATCAGATTTTTAATGAGATGATTAAATGGAATCAATAATAACAGTAATTGAAGTTAATCATAATAAATTTGGAATATTACATAAATTGTCTTTAAATGTTGATAGTTGGTTAAATTCTAATATAAAAGCAAATTATAAAATATTAAAAGATAGTGATTATGTAAATATTGATGGTTGTATAGATAATAATGGTGAACTTTAATTAAATTTATTAAAAGTTAAATAATATATATATTATTAAAGTTTAGATGAATAAGAAATAATTATGGCGTGATGAATTCAGCCAGTAGGAGGATAAGAAATGGAAAGAGGAAAATTGCAGAAACAAATAGTTGAAACAGCAAAAAATTATTTAGGTACACCATATATTTGGGGTGGAGAAAGTATTTGTGGATTTGATTGTTCAGGACTAGTTAAATATGTATATTTTCAATGTGGAATAGATATACCTAGAGCTTCATATGAACAGTATAAAATAGGAATATCTGTTGAAAAAGAAGATTCAGAATTAGGAGATTTAGTATTCTTTTGTAAATTAAGTCATGTAGGAATATATATTGGAGAAAATCAATATATAAATGCTCCAAAAACAGGTGATGTAGTTAAGGTATCTAATTTAGATGATAGAAATGATTATGTTGGTGCTAGAAGAATAATTAGTGAAGATAATAAAATAATTATAATGCCTAATATACAACCTAAAATGTATATAGGGGACTTTAAATATACTCTATACCAATATATCTGTAGTATGCAATCTAATAAAGTATCTATTAAATGTGGGAAATTTGCGTTTAATAAAATAAGTAAATTGGTAGGTTATCATAAATTTGATGAAGATAGTGGATTATTGGATTTAAATGGAGAACATATTATTGTTCAAAATTTTTTAGATGAATTAGATAAAAAACAATTGATTATAAGTAAAGAAGCAAATATAGACACAATAGCAGATGGAGATGGATATCTAATAGAAGAAAAAATATATGATGATGATATTATATTGGAATTTGCTTAAAACGAATAATATTAAAAATTAAATAAACAAAAATATCTCGAATAAAATGTTTGAGATTGTAATATTAACAAAAATGAAGAATTACGGGTGAGTTCTTTAGTATTATAAGGGAAAGCATTGATACTGTGGGAATGCAAAATTTGGCTGAGTAAAAGGGTTTATGCTAAATATATCACCACTAGGGTTAAGGCTAGTTTAGAAACAGCAAAGAAGTTGTTTGAAATCTGTTGGTGATGCAGTCATAAGATAATCCTTAACTTATCTTATGTAGTAATAAGAAAGTATTTGTAAGGAATATTTTTAAAGATCGAATAAAGATTGCGAAATATATCTCAATTCTTCAATTACAGGGAAATATAATGATGAATGAAAAAAGTAGTCATTTGTTCTATATGCTATATAGAATAGTTAAACTGTGCGAACCCCGGAACCTTTGTCTGGCTAGTAGCAAAAGTCCTTAAGGAAACTATGATTTTGAAGTATATTATTAATTAAGAAGGTGACATAGCACCTATCTTGATTAATGATAGTAATAGAAAATTTAATTCTATGTTGTTAAAATAAAGTTTTGGTATGGTAAAATAGGAAAGGTAAAGGTGAAATAATGGAGAATAATATTAAAGTAAAAATTAATTATGAGGAGAGTTTTAAACATAATTTTAAAAGAGATGTAAATGGAGCTGTAAGATATTATTTACAATTACATACAGGAAATTGTTCAAAAGAAGGATATAATTATGGTATAGGATTTTTATTACATCCTCAAGCATTAAATCCATTTCTTAAAACAATGGAAACATTAAACGAAATAGAAAATGTAATAGTATTGAATATGCCATGTACTTTTTATCAGAATGATGATAATGTAAAGTTTAATATACCAACATATTTAATATTAAAATTACCATTGCATAATATGAAAATTGATGATTTAAATATAATGAGTGAAGGTAACAAGATTAAAATTGAAAATAATGAAGATGATATATTAAGTATGGATAGAATAAAATCAACAGAGGAAATTGCAAATTATGCAGAATTAGTATTGGATAATATAAAGGGTTATAATATGGATACGTTGAATGATATGATATTAAAATATGTTAATAGTTATTTTGATGAAAGTAAAATAATATCGTTTAAAAATATGAATGAAGCATTAAATTGTATTATATCAAGTATTTCTTCGAAAATGGTGTATAAAAAATTATCTAATTCTTTAAAAAATATTGAATTTAGATATACAAAATATGGAGATTCATCACATATAATTACAAATGCTAAGGAAATTAAATTTAATGGTAAAATAATATCATTAAATGAAGATAAAAAATATTGGATTTATACAAATCCAATAAAATTTCCAGATTTTAAATATGTATTTTTGACATATGATATAATGGAAATTAAACAATTAATAAATAGAGTAACAGAAGTAATAAAAAATTATATAATAAAAAATACTAATAAAAATTCTAAAAGGATCATCATAATGTTTGAAAGAGAAATAATTTTTAATGATAATGGTAGCATGATGTGGTATATGGGTATTGTTGAAGAATAAATTAATAATAGTAATAATATCAACAGTAAATCCTATGATATGCGTTTATCTTCGTAAGCATTATGTATTAGTGTCATACATAGGTAATTGATATTTTTATATGAGAGTATAGCTCAGTTTGGTTAGAGCAACTGCCTGTTAAGCAGTAGGTCAAAGGTTCAAAGCCTTTTACTCTCGCCATGTAAGTTTAAAAATGCTTTTTTCATTAATACAATCCTTTCAATTTATAATTTATTTATAGTGGCTATATGGTATTAATTTATTATATAGTCACTGAAAATTCAAGCAAAGGAAGAGAGCAATGTTTTTAAAGATTGTTATGTCTGTGGTTGCAGGGCATGTAAAATAATAAGTGCAACTACCAAATTAATAATTAATATAGAAAAACTGGACGTTCTGGTTAGTTCTATATTAATTATTAAATAAATTCTAAGGTGTTTTTTATTTTGTAATGTAGCTATAAACTGTCACAAGCCAGTTTTAAAAATACAGAGTGAAAAATAAATCTAATTGACTTTAAATAAAAATATATGATGTTAGTCAATCATCAGTAAAAAGGAGAAAATTAAATGTATAAAGAGAATTTTGTTGCATGTATTAAAACTAGTGAAGGAAAGATTTTGCGAGAAGATAAGGATGTTATTAAATTACCTTTTGGTAGCGAATATTCTATCTATTTAAAAAATCTTAATAGTAGAAAAGCAAAAGTTAATATCTCTATAGATGGAACAGATGTTTTAGACGGAGATTCATTGGTTGTTAATGGTAATGATATTTCTGAAGTAGAAGGTTTTCTTAAAAATGGTGTGGCAAAAAATAAATTTAAATTCATAGAGAAAACTAAAGAAATATCTGAATTTAGAGGAGATAAGATTGATGATGGAATAATTAGAATTGAATTTACCTTTGAAAAAGAAAAACCAATAGTTAGAGATGTTATATATAATCTAGTATATACGACTTTATGTGATTATACATATCATAATGATAATATAACTTATTGTCAATCTAATACAATATCAGAAAATAATTCAGTTCAATCAAAATCTATAAATTTAGACTGTTTAAGAAGTATGGATTTACAAAATAATAATATAAATGATCAAGGTATTACAGTTAAAGGCAGTGAGATTCAACAAAACTTTGTAAAAACTAACATGGATACTTTAGAAGAGGTAAGTCATGTGATAATATTGAAATTAATTGGCTATAAAAAAAATAATGAAAAAGTAGAACAACCTATAACTGTAGATAAAAAAATACAATGTAATGTATGTGGGAAAGTCTGTGAATATATAGATAAATTTTGTAGTCGGTGTGGAACTTATTTAGAAAAATAATATAATTATTATAAATTAAATACCTCATAGAAGGATTAAATAATAAAGGAGAGAGAAATATTAATGTTTACTCAGTTTAAAGATGTTAAAAATTTAAAAATTAGTGAAGAAAATATGAAAGAAATTAGTTTTGATTGTATATATCATGATGCTCTATTGTGTCGAGATAGAAATGTAAAAATACATATTCCTAAAGCTTTTCTTAATGCAAAGATTATTCAGAATAAAGATATTAAAAAATTAGAAAATCATGATATAACGTGTAATTCAATAAAATGTAAATTAAGATTAGATTTTGATTTAGTATCTGATACAGATGTATATGGGAATAATTATTATTATACAGTATCAGAAATATTTGATAATAATTAAATACTGCTATTGCAGGTTTAAAATAAATTAAATGGTGTTGTTATTACAAGCCAAAAGGAGAATAAATATGAAAGAGTCAAATAAAATTTTAGAACAAATTAAAAATGTATTAGAGTCAGATGGTAAGACAAAAATTTATTTCAAAGAACAAAATGGGAAAATATTATTAAAAGATTTTTTAGAAACGATTGTTGAATATTGGGGAAAATTAAATAATAATCAAAAGAATATACTTTCAGATATAATATTGAATGAAAAACCTGATTATTTAATTGGAAATGAAAAATGGATACTTTATAATTATATTTGTGAATTTCAAGGTTCAGTTACAATAAGAGCAGGTAATTATGCATTTTATAAAATAAAGAAAATGTTAGATGATATAAAAAATATTGAACATTCAACATATAATGAAATTTATATTGGAATGTTAAATGGAGAAGAAATTAAATTAATAAAAAATAATTATAGTATAGAAAAAAATGAAATAATAATATCTAATAATAAATATAGTAATAATCCAAAAAAATTAATATTATATTTTAAGTAAAGTCGCCTAGAGATTGATTTCTCTAGGTTTTTATATTGTATAGGAGTGTAGAGAGATAAATATTTATATTGAAGGTTATTATGTATTAAATTTTATTAGTGTAAAAATATATTATAATGGTAAATTCATATCAAAAAGAATATTTATAGATGAGTTTATAAATTATATTAGAACTTTAAATAATGATATAGTAGACAATTTAAGTCAACATAACAAACACTATGTAAATAAGCATTGTATTTGTAAACCAGTTTATGATTTATTAAATAAAGAATTGGGAAATATTATATAAATTAAGAAAATACAAGAAATGGAGTGATTAGAGAGAAATGAAGAAATTAACTATGATGTGTGGATTACCGAGGAGTGGTAAAAGTACATGGGTAGAAGAGAATAAACTAGACGGAGAGGTAATCTTAAGTGCTGATAAACTCAGATATCTAGTCTATAATCAAAGATTCTGGACTGGTGGAGAACCTTTAATGTGGGCGGTTCATGGTATTATATTGAAGATGTTATTGGAACAAGGTGTAGATATAATCGTGGATGAGACAAATGTAACCAAGGCAATTAGAGGGAAAATAATTAAATTAGCTAAAGAGTATGACTATGAGGTTACAGGAATAGAATTTAATACACCTAAAGAGATATGTAAAGAAAGGGCTATTAAAACTGGTCAAGAAGATTTATTAGATGTAATTGATAGACTTGCTGAAATATACGAAAATATTAGTTTGGATGAGGATTTTGACTATATCGATAGCTATGGAATATAAATGAGAGTTTGAGAGGAGTTTAATAAGAGTGGATAAGAGATATTTAAAAAGAATAGAAGAAACAGATTTTGATTATAAGGCAAGATTATTAAAATATAAATTAGAATATAAAGAGGATATTGATTGGTCAGAAATTGCTAATTTATTAAAAATTAAATGTAGTAGCGACCATTTACGAAAAACCAGCTATGGGTTCTTAGAAGCATATAATCATTCTTTCAAAGATGATAAATATATAAAAGTTTTAATTATGAATGATTTACATTTACCTTATCAAAGAGATGATGTACTAGAACAAATTGAAAAATATAAAAATGTAGATTATTTAATATTTGCTGGTGATTTAGTGGACTGTGAAAGTTGTACTCATTTTCCAAATTTTAAACATCCAGATGTAAATGAAGAATTAATAATAGCATATAATTTTATTAATAAAATAAATAATATTATTGATAAAAATAAAACAAAAATAATTACAATTTTAGGAAATCACGAAAATCGTTTTAAAAAATCTATTATGAATATGCAAGAAAAGCAATTACAGAAGATGTTAAATCCAAATTTATTATCTATGTTGGAAAAAGGATTTACTATTTACGAAGATGATAAAGAAATTATATATAAACCAATAGAAAATTTTAAATACATAAATAAATGGTATGCGAAATTGTTTAATAATTTAATAGTAGCACATCCTACAGATTTTAGTTCAATAGATGGGAAAATGGCTGAAAAAGTAAGTGAACATTTTCTCAATAAAAGAATAGCTGACAGAGATGATATTATTATATTTGCCCATACGCACAAACATTCAAGTATGTATGTAAATAGAAGACAGGGGATATATGTGATAGAAAATTTTTGTTTATGTAAAGAACAAGAATATGCTGATACAGGAAAATTAAAATATACTCCTCAGAATTATGGATATACATATTTAAAATTTAAAAAAGGTAAGAAAATAAATATAAATGATATAAAATTAAATTTTCTTAAATAAGGAGTTGAGATGAATGAATTCTGAATATTCTAAGTTTAAAAGTTATGCAGAACAATTAAAGTTTTGTAGAAAAATAATAAATGATAATATAAAAGTTTTATTAATTGGTTCGGAGCAATTTAAGAAGGATATATTAGGAAATAAAAAAGAAAATAAATTATCTAAAGGAAAATATAATGTTTGTATTTGTGAAGAAGATAGTATTAAAGAATTAAATAAATATGTAAAAAAAATAAAAGATAATATATTTGTTGTGAGTAATGATGAAAAATCAGAATTGATATTAGAATGTAGGAAACCTTCTATGAATGAAAATGAGAATAATGAAGAAATTAAATATGAAAATTATTATGATAATGAATTAAGTAATGAAATAAATGATGTGATAAGTGAATATTCAGATGTGATATTAGCTAATCCAGAAGAAATTCATGATATATTATGTGAATTTTATGTAGAAATATTTAATGGTTCTAGATTTTTAACTAAGTTGGAACAATTAAATTTATTACATGAAGAAATACAAGAAGATGCTGAGGAATTAAATATTAATCTTGAAGATAATTAACATATTTTGAGTAGAGGAGTGATTAAATAAAAAAAAGAAAGGAAGTAATTAATAATGAAAACTGTAAATTCTTTAAAATTACAAGACACTGTTACTTCAGCTAGTGCAGGTAAAATTATTTCTTGTTGGAATACTAATAGATTAGTTGCACATGTTAAAGGAACATCAACTACTTTTACAATTAATTTTCAAGCTTCTTTAGATGGGAAGAATGATGAAGATTTTTTTAATGTTGAAGGATATAAAAAATCAGATATAACTACTAGAACTTCATCTGTAACATCTACAGGAGATGGATGGGATTTTGATGTAACACCATATAAGTATTTTAGAGCAAATGTTTCTAGTATTAGTGATGGCAATATTACAATAATAGCCAATATTATTCGAGAATAGGATTGGCTATTATAGATGATTTATAATGAAAAATTAGAAAGTTTAATTTATAAAAATATGAAAGATACAAATTTAGCTATAGTAAAACCACAAAATTATTTATATGTTGGAAAAAATGGAAATGATACTACAGGTGATGGTAGTGCAGGAAATCCATATTTAACTATAAGTAAAGCTATAACTGTAGCTAGTTCAGGAACTACAGTATATCCATTTCCAGGTACATATATAGAAGACATAACTTTTAAAGCAGGAGTTAATATAGCAAGTCCTATAAAATTAGGAGTTTATATTACAGGAAATCATATTGCAGATTTTTCCGGTACAGTAATATGTGATAATATAGTTTTAAATTCTACAACAGGAAACACATTATCATTTAATGGAACTCATGCACAAAATTTTCAATTATTAGCTTCTAGTGTAAATGCAACTGCTGGAGATGCTATTAATTGGGTAAATACAAATTCTTCAAGTAAAATTTATTTTGAAGATGGTACTTGTAATGTAACAACATCAGGTGAAAGTGCAAGATGTGTATATACAGATAGTTCATCAGCAGGAACATTTATAGCAAATAGAACTACATTTAGATTAAATGATAATCCTGATAATGTTTGTATTTCTTTAGGAGGTTCTGTATCATTTACTCATACAAGTGATCAAATAGTTGGACAAGTAACAGTAGTTAATTCTGCTAGTGCTACTATAGCAATGGTGGGAATGATTACTACTTCGGTAGCTGTATTAAATACTACTTCTACAGGTACAACAACTGTTATTAATGATACTGTAACTACTACTGCTTCTCCTGCATTTACTGGTTCAGGTGTATTGGTAGATGTAGCTTTATTATATACTAGTACAGGTGTTGGTGGAGCTAGTACTTTGAACGGTGGCTTGTCGGCAATTACCTTACCTATGAGCAGTGTAAAATTAAGAGCTTCTGATTTAGTACCAGCAGGACAAGTTAGTAGTGGTCAAAATTCAGGAAATTTAGAATTTGATGGAAGTCATTTGTATTTTACTATAGGAACTACTAGAAGTCAGATAGTATAATAAATAAATTATATTTAGATATAGGACATCTCAAAAGGGTGTCTTTTAGTGTGGATATAATTCGCAAATATTAAGGGTGGTTTCCTGTCAACCAGAGGAGAGATAATATGAATAAAGAAAATAATATAGAAATATATTCTGATGAAGATGTAATATCAAAATTGAATTTAGAAATTACTAAATTATGTAAAATGCTAGATGTACATACAAATTTTGATCAATATAAAATGATTATTAATAATCTTAGAAATACCATCGAAGCAAGAAGAGATGTTATTAGATTCCCTAATACAAATATTGATGAATTAAATAAGGATGCTAATTAGAGAAGAGTAGATTAATTTCTACTCTTTTTTATTTGAGGTGATTTTATGAGTAAAGATTGCGGTTATGTTTATTTTATTAAGTGTAAAAATAAAGTTAAGATTGGCTATTCTACCAATATAAAGCGTAGGATTAAAGAGTTAGCTACTGGTAATGGCGAAAAACTAGAATTAATTTATTCTATTCCCGGAAGTAAAGATACAGAGTGGTCGTTACATAATTACTTTAGTTTTCAGCATATATGTGGAGAATGGTTTGAATTATATCCAGAGATACAAATGTGGATAGATTATGATAAGTTAAGTAGAAAAGTTTTGAGGGAAGAAGGAATAATTAAATAATAATGAAAAATAAAAAATGACTTTTGAAAAGTAAATAATAAAGGAGATGTTTGAATATGTGTATTAATAATTTTAGAGTAAGTGATTCTGATTTTGCAACATATCTTACTATATTAGGATATAAAATTAAAAATATTGAAGTTAAACAAGATAAAAAACATAATAATAAGTTAAAAGCATTCATTTATTTTGAAGGAGAAAAAGAAAAATTAGTAAATTTACATAATGATTATATAAATG
>ENA-UOOH01002146-UOOH01002146.1-fermentation-metagenome-genome-assembly--contig:-NODE-2146-length-17641-cov-6.386899_pt1 | contig 17641 bp, 21 predicted proteins | sample MGYA00245778_ERZ724025 | MGnify/ENA primary metagenome ERZ724025 (study PRJEB28704, sample SAMN03018313) | fermentation metagenome | biome: anthropogenic terrestrial biome; feature: soil; material... | reverse complement strand
GGAGGGATACAATGCACCTTTACGACAACATACCGCCCATACTGAAGGAGCGACCGAATTGGGTGGCATGGGAAATCCGCGATGCGCCGCCCAAAAGCCCGTTTCACCCGGCAAGTCTGCTTTCGGGCAAGCCATTCCCCGCAAAGGCGGGCGTCCGGGAAACATGGGGCAGCTATGAAGCCGCTGTCCAGTGCATCCGGCGAGGACTGGCGCGAGGAATCGGCTACGAGTTTGACGGCGGCGTATACGGCGTCGATTTAGACCATGTGATCGACGAGGCCGGGACGCTGACGCCGCAGGCGCAGGAGATTGTGGGTAAACTGGGTTCTTACACCGAGGTCAGCCCAAGCGGAACGGGTTTGCACATCTTCGTGCTTGCCCCCGGCGCAGACATCACGCGCCACCGAAAAAAGGACTATTTTTTGGAGATTTACAGCACGGGACGGTATTTCACCGTCACCGGCAATGTGATGGGCGGCCTCAAGCCCATTGCGACCCGCACAGCCGAATTGCAGGCCGTCCACGATAAATTCCTGCTGCCCGACCTGGAGCAAAGGGTTATCCGGCTCCCTGCTGCTGATCCTGTTTCGAGCGCGGCGCAGGATCGGTTCCTGCATACCGGGCTGGAACGCGATAAGGTTTTTCGGGCGCTGTGGAACGGTGAGCGGCGTCACGGCAACGAGAGCGCCGATGATATTGCGCTGATGAACAAGCTGGCCTATTGGTGCAACGCCGACCCCGACGCCATAATCCGGGCATTCCTGTCAAGCCCCTATCACGCGCAAAAGGATGAGGCGCACAGGCGAAAATGCCAGCGTTCCGACTATCTGCCGAACACAGCCAAAAACGCCTGCGCCACCGTGTATTCAACGGCGGCTGCGGACTATGAGAGATGGCAGCAGAGCCGAAAACGAGAAAGGAGCTATGCGAGATGAAGGAGTATCAGTTTCAAATCAAAGAAACTCTTGCCATGACCGTCACGGTGGAGGCCGAGAACGCAGCTCAAGCACGGGAGATTGTGGAGAAAAGCTATTACGACAGCGATTACATTCTGGACGCCGATCACTTCAAAGGCGTAACCTTTACCGCTGTCCCGCTCCAAAAGAATCGGGAAATGGAACGATGAATCACCCGACAGCCCCGACCTCAGAAATCACGACCTTCAGCAATACTCTCTATCAGCAAGCAACGTGTTTTGTCCCCAAAACACAGCTTGTCAGGGGAATCCCCTGAAACCCCTTGCATGATTCACTATGAAGGAGCCGAGCTTATGCAGAATAGGACTATCGAAATAAAGTGTCGGCTTACCCAAAAGGAGGCCGATTTTCTAAACAAGCGAGTTAAGAAAAGCGGGCTTTCCCGCGAGAGCTATCTGCGCCACCTCATAAATGGCCTCATCCCCACCGACGCGCCGCCACCCGACTATTTTACCATGATGAAAGAGCTTCGCTATATCGGTATGAACCTCAATCAGATCGCACAGAAAGCCCACATTCTGAATGTGCTGGATGTAAAGCGGTACGATGAGAACGCCGCCCTGCTGAAAAAGGCTGTCGTGGACATTACCAATGCCGTCATGCTGCCCCGGAAAATTGAAAGGAAAATCGAATAGTGGCAACGACCTCTATATGGGCGGTCAAGGGCTGGCTTGGTCAGGTGGTCATTTATGCCGAGAACCCTGAAAAGACAGCAAACCCCGCCTGTTACGAAAAAGAAGGCATGACGGCGGCGCAGGCGCAGGGGCTTTCAGATATCATTGACTACGCCGCACAGAGCTGTAAAACCGGGCTGACCGATGAACACGCGGAGATTATGCGGCATTTTGTCACCGGGATAAACTGCCAGCCGGAAACCGCCCGCGATGAGATGATGGCGACCAAGGAGCATTACGGCAAGGACGAGGGCGTTGTCGCCTACCACGGCTATCAATCCTTTGCTCCCGGCGAGGCCACCCCGGAGATGGCCCACGAAATCGGAGTCAGGCTGGCACAGCGGCTTTGGGGCGACAGGTATCAGGTCATTGTCGCCACCCATTTGGACAAAGCCAATCATCTGCACAACCATTTTGTGATGAACAATGTTTCTATGGTGGATGGCCGGAAATATTACCGCTCCAATCAGGATTACTACAATATGCAAAAGGAATCCGATTCCCTATGCAGGGAATACGGCCTGTCCGTCATAGAGAACCCCAAGCGCGGCAAATCCAAGCACTACGGCGAGTGGAAAGCCGAGCAGGACGGGCGGCAGACATGGCGAGGCATCGTGAAGTCCGATGTGGACGCCGCCATCCGGGGAGCTATGACCGAGCGGCAGTTTTGGGAGAATCTCCGCAAGCTGGGCTATGAAATCAAGCAAGGCAAGGATATTTCCCTCCGGCCTCCCGGTAAGGAGCGTTTTGTGCGGCTGTGCCGCAACTTTGGCGACGATTACACCATCGAGGGCATCCGCAGGCGCATACTGGCGCAGACCCGCCCGGAGCGGCGCGTCATACCGCCCGACCCGCCGCCGAAAAGGGTACATTTCAAAGGCACGCTCCATAATGCAAGACGCATGACAGGGCTTCGCGCCCTGTATTTTTATTACCTTTACCGCATGGGCGTCCTGCCGAAAAAGCGGGAACCCAACCCAAAACGGGTGTACTTCCTGTTCCGCGAGGACATTCGCTTTATGCAAAACATCGCGCGGGAAACGTGGCTGCTGGTGACCCACCGCATTGATACGGCCGAGCAGCTTGCCGCCCACAAGGATGGGCTGACCGCTCAATTCAAGACGCTCTGCACGAATCGGAAGCGCCTGCGCCATCAGGCGCGGAACATTCAGGATGAGGAAAAATCGGCGGCGGTCAAATCCGAGATCGCCGCACTTTCTATGAAAATCGGTGAATTACGCCGGGAGGTGAGGTTATGTGAGGACATAGAAATGCGCTCCGGCGTCATGCGGGACAAAATCCGCAGGGCGCAGGAGGATGAGCAAAAATCTAATGTAAAGGAGATGAAACCACATGAACCACTCAGGGGACGCCGCTGAACAGATTGTACGCATGAGCTTGGAGGGCGTCGAGGTCGCCGCCAAAATTACCGGCTCGGCGGCAAAGGAAATCGCCCTGCTGCTGATGGCCTCGCTGAAAAACAACAACAGCAATCTAAAGCTCAAGGGCAAGGCGCGGCTCACCTCCATGCTCAAGTCGGGCAAGCCGCTGGAGATTTTCTCGGTCAAGGAAAGCGACCTGAAGAACTTTGTGGCAGGGGCAAAGGAATACGGCATTGTCTACTGCGTCCTGCGCAATCCCAAAAACAGCCCGGACGGGCTGTGCGATGTCATGGTGAAGGCCGACGACGCGCCTAAAATCAGCCGCTTGGTGGAGCGTTTCCACTTCGCTACGGTGGATAAGGCCAAAATTGAACATGAGCTTGTCGCGGAGAAAGCCGCAAGAAATGACGCGGCACCCGAAGCGCCAGTCTCCGCACAAACGGCGTCGGAGCCGGAGGCCCCGGATGTTGGCGACACCGAGAAGCTCTTAAACGAGCTTTTGGGGGAGTCCGAGGGCAAGGCCGAGCCGGAGCCGCCGCAACCCTCCCAAAGGTCGCCGGCGCAGACCGAGCCGGTCAAGCCCGGAAAGGAGCAGCCGGAAAGCCGCCCTTTCGTCCAAAACGCCCCGCCGACAACCCCTCCGTCCGAGCCTATCTCAGAGAGCGAAAACAAATCCGCAAGGGGTATTTCGAGTAAGCCGTCCGTGAAACAGGAGCTTCGGGAAATTAAGGCGGCGCAAAAGGCGCAGGAAGCGGCCAGTCAAGGCCGCGATGAGCTCTCGGCAGCAGATAAGCCCAGGGATACCCCCAAAACCACCCACAAGCAGCCGCAGAGCAATGGCAAACAGAAATCCAAAAAATCGAAAGTGAGGTCTTGAGCATGAACAATTACGATGATCTTCTGAACAACGCCACCGCTGAGCCGCAGAGCAGCCAGCTCTCCAAGGAGGAATACGCCGAAAAGAAACGGGCCGAACGCGAGGAGGTTTTTGCCCTCTCCGACAGCACCGCACTGGAGGTGGCGGGCGACGGCGGCAAATTCCGGCAGTATCTTGATGTGCAGGGCCGTTTTGACCGTTACAGCGCGGTCAACACTTTGCTGATTCTGGCGCAGAAACCGGAGGCCACCCGGATCGGTGACTTTGATTACTGGAAAGGCATGGGCGGCTTTGTTCGTCCCCGCCAGACCTCCATCTCCATTCTGGAGCCGCATGAATACGTCAAGGAGGACGGTTCGCCGGGAATCGGCTATAACATTAAAAAAGTGTTCGACATTTCCCAGGTGGACACCCGCAAGGTCAGAATCAACCCACCGCCCAGCTTCACCGACCGGCAGCTTTTAGGCGCGCTCATTTCCAAATATCCGATGAAAATCATGGGCGTGGACGAACTGCCTGATAACCGTGGCGCAATGACCAATCCCGACGGTGATATTCTCGTTCGCAAAGGCATGGAGTTTTCCGATACTTTCCGCGCCGTAGCATATGAGATGGCTTGTGCTGAGCTGGCTACCGATCCTGAATTGCTTCCTGAAACTGAATTTTACGCCTATTCCGCAACGTATCTGCTTTGCAAAAAATATGGCGTCGAGACACAGACGTTTAATTTTGATAAAGTGGGCGATGTGTTCGACGGCATGGATGCACAGGAGATCAAAGGTGAGCTTGCGCAAATGCGCGATGCCTCTGAAAATATTTCCGGGCGCATGGCCAAACAGCTTGATGCGGTAAGTAAGACCGCACGGAATCAGGAAGCGAGGTGACGCGCCTTGAGAGAAGAACAAAAGACTATTAGCCTCGATGTTTACGAGGAAGGAGCGGTCATAGAGGCGCTGAACAAGATACGAACCGAGCATCTTGAAAATCAGAAGTCCGCCGATTTCGTGAGCGACCTGATGCTGAAAATCATCCAAGCCCCGGCAAAAAAGACGAAAATCCGCGATGAAGCACGATAGCCCAAAACAAGCCCTGATTCTCTGCCTATTCGGGTTAATCCCAGTGATATGGGGGGCGCTGCTCGTTGCGCCCTCCATATCCGACGGGATACCCGGTATCATACAAGGCTTTCCGGTGGCAATAAAAGCTCCGCGTCATATTGAGTGGTGCGAGGACAGTCTGGGGACTGTCCTCATTTTTATTGCCGCCTACATTATGGGAATCGGGATATACCTCTCCACCCGGCGCAATACCCGACCACGGGAGGAACACGGTTCGGCTAAGTGGGGCGAGGCCGCAGCCGTGAACAAAAAGTACGCAGACAGGCATTTCACCGCGAACAAAATTATGACACAAACCGTCCGCATCGGGCTGAACGGCAGGAAGCACAGTCGCAATCTCAACACCCTTGTGGTCGGCGGCTCCGGCGCGGGCAAGACGAGATTTTACGCAAAGCCCAATGTGATGAACTGCAATACCAGCATGGTGATCCTCGATCCCAAGGGCGAAATCGCACGGGACACAGGGCATTTACTCATAAACAGCGGCGTGGAGGTCAGGGTGCTCGACCTCATCAATATGTGGCGGTCGCATTGCTACAACCCCTTCGTGTATCTCAAAGAGGACAACGATGTGCAAAGGCTGGTGACGAATCTCTTTAAGTCCACCACGCCAAAAGGCGCTCAGACCCAAGACCCCTTTTGGGACACGGCGGCCTCCATGCTGCTCCTGGCGCTCATTTTCTATCTGAAATATGAAGCGCCGCCTGACGAACAAAACTTCCCGATGGTCATGGAGATGCTGCGGTCGGCTGATGTGCGCGAGGAAGATGAGCAATACCAATCGCCGCTGGACGAACTCTTTGACCGCCTGGAAATGCGCGACCCGGAACATATCGCATTGAAATACTACCACAACTACCGTTCCGGCTCGGGCAAGACCCTCAAATCCATTCAAATCACGCTGGCGGCGCGGCTTGAAAAGTTTAACCTTGAAAGCCTTGCCGCCCTGACCGTCACGGACGAGCTTGACCTTGCTTCCATCGGCGAGAAAAAGACCGCACTGTTTATCATCATCCCGGACAATGACAGCAGCTTCAATTTCCTCGCATCCATTCTCTACACGCAGCTATTTCAGCAGCTTTTTTACAGCGCCGACCACAGGCATGGCGGTACGCTGCCGGTACACGTTCATTTTCTGATGGACGAATTTGCCAATGTGAGCCTGCCGGACGATTTTGACAAAATCCTCTCCGTCATGCGCTCACGCGGGGTATCGGTCAGTATTATCCTGCAAAACCTGGCGCAGCTCAAGGCTTTGTTTGAAAAGCAATGGGAAAGCATTGTCGGTAACTGCGACGAGTTTCTGTATTTAGGTGGAAACGAGCAAAGCACACACAAGTATGTTTCCGAGCTTTTGGGCAAGGAAACGCTGGATACCACCACCCACGGCAAGTCCAGCGGGCGCAGCGGCAATTACAGCACCAATTACCAAATTACGGGACGGGAGCTTCTCACCCCGGATGAGGTACGGATGCTGGATAACCGCTACGCCCTTTTGTTTATCCGGGGCGAACGCCCCGTGATGGACGAGAAGTTTGACATCCTTCGGCATCCCAATGTGAGCGGCACGACGGACGGCAAGGCCGAACCATTCCGTCACGGCGTCGCCGCCCATTCCGTTGCCACCCTTACCTTTATTGAGGACATTGACCCGGCAGACAACCTCCGTCCGGCGGATCTCCCGGAACCGACAGTCCCGGAGGGTGGGTACGAGCTGCTGTCCGAGGATGATCTGGAAGAATTATTTAACTTGAAGGAGGAACAACCCTATGAAAAAAAGCAATGACCTCACCAGCAGGCTACCTATGTCGGGCGGCGTCAAAAAGGGCTTTCGCGCCTATGTTGTAACCATTCTTGTCTTTACCCTGCTGCTTTCCCTCTGCACCACGGCCTTTGCCGCAAGTGATCCCATAACCGTCGTGAATAACCTGAGCAATTTCATCTTCGGCCTGATTCGCGCCATCGGCCTGATTCTGCTGGGCTTCGGCATCGTGCAGATCGGCCTCTCCCTGAAATCCCATGACCCATCCCAGCGCGCCAACGGCTTTTTGACCCTTGCGGGTGGAGTTATCATTACATTCGCAAAGGAAATCCTGACCCTTATCACGGGCTAAAACAACATTTTTCGGAGGTGAACACCATGACAGAATATATTGATAAATGCGAGTGCTATATCCACTCGCTTAAGCAGGGCGAAAAAAATGTACTAGGCGAGGCCATCATCCTCAAGCGGCTGGGCGACAACGACTACCTGGCCGATTATAACGGCGTGAAGTGCCATGCCATTTTTAACCCCTTTGCGGGGCGGTATTTTGTGGATGACAAATACGGCGTCATCCATGATTCCAAGCCGCATGAGCTTGGCCGGTAGAGCAGCGCGGGGCAAGTCTTTTCAAACTTGCCCCGCTGATTTTTTGAACAGGGGGTGATTTTTTGGCATCGGGCAACTGGATTGTAGACAACTTAAATAACGCGCTGGACACTTGGAATAACAAGCTGGGCGAGATATGGCACATCCTGACGCAATCGCCGGAAATCTTCAAGGGCGGCGTGGTCTGGAATGTGATGGTGAATATCCACGGCGCGGTCATGACCATCGGGCTTGGGCTGCTGGTGCTGTTCTTTGTGATTGGCGTGATGAAAACGATGGGCAGTTTCGCAGAAATGAAGCGCCCGGAGGTCGCCGTCAAGGTGTTCATCCGCTTTATTCTGGCAAAGGCGGCGGTCACATATGGGCTGGAGCTGATGATGGCGCTGTTTCGCATTGTGCAAGGGCTGATGTCCACCATTATGGGCGCGTCGGGAATCGTCGGGAGCAGTACGCCCGCCATACTGCCGCAGGAGATGGTGGACGCTATCGAAAGCGTTGGCTTCTTTGAAAGTATCCCGCTGTGGGCGGTGACGCTGATCGGCGGGCTGTTCATCACGGTGCTGTCGTTCATTATGATTATGAGCGTCTATGGACGGTTTTTCAGGCTCTACCTTTACGCGGCTATTGCGCCTGTGCCTCTGGCCGCTTTTGCGGGAGAGCCGTCGCAGAGCGTGGGAAAGGCTTTTATTAAAAGTTATAGCGCCGTCTGTCTGGAGGGCGCGGTGATCGTGCTGGCCTGCGTCATCTTCTCGGTATTCGCGTCAAGCCCGCCTGTCGTTGACCCCAACGCAGCGGTGGTCACACAGGTTTGGAGCTATGTGGGTGAGTTGATTTTCAATATGCTTGTCCTCGTGGGTATGGTCAAAATGGCGGATCGCGTGGTACGCGAGATGATGGGGCTTTAGCAAAATATATCGAACAGCGCAAAACCGGCACCTGTATGGGCGCACTCGGCATTACGGACGCACAGGCCGCAAAGCTGGATGAGAAAATCAGAACCACCTCACGCTCTTGGGAGCGTCAGCCCTTTTCCAGCTATGACCTGACGAACAACAACAGCCAAATCAAACGCCTGGAACAAAAACTTTCCGAAGCATCACGCGGTTTTGTGGGATGGGAGTTTGCAGGAGGCCATGCTGAGGCCAACACGGAAATGAACCGATTACAGCTTTTTTTTGATGAAAGGCCGAATGAGCAGCAGCGGGCGGTTCTGAAAGCGGGTGGCTTTAAGTGGGCTCCGTCGCAGGACGCATGGCAGCGTCAGCTCACCGACAACGCCATCTATTCGGCGGGGCGCATTGACTTCATCAAGCCCTCGGATGGAAAGACGGTTCGTGAACACCAGCCAAAAGTCCCGGCACGGAACGGCGGCGCACGATGAAAGGAGCGGCTTATGGAAGTGAAAATCAACCGGGAAATCCGGGACTATACGGAATCCATGTTTTTCGGACTGTCGCTTCGGCAGTTCGTTTTTTCTTTACTGGCCATTTTGGTGGCCGTGGGCATTTACTTCACGTTGAAGCCGCACCTTGGCACGGAAACCGTGTCATGGGTATGCGTCCTCGGCGCGGCACCCTTCGCCGCGATGGGCTTCATTAAATATAACGGCATGACGGCGGAGCGGTTTTTGCAGGCGTGGGTTTGCTCGTCGTTCATCATACCCAAAAGGCTGATGTTCCGGGCAACCAACATCTATTATGAAGCCCTAAAACCTGTTTTAGAGGGAGGAAAACGCAGATGAAAACACTCAGCAAGCTATTTAAGCAGGACAGGGAACGGTTTGCTGTTCCCCGCAGCGTCCAGGATGTGATCCCCATTAAAACCATATGGGACGATGGCATTTTTATGGTGGGCGCGGGTAAGTTCTCAAAGACCTTCCGTTTTGAGGACATCAACTATGCCGTGGCGTCCAAAGAGGATAAAGAGGCCATGTTCCTTGCATACTCGGAGCTGCTCAATTCCTTTGACAGCGGTGCAACCTACAAAATCACCATCGTTGTGAAAAAACTGGACAAGGAAGAATTCAAAGAGGCCATCCTGATTCCCTTAAAGGGCGACGCATTGGATGTATACCGCACCGAGTACAACAAGATTCTGCTTGACGAGGCCACCGGCGCAAACGGCTTTATCCAGATGAAATACATCACCGTGAGCGTATTCAAAAAGAATATCGAGGAAGCCCGCAGCTACTTCGCCCGCGTCGGCACGGAATTGGCGGCGCACTTAAACCGCCTGGGTTCCCGCGCCATCGTGCTGGACGCCGGGGACAGGCTGCGTATCCTCCATGACTTTTTCCGACCCGGCGAGGAAAGCAATTTCCGGTGGAGCGCACAGGAGGCCATGCGAAAGGGCCACAGCTTCAAGGACTTTATCTGCCCCGACACCTTTGAGTTTGAAAAAGACCATTTCCAGATGGGCGGCAAGTTTGGGCGCGTCGTATTTCTGCGGGATTACGCCAACTTCATCAAGGACAGCATGGTATCCGAGCTTTGCGATTTCAATCGCAACATGATTTTGAGCCTCGACATTATCCCCATCCCCACCGACGAAGCAGTGCGGGAGGTAGAAAAACGCGTCCTGGGCGTGGAAACTAACATCACCAACTGGCAGCGGCGGCAGAACAGCAACAACAACTTTTCGGCGGTCATCCCCTACGACATGGAGCTTCAGCGCAAGGAAAGCAAGGAGTTTTTGGACGATCTCACCACCCGCGACCAGCGCATGATGTTTGCTGTGCTGACCGTGGTACTCACCGCCGACACCAAGGAGCAGCTTGACAGCGATACGGAAACCCTATTTACCATCGGGCGCAAGCACCTTTGTCAATTTGCCACCCTTAAGCATCAGCAGATGGACGGCCTGAACACGGTTCTGCCTTACGGCGTGAGGAAAATCGACGCCCTGCGGACGCTGACCACAGAGAGCGTGGCCGTGTTTATTCCGTTCCGTGTGCAGGAGGTATCCGACCGGGGCGGTATTTATTGCGGCATCAACGCCATATCCCGCAACATGATTCTCTGCAACAAGCGGAATCTGCTCAACGCCAACGGTTTCAGGTTGGGCGTCCCCGGCTCCGGCAAATCCTTTGGAGCCAAGGAAGAAATCGCCTTTATCGCCATTGCGACGGACGATGATATTTTGGTCTGCGACCCGGAGGGAGAATATGGAATCATAGAAGCCCTCGGCGGTGAAGTTATCCGTATCGCGGCGGGAAGCCCCGACCACATCAACGCAATGGATATGGTGGAGGGCTACGGCGACAGCGGGAATCCGATCATTGAGAAATCCGAGTTTATCCTGTCCCTCTTTGAGCAGCTTGACCGAAACCACAGCCTATCGGTTATTGAGAAAGGCATCATCGACAACTGCGTGAAAAATGTCTATGAGGATTATCAAAACGGCGGGCCGCTGCCTACGCTCTGCGTGTTGCAGGACGAATTACGCAAGCACCGCGACAAGGAGGCCGAGGGGCTGGCAAAGTCCCTGGAGCTTTTCACCAACGGCAGCCTGAATGTTTTTGCCCACCCCACCAATGTCAACACTCAAAGCCGCATGGTGGTCTATGACATTCTGAATCTCGGCAGTCAGCTTAAAACAATGGGCCTCCTTGTCATTACCGACGCCATGATAAACCGAGTGTCTGAAAACTGGAAAAAAGGCAAGCGGACGCACCTGTATATTGATGAATTCCATGTCGTTTTCGAGAATAACTATTCCAGCAACTTTTTTTCTTCAGCATGGCGCAGATTCAGAAAGCGCAACGCCTATCCAACCGGCATCACTCAGAATGTTGAGTATTTGCTGGAGTCCGTCACCGCGCGGACAATGCTTAGTAACAGCGAGTTTATTGTGATGAACAATCAGTCGGCCTCAGACCGCACCGAGCTTGCGCGGCTGTTGAACATCTCCGAGCAGCAGCTATCCTATGTCACCAACGCCGAGGCCGGGTGCGGCCTTATGCGGATCGGCAACGCCATCGTCCCCTTTGTCAACCGCTTCAACACCAATACGGCGCTCTACCGTCTGATGACCACAAAACCAGGTGAAACGTCGTGAGAACCATAAAAAAGCGGACGGCAGTGAGGGATATAAAAATCCTCGACAAGTCCGCAAATCTGTCGTCACGTATGAAAGATACAATGGTGCGGACTAAGGAGCGCGCCGAGGAAACCCGTGAGCCGCGCAGCGGTTCCCCCACCGAGTATGCCGCCCGCAATATACAGGATAAGGCACAGGGCGCGGTCAGCGATGCGGTACATCGTTTGCCAAATCCCCGGGCAGAGGCGCGGGAGAATATCTCCCGCGCCAAGGGGCATTTTCAGGAGGTCAGGAGCCAACATCCCAAAGAACGGCAGCGTACCGCTGAACAGGCGCAAAAGGCCGCGCATAAAGCCAAAACGGAAGCTGAAAATCTAAAAAAGACCGCTTCCAGGGCCAAGGAAACGGCGCAGGAAGCGAAATCGACTGTCAAAGACGCCAAGCAAACATTAAAGCAGGTTCGGGCTGATGGGCGCGTTGTTTCTCCCCCGAGCTATATGAATAAAGGCGTAAAAGCGTACCCACCTACCGGCAACACAGCGGAATCGGCGGGAAAATCGGCCAAAACCATTAAATCCACAGCAAAAGGCTTCAAGGATACGGCCAAAGGCTCGATTAAGATGGCGAAAAAATCCGTCAAGACATCTGAGCAAGCCATAAGACAGGCCGTGAAAACGGCGCGTCAGGCCGCAAAAACCGCGCATAGAACGGCGCAGGCGTACGCGAAAGCGGCCAGAACTGCGGAGCGCACCGCCCGTGCTGCCACGAAAGCCGCAGCCCAGGCTGCGAAGGCTGCCGCCAGAGGGATTGCCGCAATGGTAAAAGCCACAATCGCAGCCGCAAAAGGGCTGATTGCCGCTGTCGCGGCGGGCGGCTGGGTGGCTGTGCTGGTGATCGTGATTATCTGTATGATCGGCCTGATTGTCGGCTCCATTTTTGGAATCTTCTTTGCAAACGAGCCAAACCCCGGCACCGGGCAGACGGCAAGCAGCGTCATGGCCGAGATCGACGCGGAGTACACAGGCTGTATTAACAATATCATAGCGTCCAATACCCATGATTCTCTGGAGATGTCCGGGGCGCGGGCAAGCTGGAAGGAACTGCTTGCGGTCTACGCCGTCAAGACGGCGACAGACCCGGATAATCCGCTGGAAGTGGCTGTGATGGACGATGAAAAGGCGGCAATCCTCCGTTCTGTCTTTTGGGATATGAATGCCATTTCGTATTGGATTGAGAGTATTGAACACTCCAGCAGCTATATCGACGAGGACGGAAACGAGCAGACCGACACATGGACGGAATACATCTTGCACATTACCGTGTCCCGTAAGACGCCGGTTGAAATGGCGGCGCAATACGGATTTACCGGCGATCAGAAAGAATGTCTGGAGGAACTGCTGAAGCCGGAGAATATCAGCCTTTGGAACACCCTCCTTTACGGTATCTCCGGCACCGGCGACGGCTCCATGATTGAAATCGCCGCTACGCAGATCGGCAATGTCGGCGGGGAGCCTTACTGGAGTTGGTACGGCTTTGGGAGCCGCGAGGAATGGTGCGCCTGCTTCGTGAGCTGGGTGGCCGAACAATGCGGCTACATTGACGCAGGAATTATTCCGAGGTTTGCGTGGTGTCCTTCGGGCGTCCAGTGGTTCAAGGACAGAGAGCAATGGCAAGATGGCGGCTACACACCCCGCCCCGGCGACATCATCTTTTTTGATTGGGAGCCAGACGGCGAATGTGACCATGTGGGCATTGTTGAAAGCGTGGCTGATGGAAAAGTCAACACCATTGAGGGCAACGCAGGCGATACTTGCCGTAAGTGCTCTTATGACCTTGGTAGCGTTAAAATTTATGGGTATGGCGTACCGTCATACTAATAGCTGAACAAACGAGCCGGGAGTGCAAATGCTGCGCCCCCGGCTCGTTTGTTTATTTGCGGTCCATATGGGCGCATCATTTATCTTCCAGAGTATCAAGAAAGAGATCAAGGCTCTGCCGCTGATTAGGACGCAGGCTGCGGTAGCGGTCTACCAGCTTTTGCTCCTCTGCGTTCAGCGCGCATTCCTTTACCGGCTCTGGTCTGCGCCGGATATCCGTGCGTCCGAGTAGAAAATCCACCGACACCTCAAAGAAATCCGCGTACTTATTCAACATCTCAATATCCGGCTGATATCCTCCGGTTTCGTAATTCTGTATTTGTGCCTGGGCGACATCAAATTCATCCGCCAGCTTTTGTTGGCTTAAATTTCGTTCTTCACGCAATAGGCGCAGGTTCTGCATAACAGCCACCTCCTCTGCGTCAATTTTAACAAGTACATCTTATACTCCGCAAAAAGGTGTTCTTATTATTGATAACAAGAAAACCTTATGGTAGTGTAAAAGGCGTGCTTATTAAAAGCGAAAGGATGAAGTTATATGAACGCAAAAGAGAAAGTAGAGCTGGTACGACAGGCAAGTAAACTATATACCTTGGGGCTAACTGTGGAGAAACACAGAGAAAAGCTACGGCAACTAGTGGAGAAAAAGATACCCTATGATTCTCCAAAAATGAAAGCAACTCTGGAGGAATTTCAAAAAGCAGACGAGGAATGGAAACGGCTGGAGCAGGAGCACCTGGACTACAAAAGACAACTCGGGATTGATCCATAATACTTTTATATCGTAAAATTGGAAAACAACACCGCGTGAGCGAGTGCTGCCAGAAAGATTGCCAGGCTCTTTGAGGGCATATCAGCAATGTTAAGAGCTTGCTTTTGGGTATGACTATGAGATAGAATCAACCGCAGCTGCGGCTTTTATTTTTTACCTTTGCTTGAATATTTCGTTTGAAAGAAATATAATAGACAAAAGACGATACACTTGTGGAGGAAGCCGTCATGGAATACATAAGCGTAAAAGAAGCGGCGGATGCATGGGGCATCACTGCCCGGATGGTTCTCTATCACTGTACAAACGACCGTATTGAGGGCTCTCGAAAAATCTCAAACGTGTGGTTGATCCCTAAAGATGCTGCCCGGCCGGAGGATGGACGGAAAAGAAACGGGCGCAAGTTCTCTGCGGCAAAAGTAAAAGGAGTGAAGGAATGATGGAAAACGCAACAAATCAAGATATGCCGACGATGGCCAATTATCGCCGGTTGTCCGTCATCGTCTTCTCCCTGTTCTTCTCCTGGCTTCTGGCTTTCCCCTTTGAAGGCAGGATACTGTACGCACTCGCGGACTATTATAACATCTCGGTCGAGTCCTTTGTCTTTGGAACAATGGCCGCTCATTTTGCCGGTTTGCTTGCCTGCGGTTTTTTTGTCAGGAATATGCGAACAGCTAAAAAGCTCATGCTTTTTTCCATTGCGTTTTGCATCGCAGCCTCGGTTGTGTTTTTCCGCCCTCCTTCCTTTCTGTGGACGGCGGCGCTGATTATAGCGGCATTTCTGGTCGGTTGCTGTGTGGCGGCATGGGGCTTTTATTTCAAAGGCTGCACGCCAAAGAATGAGCGCATCAAGACTATGGCAGACGGACTGATTTTGTCGAACCTCTTGATGATTCTGCTAAACATGGCAGCCATTCATATTTCCCCAAACATTGGGCTTGTTTTTTCTATGATAATGCTGGCAGCGGCGTTCCTATTCGCACTCAGGCTTCCCAAAGAGGAAGCGCCGGAACTTCCGGCTTCCGTGCAGGGGGAGATTTCTGTCGGCAAAGTGGGCCCTCTTGCTTTTCTGTGCCTGTTCATTGTGGTCATCACCATCAATTCCGGCCTTATGTATCAGGTACAGGGTCCCGCTTTTGCCCATTTGGAGTGGCTGACAAGCTGGTATTGGGCTGTGCCGTATATCGCCGCTCTGTTTATTATGCGGAATCTGCCCCGAAAAATAAACCGGTCATATATCCTCTATGTGGCCATCGCTATGATCGGCCTTTCCTTTATCGCTTTCCTCGCTCTTGGCCGCTCCTGGACGGATTATCTTGTGGTTAATACCCTGATGCTGGGAGCCTGCGGCGTGTACGATCTGTTTTGGTGGAGCATCCTGCGGGAAATGCTGGAGCTGGGCAAAAATCCCGCCAGAATCATGGGCGTCGGTCTCTCCGCCAATGTCCTGGGGGTTCTGCTGGGCGGGCTTATCGGAAACTCAATTGCAAGCGGGCAAAGCCATAACCCCACCCTGCTGGCGTTGGGCGTTGTGTGCGTTACCCTTGTCCTGCTGCCGCCTCTACATACACGGCTGACCACTCTGCTCAAAAACCATGCCTACTTGACCACAATTATTGAAATGCCAGCGCAAGAACAAACCCGGCTAATTTGTGAGTTCAGTATCACAGAAAAACTCACAGAGCGCGAGGGTGAGATTGCAGCCCTTCTTATAAAAGGTAAGACCTATCGGATGATTGCCTGTGAGCTGCATGTGAGCGAAAACACTGTAAAAACCCATGTGAAAAACATTTACTCCAAAGCCGGAGTTCAAAGCCGGACGGAACTTATGAATCTCCTTCTGGATATACACATTCCCCACGGAATCCGATAGCCTCTGATAAACAGCGGATTTCAAAGCTCCTCACCTGAAAATGCGAGTAGCCATAAAAACAACTTGTGAACCGAGGGTCAGGATAAACTGAATACGGAAAAAAGAATGATATAAAAGACGAACAGACAGCAGGTAAAACAACTGCCTGTGTTTGTCAACTTAAAAGTTTAGCAAATAGTCTCCAAAAATGTTAGCACGCCTCAGCACCGAATTTGCATGCATCGGGTCCGAACGCTAACAATCTGGAGCCCATGGGTGGGGCCGTTCGCTAAAGAAACCGAGCCCACCGGCCGAGCCCCGGTGCTTAACTTCTGGAGCTCATTTCTTGAATATACTTTCTGCCTGGCATTAGGAGATGGGCGGCCTGCCAGCAAGGATATTTATAACCTGCGCGCAAATGTCTTCCTCGGACCAGACCTCGCGGCCGCCGGGCTCCCTGCCGAAACGTTTAAGGATAACGTCACGCTGCTCTTTGGTAACATGGAGTTCCCATATTTCCTCAAGCATCTTATCGAGCTTTTTCTTCGTCAGTGTCATTCTTTCGCCTCCTTCCCGTTAGTCTTCAGCCGCATCATGGACTGAGTGAGCCGGTAGCTCTCGCCGGAAAAGATGATGATGTGCGAGTGATGGATGAGCCGGTCGACCAAAGCGGCCGTCAGCCTGTTGTCGCCGAATACGGAGTTCCACTGGGAAAACTCAAGGTTTGACGTTATGATAAGGCTCTTGCGTTCATAGCAATCGGAAATGACCTGAAACAGCAGTTCGGCGGCATCCTTATGCAGCGGGACGAAGCCGATTTCGTCTATGACCATGAGCTCTACCCGTTTAAGAGTGCCGAGAAACAGGTTCAACGTACCGCGGCTGTTTCTTTCGAGCAGGATATCCGCGAGAGAAGCGGCGGTAAAAAACCTGACATGCCGCCCCTGTTGACAGGCCTTCAGGGCGATTGCCGTTGCGAGATGTGTCTTGCCGGTTCCGACGGCGCCGAGGAAGATGAGATTTTCTTTCCGTTCCAAGAAACTCAGGTTTTCCATGTATTCGCGCTCTAAGCCGTTCGGCAGCTCGATATCCTTCTTCCAGGCGAAGTCCTCAAGCGTTTTGATAACACGGAAGCCTGCGGTTTTGACCATCCGGTTGACGCGATTAGCCTCGCGTTCCCTCAGCTCTATCAGAAGGAGCTCCGTTACGTATTGCTCGGTGTTCTTGAATTCGACGCCGCGCCATTCTTTTGCCAGCCCGCCCAGCCTTAACGTGCGCGTATACTGCTCTATCTGTTCAGCCAATATGCTCGCCCCCCGTCAGGCCATCGTAGGCGGAGAGGTTGGGATTGTAGCTTAACACCGGCGCAGGGGACGTCAGACGGAGGGGTTTCGGGCGATATTCTTTCCTTGTCAGCATGTAGTAGCACTGCCGGATGCTGTCCGCGTCGGTCCGGCCGAATTCACCGGCCATGGCGAGCACGTCTTCACATAATGCGGCGTTGCCGTCGTCGACTATCTCCGAAAGCAGCGTCAGTGCGCTTTTTCTTTCCCGTCCCTGTATTTTTTTCAGATATTCCCGCCACAGCCTGGGCATCCGCTCAAAGAAGCGAATATGCGGCGTGGCGCCCGGTTTTTTGCAAAGCGTCCGTATGTATTGCGTCCAGTCCATGATTTCCTCGTTCGTACCGTAGCTTCTGGTATATC
>ENA-UOOH01002145-UOOH01002145.1-fermentation-metagenome-genome-assembly--contig:-NODE-2145-length-17644-cov-4.562738_pt1 | contig 17644 bp, 7 predicted proteins | sample MGYA00245778_ERZ724025 | MGnify/ENA primary metagenome ERZ724025 (study PRJEB28704, sample SAMN03018313) | fermentation metagenome | biome: anthropogenic terrestrial biome; feature: soil; material... | reverse complement strand
CTGATGGGGGAGAAGTTAGAGCCGACGGGGACGTCGGCGCTCCCAGGGGCTGCGCGGCACATGAAGTCGGGCCGCAAGATGAAGGTTCGATGTGGGTGGTTGGAGGCTGGCAGCAACGTGATGAAGCGGCAAAGTGATTGAGAACGATTGGTACTGGGGTTCCGGCCTGGCGGCCGGAAGCCTGATGCCCGCGGGGCATCAGGCGAGGTCGGAGGTCCGCAGCACGGCTTCGCGTGCTGCTGCACGGGGCCTGGAGGCCCCGCGCGAGGTCGGAGGTCCGCTGTGGGTGGGGGGATGGCGGTGGGCTAGCGGACGTTAGGCCTGCTGATGGGGGAGGTTAAGGCTCGAACCATGATTGATCGGTCATGGCCCCCTGGGAGCGCCGACGTCCCCGTCGGCTCACACTTCGAATTGGTGGCCGACGGGGACGCCGGCGCTCCGAGGTTTTACGCGGCACATGAAGTCGGGCCGCAAGATGAAGGTCCAACGTGGGTGGTTGGAGGCTGGCAGCAACGTGATGAAGCGGGAAAGTGATTGAGAACGGTTGCAGTGGGATTCCGGCCCGACGGCCGGAGCCTGAGGCTGGTGTCAGAAGTCCGCTATGAGTGAAGCAAAAGTGCAGGGCTAGCGCTGCGACGTTAGACGGGCTGATGACCGGAGGTCTCTCGCAGAGACGCAAAGGCTGGAGATCGGGGCCAGTAACTCGCAGCGTGCAAAGGCCAAACGTTCGCTAGCCCACCGCCATTGCTTGACCCCCAGCGAACCTCCGACCCTCGCCCTTGGGCCTGAGGCCCAAGGGCCGCGGCACGCTACGTCGTGCCGCGTCAAACGCCGATCGCCAAGGCGTCGCGATCGCTCAACAATCCGCCGTCACTGCGCGCGGATACCGTCCCATCCCGCTTCCAGGAACGCTCACAACGCGGCTCCTCAGAGAGGTCCTCCACCTCCACCTGGAGCGACATCCCCGCATCCAGCGAAAACCGACTCACACCACACAGGTCCGCGAGGTCCGGCAGGAATCTGTAAACCATGGTCAGCTCTCCACCCGGCACCTGCGCTTTGATTCCCGCATCCAAAGGGTTGGCCAATCCATCCTTTTTCTTCGATTCCAACTCCTTCATCACGAGATCCCGCAACTCCAGAATCCTCTGCCAGCCCTTGTCGCAGCGCCAATCCGAGGGCGTCGGGAAATCCTCCAGATGAACACTCCCATCCCAGTCATCACCCGCGCGATTGAAGGCATGCCAAGCCTCGTCGGCCGTATGAACCAGGATCGGAGCCACCAGCCGGATCAGGGCATTCGCAATCTCATGCAACACCGTTTGCGTGCGGCGTCTACGCGGCTCGTCAGGACGATCGCAGTATAGACGGTCCTTGACCGCAGGCAGATAGACCGCACTGACCGTGTCATTGCAGAAATTGAAAATGGCCTCTCGGACCTTCTTGAATTGGAAGCTGTGGTACCCGTCCACAACCTCCTCGATCAGTCCATTCAACTCCTCCAATACCCAGCCGTCCACAGAGGTCTTGTCCGATTCCGAGAAGGCATACCGGTGCTCCGTGACCTCGAAATCGCCTAGATTGCCCAGCAGGAAACGCAGCGTGTTGCGCACCTTGCGGTACTCATCGCTCGCGACCTGGAAAAAGTCCCAGTCGACCTTGATGTCGTTCACGTAGTTCAATGAGGCCGTCCACCACCGGCAGATGTCCGCACCGTACTTCGTCAAAAGCTCATCCACCTCAATCGTGTTGCCGAGGCTCTTGCTCATCTTCTCGCCCTGACCCGTCACCATGAAACCGTGCGTCAAAAGCGTTCGGAACGGGGACTGACCCGTGGCACCCAGCGCCGCAAGCTGCGAAAGCTGGAACCAGCCGCGATGCTGATCCGATCCCTCCAGATAGAGGTCGGCCGGATAGCCGATCCCACGCTCGCGAAGGACGCCGTTCCAGGATGAGCCGGACTCGAACCAGACATCAAAAATGTCCGCGCCCTTGGTCAGCCGACCGAGGTTGGCGCGCCCCAGATCCTTGCACCACTGCGGTGCATCCGGATCCTGCGCGGGATCATACTCGGCCAGGATCTCCTCCGGGCCAGAGTCAAACCACGCGTCGGATCCACGCTGCCGGGTGAATTTCGCCACCGCACGCACCGAAGCCGAGGTCAACAATACCTCACCCGCATTCGTTCCATGAAAAGCGGGAATCGGGAGCCCCCAAGAGCGCTGGCGGCTGATGCACCAATCCGGGCGGGATTCCAACATCCCGCGCAGCCGATTGCGCCCCCACTCCGGCACGAACGTGATCCGCTCGTCCGCCTCCTCAATCGCCAGCTGCCGCAACGAGAGCCCGCGTTCACCATACGGCCGATCCACCGCGATGAACCATTGCTCCGTTGCCCGGAAAATCACCGGTGTCTTGCCCCGCCAGTCATGTGGATAGCTGTGCAGGAACGCCTCCGCGTGAAACAGATGCCCGCTGCTGCGCAGACGTTCCACCACCAGAGCGTTCGCCTCCCAGACTGTCTTGCCCTGCAGCCATTCCGGAACCGTGGAGTCAAAGGTCCCGTCTTCCAACACCGGACAGTATACCTGCAGCCCCTCGCGTAGACCGGTCTGATAGTCCTCCACTCCATGCCCCGGAGCTGTGTGCACCATCCCGGTGCCGTCCTCCAGCGTGACATAGTCCGCTTCGACCACCGGACTGACCCGATCCATGAAGGGATGGTTGTAGCTCAGCCCCGCTTGAACTAAGTCCCGTCCCATGCATTGGCCCAGCAGTTCCACCGGCCCTGAGACGCGATCTTCCAACACCGTCTCCGCCAAGGCCTCGGCCAGGATCACCAGGCGTGACCGCCCGCCGGCCTCAATGCGATACAATCCATAGTGCGCACCGGGAGCCAGCGCCACCGCCAGGTTCGCCGGTAACGTCCACGGGGTCGTGGTCCAGATCATCAGATCCACCGCAGCCCCTTCCGGTGCACCCAGTCCTTCGGGAAGCGATTCCGGGTTGTCCAGGGCGAAGAAGACAAAGACACTGGTGTCCTCGCGGTCATAATACTCCAGTTCCGCCTCCGCCAATGCCGTCTCGTTCTCTATCGACCAATGCACCGGCTTCAAATCTCGATAGACCAATCCATGTTCCACCAGTTTGGCAAACACCTCCAGCGTGGCACCCTCAAAGACTGGGTCCATCGTGAGATACGGATGCTCGTAGTCGCCGAAGGTTCCCAGGCGAATCATCTGCTCCGCCTGTAAGCCCTGGAACTTGGCGGCATAGTCGTGGCAGCGTCGGCGAATCGCTTGACGGCCTAACTGCCGCGCTTCCTGGCCCAGCTCCTTCGCAACCTTGTGCTCGATCGGAAGCCCATGGCAGTCCCATCCCGGTACGAAATGGACGTCGAAACCGGACATGATGCGGCTGCGGACCACTAGGTCCTTCAGGATCTTGTTGAGCAAGTGACCCAGATGAATCGAGCCGTTGGCGTACGGAGGACCGTCGTGAAAAACGAAGGGACCCGCCGGATGCACCTTCCCCGAAATCCTGGATTGGAGGTTGATTCGCCCCCATCGCTCCTGGATTTTCGGCTCTTTGCTCAGCAGGTTCGCACGCATATCGAACGACGTGTTCGGCAGTTGCAGTGTCGAACGATAGGCGTTCTTGTCTTTCTTTTGTGACGGCTCTGTCATATTTCTTCCACGCTTGGATCGAAACGGCCCCATTGTTCTATCGCGATACCCTTCGTACCACGATCCCGCTCAACAGGTCGCGAACGGCGATGCCACAGCATCGGAATCCAATTCGCCGTTCCCGGAAAAGGGCTATACTCGAACCAAATAGGTTCATCTTCAAACCGGATTCATCACCTCGAAAACACCCGCATGCCCGGTGGGCCATCAGCAAAAAAGCCACCCCATCCCGTCCCCGGCATTTTCACCGCCGTCCGCCGCCAACAGCCATCGCCTGCCCATAAGAGGAACCGCCAAGACGCCAAGGACGCCAAGAAGATTGAGAGTCTGGAGCAAGCAGCAGATGCGCTCGTGCCCATCCATACCGCTCAGGTCATATCCAACCGTTTCTTTTCTCCCCCCCCTTGGCGATCTTGGCGTCTTGGCGGTTGAATTCCCCTGCCTTCACGCATGACGCCGACCGAATCGAATCCTGGAGGACGGTTTATCAACCATCGCCGGCCCATAAGAGGAACCGCCAAGACGCCAAGGACGCCAAGAAGATTGAGAGTCTGGAGCAAGCAGCAGATGCGCTCGTGCCCATTCATACCGCTCATGTCCTATTCCAACCGTGTCTTTTCTCCCCCCCTTGGCGATCTTGGCGTCTTGGCGGTTCAACTCCCTCCCCCTTGGCGGTTGAATTTCCCTGCCTTCACGCATGACGATGACGGAATCGAACACCCGACGACGGTTTATCGGAGGTTGGGATCAGACATGGACCCTGCCCACCCCCATGGCCAGGTCGAAAACGCCACCGCGCCCTCTGCGGGAGGCTCTCCGGCTCCGAATAGTCGAGATCGGCTAGCTGCAGATGATTTGTTTTGGAACGGGCTCAGCCTAGCCCTCGCTGCCCAGACGGCGGATGTGCTGGAAGTGATCCTCGGCAACCGGTTGGACCGACAGGCGCGCCCCCTTCCGGATCACCATCATCCCGGCCAGCGCGGGATCGGCCTTCATCTGCGGCAGTGTGACCGGCCGTGCCAATCGCTCAACAAAGGCCACGTCCACCCGGTACCAAACCGGATTCTCCGGCGTCGAACGCCGATCGTAATACTTGTGCCCAGGCTCCCAGGCACACACATCCGGATAACCCGCCCGGATCACCCTTCCGATACCCACCACCGCCGGAGGCTGCACGTTGGAGTGGTAAATAAGGACCTCGTCCCCCTCCGCGATCTCATCCCGCAATAGATTGCGCGCCTGGTAATTACGAACACCCTCCCAAGGAGAAACGCCGTCCCGCTCCAGGTCGTCAATCCCATACACCCCAGGCTCCGTCTTCATCAGCCAATAGCGCATACCTAGCCCTCACCCTCGGCCCGCTCGTCCCCGGATTCCTTCGCACCCGCACTAAGACGCTGCCGATAACGCCGCTCCAATCCCTCCCGCTCCAGAATCGCCTCCAGATTCGTAATCCGATCCGCAAACGTCGGGTGCGTCGAGAAGTACTTCAAAAGCGAGTTCTTCTCCCCATGCAGGTCGCGCAGCCGCTCGAAGACCCGAATCATCCCCCTCGGGTCAAAGCCCGCACTCGCCATCAGGAGAAGCCCTAGCATGTCCGCCTCATCCTCCTGCTCCCGGCTGTAATCCTTCTGCAGATACTCCGACAGTACACGCGAAATCGCCGCTTGCACCCCGCCCGTGCGGGCCAAAATCCGTGCACCAAAATGCGTGGCAGTGCTCGCCAACATCCGCTTGTAGGCATGCCCCCGTACCACATGCCCGATTTCATGGCCCAAGATCGCAGCCGTCATCGTGGCATCATGGCCGCACAATTCGAGGATCGGCTCCGTGATGAAGATAAACCCACCCGGCAAGGCAAACGCGTTGGCCGCATCCATCCGAATCGTGAAAAATTGAAACCGGCGGTACCGGTTCGTCAGACAGTCGGCCAATCGCGCACCCGTCTCCTCCACCAGGAGATGCGCACGTGCGTCCGTCGATAATTGCACGTCCCTTAAGATCGCCGAAGCCAAGGCCTTGCCGGCCGATTCCTCCGCCTTGATCGCCTCCGGTCCCGATCCGAACACCGATTTGAGGAGCCATTCGCCTTGGCGCAATGCCAACGCGGTCTTTCGCCCAATGCGCTGGTACACAGAATCGGATCCGGCCATGTCGTTAATCCCAACCCCCTTTGCCCTTGCCTGTCTGACCGACCATACCCTCAAATTGGGTCAGCCCAACCACCTACATACCCACCTGACGGGGTATACGGCCGAAGGCGCCCGCTCGAGGATGCACCCAAGCCTTTCCGCCACACCAGCCAATGTCGAACCGACAAGGGTCAGGCGCAAACTAGAGGTCGTCCGATGAGGTAATCGCTCCCACCATCCGGATCCGGAGAGCCTCCCGCAGAGGGCGCGGTAGCATCCATGACACGATTCCCGATCCCGATTTCCTCGATTTCCTCGATTTCCTCGATTTCATCGATTTTATCGATTTTATCGATTTTGTCGATTTTGTCGATTTTGTCGATTTTATCGATTTCCCCGATTTCCTCGATTTCATCGATTTCATCGATTTCCTCGATTTCCTCGATTTTCCCGATCCCGATCCCGATCCCGATCCCGATTTCGATTTCGATTTCGATTTCGATTTCGATTTCGATTTCGATTTCGATTCCATAGCCCTCTGCGTTCTCTACCTTCTCTGCGGGGATCCTTCCGATGAACGGAGTCTTCACCCGACCGCACCCCGGCGCAAAACCTCATGCCTGACCAGGTAACCGGCGGCGCAGAAGCCAAATGCCCCCCGCAATGCCAAGCCCAAGCATGCCCAAAACACTCAAGCGCAAGAGTAAACCCAGAGGCCTGCGCCCCACCGCACGCACGGTCAACTCCAAGGATTCGCCACGCGGCGAGGTGAATCGATACTCCCCACCACGCCTCGGTATCTCGACCGCCAAGCTCGACATTCCTGAGGGTACAACCCTCCCCAATAGCGCCGGCTGTGATTCCCCCGGCCCAGCCTGCGCCGGTGCCCATGCACCACCCAGGTCCTGCCCCGCAATCAGCCCAAACTCAGACTCGCTCATTGCCGATGAACCAGACTGCCGCTGCACACGACTCTCCACCGACAGCACAGGCGCGACCGAGTCCAAAACATCCGCCCGATCCATCCCCGGCTCCGCTTCGGAGGAGGAACGGCCATCCGCGAAGTACTCGCCCCCAGCAAAGCCACCGAAGCCTGCCTGCATGCCTCCGCCCCCCATGGGAGCAGAACCTCCCGGAGCGGGCCCCTTCATACCGCCCGACCGATCATCAAGCTCCTGGTTCAATCGCTGGGCATAGCGCGAGACCTGACTCTGACTGCCCCGTCGGAACGCGGTCAGCTCCTTCTTCTCCACGAGTTCCGCACCCAGTTCGTTCTCCGATCCATCCAATTCCACAAACCCAGGCTGCTGGGGGCCCACAGCAGCCTTGTATTGGATCGACTCGTCCCGAATCGGCTTACCCAATTCCACGATTCCTGTTTCCTCCATGGCCTGCTGCATCTCTTCGGCATCAAGCAGGGAGTTGTCGAAGAACCAGCTCCGGTTGAATCGACCCGGTTCCGCCTTCCTATCCTCCACCGAAGCCCCAGGCGCCTCTGCCGATTCCGCCCAGTTCAACCCGATCTCCTCGAGACGTCCCCGGCTGCGCTCCAAACGCTGCTCCCGATAAGCCCGCCGTAAACGATCGTAGTTCGCCTCCTCCAAACGAACGTCCATCGGCGCTTGCTGTTGAACCTCACGGGCCGCGCTCTCAAAGAGCTGGGCGCTGTTGCTTAGCTCTGTGGCCAGCTTCGCATTGCCGGCCAATCCCTCCACGGACCGTTGATACGCTGTGTTGTAACTCCGTAGACTCGATAGGTTGGTGGTCGCACGCGCCTGCGCAAAGGCATTGTCCGCCTTGAGCGTCTGCACCAAACGCTCCACCTGCCGGTTCTGATACGCCAGGACCTCTGCCTCCAGATCCCCGTCAGCTTCCACCCTGCGTAGGCTCCCGCCAAAGTTAAACCAGGCGAAATCCTCCGGCAGATACAGCCGCACATGACTCAACTCGATGTTGATGTTCAGACTCCGAATCAAGGGGAACGCGACCCGCCTGGCCAAACCCAATGGTCCCAATTCACCCGCATACGTCAATTGCACCCTGTAGTCTAAGTCGCCTTCCGCCGTCTTGACCAAGGGGATCTCAATCCCGTCCTTGCCGATCGACGGCTTTACCGGCAACCCTGCCACGAGCGCCGTCCACAGCCGCGCACCCTCCGGAAGCCTGACCCCTAGTACCTGTTCTGTACGATTGTCGATATGCAGAACCAGCTCCGCACGATACGCACCGCCCGCATCGACCACCAAAGAGGTCTCCGCCAGGCCGATGCGCGCCCCAGCCGTCTCCACCTCGCTCCTTGCCTTGGTCTCAAATACCAGCTCCGGCGGTGCCCCACCCGGGACCGTGTGATACGCCAAGGTGGTGCCTCCGCCCAGGAAGGGGCTGATCTGCGCCCATTCCTTCTGCTGCCGGCTCAATCGGCTCAAACCCGCTTCCCGCACGATCCGTAGCTCGTCCCGCCCCGCATTCTCCAAGACCGCATATCGCTGAACTGTCCGCCCAGTCTCCACAATCGGAAGGGGACACGTCTGCACCCCGCCCTCCAGAACCCGGTCATGCTCCAATAACACACGCAACTCACCCATCAATGAGTCCTGAAACTCCAATACAAACCGAACCCACCCCTCCGGTACGCCCTCGCCCACTTCCACCGTCTTCTGCCGCAGCATCGGCGCGTCCACCCGGCACTCTCTCATCCGCTCCGGCAACAAGAAACTGAGGTTCCGAATCCCCGCCCGCTCGACCGTGAAATTCAACAGCAGCGTCTCGTCAATCGATCGCTCCGTCAGCCGGACATTCGAGATCGTTGAACACCGGACCTCCGCCTCCCGGCGTACCATTCGAAACCTCGCAGCATACTCAGGCCCACGGAATCGATAGGCCAATGCCGCCAATTGCCGCTGCTGCGGTCCCAGCCACGAGGCAACCTGCGACAACAACAAGGACTCCAGCCCCTCGAGCTCCATCGGAACCCATTCATACTCAGGATCGGACAGCAGAACCCAGTCCCCTTGCTGGCGCACCTCGTCCGCCAACTTCACCACGGGCAGCGTCGCTCCAGCCTCATGCACCCCTACCGCGATCTCCGTTCGAATCATCCCGCGGATCAAGACCGGGAACGATCCCGTTCGCCCCTCCACCAGATGCAGGTGGATCACCTTCCGGTCGCCTTGGACCTCCCCCACCGACCACCGGTTCGGCGTCGGGGCCTCGACCATCATCTGCTCCAGCCCACTGGGAACCGATATCCTTAAGCCATAGACCGATCGCGACGACGATTCGATCGTCAGACGCGCCTCCAACGATTGCTGCTGCTCCGATGCCTTCACGATCCCATGCAGCCGCGCACTCAACTCGCCTGCGAGCGGCCGGGAGGTCAGCCGAATCATAAACGGCGCACGCGCAAACTCATATGTTTGGAACGGCTCAATCCCGAGCGGACTCTCCTTGGCCAAGCGAGAGGCCAGACCCGCCACCACCTCCATCGTCGTCTCCATCCGCGACACGCCCTCCGCGGCCGCAATCCGAATGTCCAAAAGCGGACTCCGCCGAATCGATAGCCGCCCATTCTGCAAGTCCGAATCGCGCACCTCTACCGTCGGTGCAATCAGTTCCATCGGCTCGGACGTAGTCCCCGGACCCGGTCTCCAAATATGCACCACGATCGATTCTCGCTCCTTGGCCGGTTTCAACAGCTCCACGCGGACCTCTAACCGCCCGGTTTCGCGCTTCGCCTGCCAGCCCCGGACGTTTAAACCGTCCACCCCTGCAATCGAATACTCACCCGGCAGCAAGAGCGTGAAGGTGTCACGCTCCCCACGCCGAAAGAGCATCTCCAGCTCCCAGATCGCATCGATGCGATCCTCCTGGACGTCCAATAATCCCTCACTGTGCACCGTCAGCCCGCTCTCGGCCTCGACCTCCGCCAGGCGCGGCCGCCAGCGCAGTTCCAATACGCCACCCAGCCCAGGCACCGTCTCAATCACCTCGCCCGGTTGCGTCGTCTCCCTGGTCACGGCATCACCCGCCGATATCCCCGCCCAGCGAACCTCCGTCCCCGCCTCGGGTACCATCAGCTTCAACCGCGCCGATGCGCCCGCCGGCAACACGCCGTCCATCATCCGCCACCCGCCCTGGCGGCGGACCCCAAACCGCAGCTCCAATTCGAGCCGATGCGTCCCCTTCCCCTCCACCAACAGCCCAAAAGCAGCGTGGACTTCAGGGATCGCCCCCACCTGCTGCTGAGTCAATTCAATCCCCAACCCCGTGCTCCCTTGCAGCCGCGCCGGCACTCCGTCCAACTCCGCCCGAGATAGAATCCCGCCTCGAAATTTCAGCGGCAACAAGACCGGTTCATCCACCCAGACATGCACCTGCATCTGACCCCGCAATAACAACGTCTCCTCGGAATCCAGGGTCGCAGACCACTCGGCCGCTCCCATGACCGCAGCGACCGGCGGCGCTGGCGCCTCCGGTCCCGTTCCATGGACCGCCTCCCACATGCCCCGATACTCAGCATACGGGATCAAGACCTCACCGGTAGGCCGCATCTCCCCCGATTCCGCCGAAACATACGGGATCACTAAGGCGTTCTCCGGCCACTGAATCGGGGGGCCCGGTTCGATCACCTCCACACGGAACGGCTCCGCCCCCGTACCCACCGCCTCCACCTCGTAGAGTCCAGCCCCGCCAAGGAGCAACATCGCCATCACGCCGGCGGCCACCCCGGACCCGGCACCATACCGCCAGGCCCGCAACCCACGCCAAAACCGCAACCACCCACGCCCCAGCCGAAGGATGATTGTCAATGCCGGCATCAATACCAGCAGCGTACACGCCGCAAGCAAACTCGGATTCAACAACAAGAATGTCATGACACCACCCATCAGACCCAGAATCAGCCATGCAATCACCGCCACCAATGCCATGAAACGCCAGCGCCGAGGGGTCCGCATGAAGGTCATCCAGAGACCGGCCAAAAAGACCGCCAATCCAATCCCCCACCCGACCCGCTCAATACGCGGATGCGCCATCAGCCGCAACCGCAGATCCCGCCGCTGACCCAGACTGTAAAACCGGTCGGTCCCACCCTCGGCCGTCAGTTGAATCTCCAGACTGCGCTTGCCCTTCATCACAAGACTGTTCTCAATCCGCGACTTGCGATTCCCCAGGCTGGACGAGCGGGCCGTCTGCACACCCGAGACCGGCCCCTGTTTATCGTATTCCCCGTACGCATCAGGCGCCCTCGTTTCAAAATCGTCTGCCGGGGCGGTCGATCCCGCTTGTCCAGCAGGAGGCGCGGCGGGCTCCGGTTGATTCATCTTCCCTCGGCCAAATCGCACATCCCCGTTGGCCTCATCAGCAGGCATTTCACTAGGCATGTCCAGTGATTCATAGGACCCTGCCGCATCCATCATCCGCTCCTCAACCACAGACATGGAGACCCGAGCCTCCCTGACCCCCATCGCCGTGACCGCACCCAGCCACCGGTGCAGGAAGGAGCGAGGACGCGCAGGGCCATCCCAGGAGAATGCACCCCCGGCATCGACCACCTGAAACCCGTTCGGCGATTGCACATCCCACTCCAGATCGGCTACCGGGACCTCGATCGTCTCACCCGTACCATCCCGCAGAATGAGTTGAGGCGCTTCCAAAGCAACCGTTCCGAAAACTCCCAGGGGCGCCACATTCGATTCATAGACCAACCGCAACTCGTGGTACCTCGCCTCGTTCGAAACCGGCAGGCTCAGGACCACTTCACCCGCCGCAACCTGCGGTTTCGCAGGATTCCCATCCAGATGCGCCGACCACAACGCCGCACCCTTCGGCAGCCGCACCCCGAGAAAAGCGGCCTTCGCCTTCACCCGGAAGACCGCTTCACTCTGGGCCAACCCATGGGCGGATAGCAGAGTGAGCAATCGGCCACGCTCCACAATGATCAGCGGCATCTCCGCCAAGACACGCTCCACCGCCCGCACCCGAACCCGCGGTGCCGGGCCGACAAAGCCATACACGCCCAACAGGCGACGCCCCGGCTGGTAAGCCGCGTCGACCAGTTCGCCCAAATCGACACGCCGCGGCGCCTCCAGAATCTCAATGGCCAGATCAGGATCGCCCTCCACCGCCACATAGCCGGATTGGTACGCCACACCAACCGCCATGGCACAGGGTAATTGCACCCCATCGACACCCGCACCCTCAAACCCCATCTCAAAATCGAGCGCAATCCGAATCGCGCCCAGTACAGGCCGTGTCAAGGTCACCGTCCACAGCCGCTCGGTCGCGGTCTCCTCAAAGATATACTCCTTGATGCCTACATCACCCGTCTCCTGGATAGAGACCCCTTGCGGCGTATCGAGCGGTAGCGAAAAGCGGACCCGGTCCGCACGCGCACGCGTGACCTCGTATTGTAGCTCCTCATGGACCCGCAATAAGTCGCGGTTCAACGTAAAGAAGTGAAATCCCCTGGCCGTGACCCGTGGCTCAATTCTGCGCGCCTCCAGCTCCGCACCAAACCGGCCGGATTCATACCGGTACGCCAGTCGGCTCTCCACACCGGCCAACCCATAGGCCGCCTTTTCCTTCTCATCCAATGGCGTCAACCCGTCCAGTTGGACCGGCCGGACATCCAAATCGTCCGCCACCGAAACGGCCACCGCACCACGCTCATCATCCGTACCTAAAAGCGCAAACCGCGGAAACTCGATCGACCGGACCTCCCAATCGGAAACCCAGCCCGGAGGCACAGCCGTCGCCGTGAATACCACCCCGAGTTCGATCCCAGGCAGTCCGCCCTCCTGTAGCGGCACATGCACCCGTCGCCCACCCTCAGCCCAGTCGTAACTCTCATAGGCCAGCTCCCGGCCATCCGCCAAACCCAGCCGCTCCAAGGTCCAACCCGGGGGGATCAAGAAATCAAACCCAAAAAGCCGCTCCTCTAACGGGATGATCGAGAACCCTCCCTGGAGACGCAGCTCCGTCTCACCCAGCATCAGGACGCTGTTCGCCGTCACCAAATGCCGCGCCTTTGACCGCTCCAATCCCAGGGTCAAACCGCCATCCCCTAAAGGTGCGAAAAATGCCCCTGCAGGTGAGACCGCAGCCGGCGAATTCCCAACCTCGATCCCCTCTGACTCCAACCAGGCAAGCCCAGGAGCCGATATCGACGAGACGTCAATCGCCACCAGCGCCCGCGAATCAACCGCACCGAGCTCCAAACGCGGATCCAGAAACAGACCGACCACCGAGGTCCGACCGACCACCCCCAGTGGCTCGATCCATGACAGCTGCCAAGGAGCCGTCTCCGGCTGCGGCGCAAACGCCGAGATCGAGATCGGGACCGCTCCCGTCGCGTCCTCTCGCAACTGAACCGTGAGTAGCTTACCCTCCGGCTCGTCCACAAGAGTCCATTCCGATAGCATCGGCGACTCGACCTCGGTCACCTCGAAACACGCCGGAAGACGAAACTCAAAGCGACGCTCGGGCCGATGCAATACCTCCATCGCAAACATGGCACGCACCCGCTCCAGTGACTCGGAGATGTGATGCAGCTGCAGCGAACGGGCAACCACGACCCGCTCCTCGCGCATCAGCCGGCTGTTCAGACTCATGACCAAGATCAACGGCCCCTTCCCGGGAAGGAGCTCAAATCGCGTCAGGTCTTCCGCCTCCAGATACTCCCGGCTGATCACCCGCGCCCCACTCTTGAGCTCAATGTCCCCCGCCACGCGCAATCGCATCCGGCCCGCCGCCACCTCCGGCAAACGCAGCGTCAAGACCTGTTGGGCCGAGGTCCTGGACGGCTGGCCCAACATCGTCAGACGCAGCTCGTGTCGGCCACGGCCCGCCACAAACAATTGAAGCAACCCATCACCGTCAACCCCCAGCGCAGCATCTATACCATCCAATGTGGCGCCCAATACACCCACGCCACCCAGTTCCAGCGGAATCCGCTGGAGTCCGTCCCGTAACACCTGCAGCTGGAACACCCCTTCGATCGTCGCTATCGAGCCCTCGACCCCGATTTCATAGGCCACATCCGTCCATACCGCCGGCTCCGGCGCGGGAAAGCGATCGCTCGAGGCCCCGGCCGCCCGGTTCCGCTCCGCTTGCGCCCTAAGTCGCTCATACTCCGCCCGCGGCAATAGGAGTCGGTCCGGCGATTGCTCTAACAACACCGGTAGTTGAGAGGCCGGTACATAGACCTCCTGTACCCGCTGCGACCAACTCGGAGGCTCGGCCTGCTCCGCCCACGCGCTCGGCGCGACAAGCACCAGTACCCATGCAGAGCAAATCCCAACCAATACCCCTACCCTGCTGCTAAGGATTGACTTAGGCATGACGGTCCTCCTCATCATCCTCATCCCAGCGGATGTCTTCTGCACCCAGGATCGATCCGTCCCCAGCTGCATCGGCCTCCGGGGAGCCTTCGCCCGCTTGCTCGGCCGCAATACCTTCGCTTTCAGAAGACGAAACCCCACTCGCCCCCGCCGGCGCCGTCAAGGCCGAGCGCCGGCCGCCCCCGCCGAACCTCATCCATAAATCCGTGGCCCCGCGGATGCCCCCGCCGATGCATAGCCACAACAGCGCCAGTATCAAAACCGCAATAAAGGCCGCCTGCCCCATCAGCTGCGAGGTGAAGCTCGGCCAGAACAGCCCCGCCGCCATCACAAGACAGAAATAGAGCCCCAAAAGTCCCCAACGCAGCCTAGGCGCCACCCGCAACAGCCCTACCCCAAGCCCAACCATCAGGATCAATACCAGCCCATGAAAGACCCGGCCGTTCATCGATACCAGTCGCAATGCCGCATCCGCCCGCATCGCAGGATGGACCGCCGAAAAGAGTAAATACTGCCCGTCCACCGGGAAATTCTGCTCCATCGTACCCATCCCCGGCACCCCCGCCGCAACCCAATCCAGTAATGAGGCACGGTGCCGGTAGGCGTGCGGACGCATCCCGCCAAAGCCGCCATAGCGGATTGCAAACTCCGGGGTCCAAGGACCACGCATCCCGAGGTAGACCCGTTCCTGTGGTAGGTATACCGCCAGTCGGACCTCCTGTACCGCCGGTTCCTCCGGAAAGTTGGGTAATACAAATCGCGCACCGCGCTCCGGCAACGTATACCGCACCTCCAGCAAAAACGGGCGATCAGGCTCCTGACCCACCAACGGGATGTAGTATTGGTCGCCCTCCCCACGCTCCAACGGGACCGAACGCCCGTTGACCCGCAAAGGATCGGTGTCGAAGACCACGTCCTTCGGCAAATCCAACAGCAGCCGCTGCTGCACGCTGCGGACCCTATACAGCGCTTGAACCGCCTGCTCCTTGCTTCGCGTCCAGACCATGGTCACTAGGGCGCGCTCAATGCTCGTGCTCTTGATCGCCTCCAACAGCTCGTACTTGGTCACGATCAGCGGCAACTCCCAGTCCTGATGGAACTCAAACGCCCATGCGGCATCCGCCACCGAAACGCCCTCCATCAAATCGTGCGCCGGATCAATCGGCTGAAGGCCGCTCAAGCCCGCCGCCGCCTGAAGATCAATCGTCTCCGCCTTCGCCAGCACGATCTGGCCCCAGGTCCGGTCCACCCCGCGGGGAATCAGCCGCGGGATCTTCAACGCGACGCTCTTGCCCAAATCCAACCCGTCAAGAGGTTGCTCCCATTCCAGCTGAATGATCGTGTCACCCAGAAACTCCGATTCACCCATCAACCGCCAAGCAACCATCCCCGGTTCCAACGGCGGCACCAAATCCGCACCCTCCTCCACATGTCGAACGCCCGGCGTCGTCACCCGCGCCCAGCCCGCCACCTCGGCGGGAAGGTCCAGTCGCACCGCCTTCACACCGCTGTATTGCACCTTCAAGAAGAGGTCCGCGCGTACCTTCACCACCCCGGACTCAATCCGCGAAACGAGCATCTGCCGCACCGTCGTGTACGGCTTCCGGCGCTGCGCCGCGAGCTCCAATTCCACAGGGTCTTCCGTGAACGAAAAGGCCAGCACCGGCCGCCCCTCCGGCGCCGACGAAATCCCGGCTAGATAGGTCTTCGCTTCCTGAACGGAGACCGGACGTAGCCCATCCGTCCGAGATGGATTCACCCTCAGATTCTCCGGCGCATACAGGATGAATCGCCCGCCGAATCGCTCAACCGACTCCGCCGGGGGACGGCCAAACCCAATCGCCACGGCCGCATCGTTGCCGGTAGGCTGGAGCAGGTCCGGCTCTGCCAGGTCCTTGGCCAGCTCAATCGCAAGGCCGACCGCTCCCAGAGCGCGGTTGGACAGGTTGACCACCAACACACCCTCCCCCGTCACATGATGCGAATCGACCTGCACAGGCACGATCCCATCCCCGCCAAAGCCCCAAACCCGACGAACCTGGTAACCTGACGGAAGCGCCCATTCCATGCGGAAAATCCCGGCACGCTCAATCCGGTACACGCTCTGGAAAACCAACCGCAACTCCTGCGCCTCCAGAAACGCTTCCGCCAAGGTATCAACCAGCACCCGCGGCTCGATCTTCTCCACATCCAGCGTCAGTTCATACGGAAGGACCGAATAGCGATAGGCAAAAACCCAATCCCCACGCAGCGTCTCCGGTAACTCACCCAGATCGATCTGCATCAAGCCCGACTTGGACAGCGCCTCCGCACGCAGCCCCGCCGCAACACCAACCACGATCGTGCCGACCTGTCGACCGACCGCTTCCGCGTTCACAACCGGAACCGATACCGCCGTAGTCTCCCCACCCTCAGCCCAGTACCGCTCCAGCTCCAAGATCACCTGCTGGTCACCACGCGCCGGCTCAAACAGCTCCATCGAGATCAATTGCGTCGTGCCCTCGCTCTCCACCCGCCATTGGCGAATGTTCGGATCAAATACCTGGACAACCTTTTGGTCCGCCGGAATGCGGACCTTCAGCGTCTCCAACTCCGCACGACTGATCATGTAGTGCAGCGCCGCATTGGTCCGCATCACCCCCTCGTCAATCCGCACCTTCTGCTCGCTCTGCACCCGGACCAATGCATCCAATCCCTGGGCCCCCTCCGCCTTGGGCGTCCAACGCACACCCACCATCGGCGCAGGCCCTACAAAGGCCAAGACCCGCGTCTGCTTGGCCCGTTCAGCCTCTGTAGTCGCTTCGTCGGTCACCTGACTCGCCGCAAGCAGCGGAGTGATCTCCACCTGAACTCCCTCTTCAGGTATCCGAACATCCCACCGATTCACCGGCGCCTGCGGCGCCATGAACGTCACCTCATTGCGCCCCGGTGATTTCGTGAAGGCCTTCGCATACTCGAGCTCCAGCTCCAACCCGGCCGGCTCCGACCCCTCGTGCAAGACCAGAAGGACATGTCCCTGCTCCGCATCGGCCACCACCCGCGCCGGCTCACCACCCACCGTCGCACGCGTGATCGCCGCATCCGCCAACCGCAGCGGCACCCGAATCCAGCCCTCCCGGAATAACTCGATCTCCAACCGCGCCACGACGCGTACCACGTCGCCCTCAACCTCGAGCCTGTTGTCGATCCCACGGATCAGATAGTCCAACGGCGGTTCCACCACCTCCGGATCTTCCTCGGACGCCTGCGCCTTTTCCCATAGCGCCAAGAACTGGTCATACGGCAGATAGACCCCGCGACCCTCCCGCTCAAAGACCTTCTGCAACTGCTCGTAAGTGATGTAAACTCGCTGCTCCAAAAACCGGTCCGGTTTGGGCTCCTCCTCCACCGGCATCGGAGCTTCCGGCTCCTGCCCTGGCGGAGAAATCTCCACCGGGGGAACGACCGCAGGCGGCAACGGCGGGGACGAGACAGACTCCTCCGTCGG
>ENA-UOOH01002143-UOOH01002143.1-fermentation-metagenome-genome-assembly--contig:-NODE-2143-length-17646-cov-4.733216_pt1 | contig 17646 bp, 19 predicted proteins | sample MGYA00245778_ERZ724025 | MGnify/ENA primary metagenome ERZ724025 (study PRJEB28704, sample SAMN03018313) | fermentation metagenome | biome: anthropogenic terrestrial biome; feature: soil; material... | reverse complement strand
CGGACGTCCTTTTCGGCTCCGCACGGGAGTATTATCTCTACGGCGGCGGGGACTTCGGTCTGTTGTTCTGCATGAGTCCTTCGTTACTGCCGTCTCTCGATGCGGAGTACACCGTTATTGGAACCGTCGTTAAAGAAAAAGGGGTCTGGTGCGACGGGAATGTCGTCGAAAAGCGGGGCTATGCTCACTCCTGGTGAGCCTTTACGTATCGGTGCAGCATAACGCCGTCCGTTACGATCCGTTCCCCGCCGTTCTCGTACAACTCGAAGCCCAGATGATAGATGATCAGGTCGGCGTTTACGCGAGTTGCAAGCTCGATCAGCGCAGGAACGATCTCCGTTCCCGGACGGATCGCGTAGATCACCTCGGCACAATAGAGTGAGATCGTCGGCTCGACACAGTCGTCGACCACCGAAGGAACCGGACCTTCTGCGTATGCGTGCACGTCCGTGCAGAGGACCGGGATCCCCGCCGCCTGCACGATCTCTGCGGCCGTCGTTTTCCCGCCGAATCCCACTTCCACAGCCGAACGGTAGTTCCTCGCGATATACCGTCCGACAGCCGTCTCGATGCCGTTCCTCATAGAATAAGGTACCTTTATCGCTTTGCACAAAGAAATACCTATACAAATGGGGATACATCTTTTTTGGGACAGCCGCGTTCCTGTCGGCCTGTCGCGACCGGTTTCCGAGGAATTGTCTGCGGTTCTCGAGATGCCCGTATCGAGAATCGATGACGGCATCTTTCCGCTCGAGGGGTTCGACCCGGTTCGGAATCAGTATGATGCTGTGAAAATTCTCCTGAAACTGGATATGTTCCGGAGAAGAATGCCCCAGCTTTTTAAGCCGGCCGATATGGACCTGGACTTTTACCATAAATTCAATCATCTGCATGAACGGATCCTTCTCGTGACGCCGGGCGATATCTATGAGCCACTGGCCGACTTCGTGTTCGGCCTCGCATACCCCAAGCTCGGCGTGGCGATCGTCTCGCCGCACCGTCTCCAGAATGAATTCTACGGGAAATATGCAGACGACTCTGCACTGATCGACCGGATCGTGAAAGAAGGAGCTCACGAGATCGGGCATCTGTTCGGGCTTGGTCACTGCGATAATCCCGGATGTATTATGTACTGTCCGCGGAATCTGGACGAACTGGACCGGAAGCGGAAATACTTCTGCGGAAAGTGCCGGGTCCAGCTGAACGGCGATACAACGGAGGATGATCTGTTCTTATGATCCCCTGGGTCACCGTCTGGGGGTATGGAGCCGAGATCAAATCGACCCGCGACTCGCTGATCGTCCGGCAGAAAGGCAGTATGACCCAGTATCCGCTGGACGATATGCGGCATCTCCTTATCGCCGGGGGCCACTCTCTGCATACCTCGGTTCTGGAACGCCTCGCGGACCGCGGGATCGCCGTCTCCTTTTTCACGGCGCACGGGAAACCCGTCGGCGGGATCTACGGAAAAAGCGCCCCGTCTCTTGCGGCGCAGCAGCGGGATATCCCTGTCCACAAATTCGCGATGGCCTCGATCCGGTCTTCGCTGGATGAACGTCTGCGGTACATCAACGAACTTGCCGAGTTCGATCCCGAAGGACTCTACTTCAAAGGAGAGTTCGATATCCTCACCGCCGCACGGGAAGAACTGGAGTATCTGATCACCCTTCCCGAAATCGGCCGGGCGTTTTCTCTGACGAAGACGATGTATTACGAAATCATCGGCAGAAAACTTCCCAAAGTGCTGGGCTACCGCCGGAGATGCCAGCCGCCGTTTATGGATCCGGTGAACGTGATGATGTCCCACGGGTATGCGGTTTTGTATGCGAACTTCGCTCTTGCCTGCACGGGAGCGGGCCTTGATCTCTCCCGCGGCGCACTGTATGGTGAGATCGTCCCGGCTCCCGGCGGCCGCGGAGGGTGCGTTCTCGATCTCATGGAGCCTGCGACCGTGTCGATGGTCGACCGGGTGATTATCCAGATGGCGGCGGAAGGCCGCCTCGACGGGGCATACGAGGTCACGACCCGGTGTCTTTTATCGAACGAACTCAAAGAGGAGTTTATGAAGCGGCTGCACGGCTCGATCAATACTGCGCTCATTGCTGAGAACGTGAACCGGTATGCCGATTCAGTGAAAGACGGCCGGGACATCGTCTTCCATTACTGATACCAAAGGCATAAGAGTCACTCGGCCCTAATTATAGGTCAGAGATACCTCGATACAAGGAAAGATACACAATGTTACAAATTGCACTGGCTGGAAAACCAAACTGCGGCAAATCAACGTTTTATAAATCGCTGACTCTTGCAAATGTCGATATCGCCAATTATCCGTTCACGACCGTGAACCCGAACAAAGGGGTTGCCTATGTCCGGACGAAATGTCCGTGCAAAGAACTCGGGATCGAAGGATGTACTGAATGTATCGACGGAAACCGGTTCATTCCGGTCGAACTCATCGATGTTGCGGGCCTTGTCCCCGATGCGCATTTAGGCCGCGGTCTTGGAAACCAATTCCTCGATACCCTTCGCGAGGCGGACGCGATCATCCAGGTCGTTGATGCATCCGGAAGCACGGACGCCGAAGGAAATCCGGTCGATATCGGGACCAGAAACCCCATCGATGATGTCGAGTTTCTGCGCTACGAGTTTGCGATGTGGATGGCGGGAATCGTCGAGAAACACCGGGCCAGACTCGTCCGGCAGGCGCAGGGAAAAGAACAGGTCTTAATCGATCTCTTGGGCGAAGCTCTTGCCGGTCTTCGGATCAACGCGATCCAGATTCGAGAGGCGGTCGACGAATGCGGCATCAATCTGGCCAAGGCAACGCCGGAAGATATCGAAAAGATGTGCGAAGTTCTGCTTCGCGTCTCAAAACCGATGATCATTGCGGCAAACAAGGCCGATCTTGCGTCCGATGAAAACATCGAGGCCCTCAAAGTTCTCGGGGCCATACCGACGATCGCTGCCGGCGAACTTGCCCTGAAAAGCGCCGCACATGCAAAGATCCTGAAATATCTGCCGGGAGATTCCACCTTTGCTCCAATCGAGGGAGCAAAACTTTCCGCACCCCAGGTAAAAGCCCTGACGATGATCGCCGAACACATGAAAAAGTTCGGGAGCACCGGCGTTCAGGAGATCTTAAACAAGATCGTCTTCGAGGAAATCGGCATGATCGTCGTCTATCCGGTAGAAGACGACAACAAATTCTGTAATGCGAAAGGGCAGGTCCTGCCGGATGCATTCCTTATGCCGATCGGATCGACCCCCAAAGACATGGCATTCCGCGTCCACACGGATATCGGGAACGGATTTTTGTATGCGGTCGATGCCCGCACGAAGATGCGGATCAAGGATACGACCGAACTGAAGTCCGGCGACATCATCAAGATCGTCAGCACGGCAAAATAACCCCTTTTTTTGGCAAATCTATATATCGGATAACTCCCCAATGTAGAATACTTATGGGAAGCGAAGTCTATCAGGCTCAGGTCCTTCGGGCGTTTTTTGATACGATCACCGGAACCGACAGGAATCTGACCCGTATCTATATGTGCGTGATTTCGCTTGCCAAGCTGAGAATGGAGTCTCCTGAAAGACTGAGGTTCCTCGTCGAGCAGATGCAGGTCAGCAAAACCAAACGCGAACTCTCTATCGATATTCTCGACTATATGGTCGAGGCGGCAAACTCCCTCGACACCTGGGCAGGTCAGTCCGCGTTCGGCATCACGACCCCAGAGAAAGCTGACGACTTCGGCGGCATATCCCTCGATTCACTCTGATCTATCCTGCATCCAGGCTGATTTTTACCGGATGAACGAGGATAAATACTATTTTTTCGAGCGGTCTTTTCGGCAGACAAACCATATGGGTTAATCATCCATTATAGAGAAACAATTTAACCCATGAGTGTTTTTGAGGCAATCAGCGAAACCGTTTTATCCGGAATCGATTTCGTCAATACGTATGTATGGTATATTGCATTCGTATTCCTGGTTGGTATCGGTCTTTACTTTACCATCAGATCAAGAGGCGTCCAGATCAACAATCTGGGCGAAGCATGCAGAGTAGCTTTTACCGGCATCCGCGCGCAGAAAGGCAAACAGACAATCTCTTCGTTCCAGGCCTTCTGCGTCAGTATGGGCGCGAGGATCGGCGTAGGAAATATCGTCGGTGTTGCCCTGGCAATCGTCATGGGAGGTCCCGGAGCCGTTTTCTGGATGTGGATCTTCGCTCTCATCGGCGCGGCAACCAGTTTCATTGAAACGACCGTCGGTCAGATCTACAAAGAAAAGAAATCAGACGGTCAGTTCCACGGCGGTCCGGCATTCTATATCAGAAACGGTCTCGGCAAACCAAAGTTCGCCGCTTTTATCGCTATTCTGATCATCATCACCTATGGTATGATGTTCATCGGTGTCCAGGCAAACTCGGCGACCGGTGCATTAAACGCAGCATTCGGTACTGAACCGATCGTCTTTGCGGTCATCACCACCATCCTTGCAGCGATCATCATCTTCGGCGGCATCACCCGCGTTGCAAAAGTCTCGACTTGGATGGTTCCGGTAATGGCAATTCTTTGGCTCCTGCTCTGTCTTGTGATCGTCCTCGTCAACTTCACCCAGGTCTCTCTGGTCATCCAGACGATCTTCTCCTACGCATTCGGTGTTCAGGCATTCGTCGGCGGAGGACTCGGAGCAGCTATCATGTGGGGTCTGAAGCGTGGTGTCTTCTCCAACGAAGCCGGTATCGGTTCTATCCCGAACGTCTCCTCGTCTGCAGATGTTAAGCACCCCGTAAAGCAGGGACTTATGCAGTCTGTCGGTGTCCTGATCGACACGCTCGTTGTCTGTTCCGCGACCGCCTTTGTTGTCATCATCTACACAAACAACTTCTACCCGGGATACGATATCCCGGTATCCCCAGTGGTTCTTGTCGGCGATGCACTGAGCTCCACCTTCCTTGGATCAGCAGCGCCGTTTATCCTTTCGGCCTTCCTGTTCGTCTTTGCATTCAGCAGTCTCATCAGCTACTACTCCATGAGTGAGACGAACGTCAAGTTCATCACCGAAAGAAAAGAGGCAATTATCGTTCTCCGTTTTGTGATCGTGGCGATGGTTTTTATCGCATCCATGATGGAACTGATCCTTGCCTGGGCTCTTGCAGATATCTTCCAGGCATTAATGGGTATCTTCAACATGGGAGTCCTGTTCTTCCTCAGCAAGCATGCCTTAACTGCGTTCAAAGACTACCTTGACCAGAAAGCTGACGGCGTCGAAGAACCTGTCTTCAACGCCTCAGTTCTCAGTGACAAGACAGGTGTCACCTGCTGGTCTGAAGAACAGAAGAAATAATCCTTCGGGAAATTTCTTTTACTTTTTTCATCCGCTTTTTTCCGACCTCTTTGACCAAAACCCTTGGGTCTTTTTCTCTTAGTAGATCCAATACTATACCAATGGATTGTGTCCTTCTTGCAAGCGGCAGTAAAGGAAACTGCATCTATATCGGCAATGAATCTGATTCGATCGTAATTGACGCCGGCCTTGGATATCTGATGCGCACACTGCAGAGCATGCGCCTGAATACCGAAAATCTCCGCGGGCTTTGTGTAACTCATGAACACTCGGATCATGTCAGATCCGCAAAGGCTTTTGTAAAAGCTGCGTGTGTTCCGGTTTTTGGATCAGGCGGGACACTCAATGCCCTTGAGCGGGAAAATATCATTTCGGCCTCTGCAAAGCGGATCATCTGTCATGAACACATCCCCGTCCAGGCAGGCGGTCTGAAGATCACCTCGTTTCGGGCATATCACGACGCGGCCGAGCCGACCGGATTTGTCATCGACGACGGCGATGCCCGGATCGGCATATGTCTTGACACCCACGAAGTATCAGACACCATGAAAACGATCCTTTCCGCCTGTGATGCCGTCGTGCTGGAGAGTAACTACTGCTCAGAAGCAATGAAATCGGACCGGTTCCCCGAATGCGAATTGTGCCGGTCATGCGGGGCGAACTGTCAGGGAAACAACTGTGTTCTCCGTGTGTATCCGCGATATCTCAAGGATCGGATTCAAAATGACGGCCACCTCTCAAACGAGGCTTCCTCGGAATGCATCGCCGAGCTCTCGAAGGATGTCGGGATCATCGCTCTTGCGCATCTTTCGGAAAATTACAACCGCCCAAACATCGCCCGCGAAATGGCTTTGGCCGCGGCAGGCGAAAGCGGAACGGAAATCTACGTCAGCGATCAGCTTGCCGAGTACCGGGAACGCCGCCTTGTCCGGTTTGAGGTGTGAAAAATATGCAGTTTGTCGAGTTTGCAGCTATCTGTAATACCATAGAGGAGACCTCCTCGCGTCTTGCGACCGCTGATATTCTTGCCGAAAAGTTTCCTCTCCTCACCGAAGAGGAGCTGCCCGTCTTCGTCAGATTCATGCGGGGAAAACTCTTTCCCGACTGGTCGTCCGAAAAACTCGGGTTCGGTCCGAATCTTTTGTATGACGCTCTCGCGTATGTTATCGGTAAAAAGCGGAGTTACGTGGTCTCGGCAATCAACAATGCGGGCGACATCGGCAAAGTCGTCGAGAGCCTTCTTGAAAAACGCGAACAGACGATGTTCTTCTCGGAAGAACTGGATCTTCTGGATGTGAACGGGCGTTTTCTGCAGATGGCAAAATCCTCAGGAAGACGATCCCAGCAGGAAAGGCTCAGGTCCGCCCAGTATCTTCTTTCGAACGCAACGCCGCTTGAGGGGAGATACCTTGCCCGGCTCATGCTTGAGGAGATGCGGATCGGGGTCGGGGAAGGCGTTGTTAAGGACGCGGTTTCAAAAGCGTTCGGCGTTCCTTCAGACGTGATCGAGCATGCCCATCAGGCGCTCAACGATCTGGGCGAGGTGGCTTTCCTCGCAAAAACTGATCCGGGAAGACTCACCGAGGTCCATATCACCGCGTTTCGGCCGGTAAAAATGATGCTCGCCCAGCAGGGCTCCATCACCTCGATGGTCGAAACGCACGGAAAACTCGCTGCGGAAAATAAATACGACGGCAGCAGATTCCAGTTCCATAAATCGGGAGGGAAGTGTGCGATCTACTCCAGGCGTCTGGAAGAGATGACGGCATCTCTTCCCGATGTCGTCGGGATGCTGGACAAAGCGACAGACCATGACGTCATCATCGACGGCGAAGTGATCGCGATCATGAACGGAAAACCCATGCCTTTCCAGACGATCCTTCGACGGATCCGCAGGAAGCACGATATCGGGGACGCTACGGAAGCGATCACCCTTCTTCCCTGGGTGTTCGATATCCTCTCGGCGGACGGAGAGACCCTGATCGATCTGCCGTTTAGGGAGCGGCGCAGGATTCTGGAATCCGTCATGAACGCCTATGTTGCGCCGCAAATCGTCAGCGATTCAGCAGAAGAGATCGAAGCGTATTATCACGCCTCGCTCGACAGCGGGAACGAAGGGATCATGCTCAAAGTTCTCGATTCGCCGTATCTGCCGGGAAACCGGGGAAAGCTCTGGATCAAGATCAAGCCGGAGGTCGATACGATCGATCTGGTAGTTACGGGTGCAGAATGGGGAGAAGGAAAACGTGCGAAGATGTTCGGCTCGTTCCTTCTTGCCTGTCAGGATGAGAACGGCGACCTTCTGGAGATCTCCCGGGTGGCGACCGGCATCGACGATTCAATGCTTTCGACCCTGTATGATCTCTTCAAAGACAAGATCATTGCCGAAAAGGGAAAGACCGTGACCTTCGAACCGGATGTGGTCTTCGAGGTAGGGTATGCCGAACTGCAGAAAAGCACGAATTACGAGGCCGGATATGCTCTCCGGTTCCCGCGTTTCGTGCGGCTGCGGGATGATAAGGATGTCTCGGAGATCGAGACGCTGGATAGCCTGACCCGCCGATATTCTCTGCAGAATAAGGAAGAGTAAGGCCGCTGCCGCTCCCGGAGTATTTTTCCCTTGGGAGATAATAGTATGAATATGAAAATCCTGGTGCTGCTGGCGATGACATCTCTCATTCTGCTGTCCTGTTTTTCGGCAGGATGTGTTGATCAGACGGCTTCCCAGACGGATGTTCTGGCAGATGTGATCTCATCGCTGAATAAAACGTTGACCGATACGCGCGCCGAAGCAGACAAGGCGGCAGATGCCTATGCCGCCGGCCCAACGCCTGAAAACGGCAGGCAGGCTCTGGCAACGCTCTATCAGAGAACAACACTGACCCATGATCTGCTGATCGCCGATGAAAACGGGATCGTGCGTGCGGTCTATCCGGATAATATCCAAAGTGCCCTCGACGAAGATCTGAGCCGCTATCCGCCGAACAAAGAGATCTTTGCCGGGACGGATGTGTATGTCTCCGAATATATGGTTCTGGAAAACGGTCTGAAAGCCTATCTCCTTTCGGTCCCGATCAGGAGCCCGAATGGGTATGCGGGATATATCAGCCTGAGTTTCGATCCGTACCGGTTCTTCGGTGCAGAAGAGCAGAAGGTCCTTGAAAAGGGGTACAATCTCTGGGTCATGCAGACGGATGGGATCCAGGTGTTTGATGCGGACGTTTCGGAAGCGGGCGTCGATCTTCTGAACGATCCGGCGTATCAGTCCGTTCGGGAGATGACACATCTCGTCGCGGCAAATCCTTCGGGTGAGACGAAATATGTCTATACGGCTGACATAGGCACCGACCGGGTCGAAAAAACAGCAGTCTGGGATACCTTCACCTTCGGCGGGCGGGAGTGGCGGGTCGTTCTGACGAAGTCGGCGAAAATAAACGGGTGACGGCATTACGGAACAAAGGATGGAGAAAAAAATCAGATACCCCTGGGCGGACTCGAACCACCGTCTCCGGCTCCAAAGGCCGGAATGATTGACCACTACACTACAGGAGTTGACTAAATACAAGATGAACGCACTCCCATTCAGCGTCCAATGAGAAGTTTTTAGCGGAAAACTTCCAACAAGGTGTTGGCACGATTGGGAAAGGAACTATCTTCTCCAGACATGTCGGTCTGGAAAGTATTTGTAGATTTCCGAATTATCATAGGATGTATGTCAGATACGGGTTTTTTAAAGGACCCGATTCACCAGGTGATGTTTCGCCCAGTCCTTCTCATCACTTCACTTTTACCTGTTTTTTCATTTGCCGCTTGGCCGTTTGATTACCTTTCCCTTACTCGAACAGGCTCATCTGTCTGTCGCGGCGTTTTTCTTCAAACGTGTTCAGATATTCGAATATCTGTTTATTATCATGGACGATGCCGTTTTGTTCACATGTTTCATGAAATAATCTCATGAGTTCCGGCCCGTTTGGACTGTCTATTCCGTAACTGTCTCCATACTTCTGCACATACGTCTCTTTCAGGGACGGAAACAGCAAATCCAGCTGCTGGTAAAAGTATTCACGGTTTCCCTCGCGAAGCGTCAGTCCCATGCCGAAGCAGAGAACGCCGTAGACTTTTGCTTCTATGCAGTAATCCAAAATTCCTTCGATGTTTTCTTTCGTATCATTGATAAACGGCAGGATCGGACAAAGCCATACGACCGTGGGAATTCCGGCATCACGCAGCTGCTTCAATACTTCAAAGCGTTCCCTTGTTGTGCTTACGTTCGGCTCGATTTTCCTGCAGAGATCCTCATCGAAGGTGGTCAGCGTCATCTGGACAACGCATTTCGTTTTGTCGTGTATTTTTTTCAGCAGGTCAAGATCCCGTAACACGCGGCTCGATTTTGTTATAAGCGTACATCCAAAGCTGTATTGATCTATCAAAGACAAGGCTTTTCTCGTATGTTCAAGCTCCAGTTCAAGCGGAATATAGGGGTCCGTCATGGATCCGGTGCCTATCATGCATTTTTTCCGTTTGCGTCGAAGGGTTTCGTTTAATAATTCGATGGCGTTTTCCTTGACTTCGATGTCTTCAAACGCGTGGTCGATATGATAGCACCTGCTTCTCGAATCACAATAAATGCATCCGTGGGAACACCCGCGGTAGAGGTTCATCCCGTTATTTGCCGATAAGATCCCTTTGGATTTTACATAGTGCATGGCATTTTCCCAATTCAGGCAGCCGTTTTGTGCGGCATACTTTTCGATATCACTCATTTGATTTTATGGGAGTCTGAATGGTTGAATCTTTCTTTTGCTTTGGAAACGGTATAAATGTCATGTGATGCAGGGATCAATCCGCGGATGTATTTCCGCTCTCTTTTTTATGTAAGAGCATCAAATGTAATAGGGTAGGCGAGGGTAGCCAAGCCAGGCCAACGGCGCCAGACTTAAGATCTGGTCTTCAGTAGTTCATGGGTTCGAATCCCTTCCCTCGCATTTTTATGAAACCGATTCGTTTACGTGATTTTGTTATGACCGAAGACGGCTGTCTTTACGCCGTCTCCGGGTATGAAAATGATTCCCGCGCCGAATGCGTCCTGCGCTATGTCCCAACACAAGACGGGGACCGAACGGCGCCGTCAGGAATCAGATACAAGAAATACGATTTTGCCGACGCATTCGCCTGGGTCAAGGAACACAAACCCGAATACCTCGATCTGGTCCACCGTGTCCCGCTTAATGACATCGTCCGTGTGTTAAAGCCCGAAGAAGAAGCGGCAAACATCGCGGCGCGAAACCCCAGAGTCGCCCGGCTCTTTTCCCACTTCGATCTGCCGCCGATGAGCTTTGGATGCACGGGATCCCTTCTTGCAGGTCTGGAAAATTCTGCGTCCGACATCGACATGGTCGTATACGGCTCGGCATGGTTTTTGGCCCGCGAGCAGCTGATGGCCGCGGTGAAGGCGGGAAAGATCCCGGAGATGAGCGAGGAGATGTGGCAGAAGGTGTATCGAAAACGGGTCCCCGATATCAGTTTCGACGACTTCGTTCTGCACGAGAGCCGAAAGTTCAACCGCGGCGAGTTCGAAGGGACCTACTTTGATCTGCTCTACTCGAGAGGATACGACAACATCAGATCCGTCCCGCCGATCACGCTTGGCGAGAAGACCGGAACGATGACGATCGAAGCGAAGGTCACCGATGCAAGCCTTGCATTCGATTCGCCGGGAATCTACAAAGTCGACCACGAAGAGATCGATATGGTCCTCTCGTTTACGCATACTTACTGCGGGCAGTGTTTCACCGGCGAGACGCTGGAAGCAAAAGGCGTCGTCGAAGAGCACGGGGATCAGACCTGGCTGATCGTCGGAACGACCCGCGAAGCCCACGGCGAGTACATCGTCTCGAGAACCCTGCTCGACCGGTAATATTCCACCTGAAAAATCCCTTTCCTTCTTTTTTCCATTGCTTTCAGATCCCTATCTCGATCATCGTGGGAATTATCAGCGGTCTTATCGCGACGTATATCGCCCGCATAAAACCGGAGATCTTGAAGGGGCTTGGAATCATCTCCGACGAAGAGATCAAAAAAGTTCTGAGTGAACAGGCATGATGCGGCTTATGGAAACGATCCTCTCCAAATGTAAAAAACAGCAAAATTATAATATCTCATGTAGATATGTATCTCTATGTTCAATCCGTTTAAAAAATCCGCATCCAGGCAGGAACCTGAAATGGAAGAGTATGACGAGTTCGATGAATCTGATGAATCCGTTGTCATCTGGGAGCGGTACAACACCGAGACCGGCGAGGTGGAAGAGATCCTTGAGCTGGAATGCTATGAAGAGGACGGGCTTAAAGCGATGGAAACGCTCACCGATGTGAAAAGACCGAACGGTGAGTGGCAGGGATTCCGGTATGTGTACATCTCGAACGGGGTGGAGAAACACATCCGTCCAAAAGACAACAAATACCCCTGATTTTTTCGGGGTGAGCTATGGAGACATACAGATATCGAAAAGCGGATGCCTTCACCTCGGATGCTTCCAACGGCAATCCTGCCGCCTGCCTTTTTTTGGACAAAAACCAGATCCTTTCAGAAGACGCTATGCTGGAGATAGCCGGACAGCACAGAGGTTTTGTTTCGGAAGTGATCTATTGTCGGAGTCACGACGGTATTTTTCTCACATACTACTCGTCCGAAGGCGAGGTAAGTTTCTGCGGGCATGGAACGATCGCCTGCATGTATACGTTAATTAAGAACACGCCGAGTCTTTTTTCATGCAGCGAGATCCCCATACACACGAACAAAAAAGGGAAGCTCACCGTCTATAACAGGATCGCGGATGAGGACGCTGTATTTATCTCCGCTCCCGCGCCGAGTTATCTGTCGACCAGTCTAAAACCGGAGGATACTGCTGCGCCGCTTTGTTTGTGCGATGAGGATATCAGTCGGGAATTTCCAATCGAGGTCATCGACGCCGGACTTCGGACATTGATCGTGCCGCTGAACTCTTTCCAGAAACTCATCTCCATCTATCCTGATGAACCGGGTCTCAAGAAGTTCTGCCTGCAAAACGATATCGACATCATCCTGATCTTTTCACTGGATCCGGCCGATCCGGAAAATATTGCCCATACGAGGGTTTTTGCTCCGAGGTTCGGGTATCTGGAAGACCCCGCGACCGGGTCCGGGAACAGCGCATTCGGCTACTACATGCTGAAACACGGTATATGGGACGGGTCGTGGTGTTCCATCGAACAAGGGGGAGACAACCAGGTATTTAACAGAATCAAACTTCGGTTCCAGGATGATGTCCTGCTGTTTGGCGGGAAAGCCACGACACGCATCGACGGCGTGTATTATTATTGAGCGGGATCACTCTCATTTTTTGGATCTACCACGAATGAAAGATAAACCCACAGAATCTATCGCATCAAAAAAGTCAGTGAAATGCCGTTGAAACGAATTTTTCGAAAGCCTTCGGAGGGCTTCTAACAAAAAGTTAGAGTTTTTTGGGGATTTAACCATTATTTATGAGTAATATTTATATATTTATCAGCTCTATTTTTGGCATGCCAAAAGAGAAAATACTCAATTGTCCTGTATGCAGCTCCCCTATGCAGCGTCTTTATCTCCGGGTAAGTTGTCCTGAAACAGGGAAAAGATCATTTGTTGGGGTCGCTTGGTATTGTTCATGTCCTTCATGTAATCACATCATGAGAGATTGACTTTTTTTCAACACAAATTCCCTATTATCTTTAAGGACATCGCCTTCATTCTATCTATTAGGTCAAAATGGCAGCCTACACGATCGCTTATTACCCAATACTCCTTATTGCTGCAGGTTTTCTCTACCTGGTTTTCACAGTGGTTATGCAGGCATATCAGCAGGTACTCAATACATTTATTGATATCTTCCCTGGGATAATTACCGAACAAACAGTAGCAGCCGCAGCATTTGGTACTAATCTGATTATTGCATCACCCGCAATTCTGATGATTGTCATCGCGATTTGGGCCATTGTCCGGGCCGGATCTGGAGGTGTAGACTGATGGCAGGAACTTCACCTTTTACCATGTTTCAGGCCATTATTATTTTTTCCTCTCTTGTGCTCTGGCCGTTGGAATTGCAGTAGTTGGCGGATCTATTATTGATATCCTGGAAAATATGTTTCTTGGATTGGGATGGTTTGATTTGCCGGCCAACTGGGATACCACGAATGGATATAGGATGATCGTGAATATGTTTTACGCGATGACATATATCATTCCCCTGATCGGGTTATTTATCCTCCTCGTTACTTACATTCAGCGTCACACAACGGACGATGAAGAGGATGAATATACCGTCCGGGGCGGTCGGATCTAAGAAGATCTTCCCCGAGCTCCGGCCAAGATCATATCCCGCTTCTCGTCCTGGAAGATCAGATCTGAGATGAGGTGAGGGGATGAGCTCAGAATAGATAATACGGGTGCGATGTCATTAAAGAAAATAGGAAAATCCAATGATCCTAATTCTTCGTTTCCAATTCTTCATCCAGATGTCGGCCCCCTCCCTGCAGGAAAAAAATCTCCAAGCATCTTTTGATATTAATATTTCAAGCCTTGGTGATTTGGTAATATAGAATCACACTCTTTCACACACATACAAACCTTATTTTTTTAAACAAAGAATAATATCTGCGTGAATGTAGCATGATAAAAATAATCCGGATATTTCTTGAACGTCATTAGTCCAAACTAACAAGAAGTTGGCTTTGTATGGGTATGGGAAAAATTATGTGGATACCATACAATCTCTTGTTATAAAATGAAAACTCCGCCAGTTCGTTGATTTTGACGTGGTAATGAAGACTATGCAATAATTTTTTCGTAGACGCCTTTTCGATCGTAGGGTTTGTCGATTATCAGACTGTATGTATCGATAAGATCGTTGTATTTGATCACGATGTCATTATACTGGTTGATCCACTGGAGATTATTTTCAAAACCGATCTGATTTTCAAGATTCGACAACTGCATGTCGTATGTATCTATCTGAACGTCGGCCCTGTCTTTGTAATCCAGTATGGTTTTTACCTGGGCGCCGGATGTGTATGGTTTTGTTCCGGTGCCGACGTCGATAATTACCGGTATGCTGGTAAGAGAGGTCCCATCATCCCCGAGGTCGGTGATCTCCGTTACGTAGGAGTAATCGGTTGTTTCAATAACTGCGTATCCTCCGGTGTTGGGATAGGCATATCCGCTTTCGGTTTTGATTCCAACAGTCATGTGTTCTTCTGGATCGTATGAGAGGAGAACGACATCATAACCAACCCTGGTAAGCAGTCCTGCGAGAAGCATGCTTTTATCATCACAGTCTCCTCGCTGATCCCAAAGTGTTTCAATGGGATAGTTCAGCTCGTCTTCGGTATAGTATGGGATGCTTTGAACAAAGCAGGAAAGGAATTCGACGTACTCATCATCGCTGAGCTGATACAGGTCTTTGTAGTTGCTGCTCTGGATCAGGATGGATTGATATGTGGCTTCCTGGAGGGGGTCGTTGGTGAAATAATAGTAATAGATTTGATCCTGATCATAGGGTTCATAGATGCTTTTTGACTCCTCGGAGGCGGCGCCGGAGTATATGATGGAAGAGATGTGAGTTGAAATGGTCGGGGTGATGTCCTGGAATTTGAAGGTGAAGGTATTTGTTTTGGTATATTCGGCTGATGATTGATCGGGAATGATGTGGGGTTCGTAGGAGGGAATTTCTTTGAGAGTTGGGGTAGGTGTCGGAGTTGTTGAGTTGATGATGATGAGTTCGGGCGCCGAAAACGCGGGGGTCTGGGCCTGATCAAGATTGAGATTTGAAAGAATGCCGGCTGAAAACAAAATAATAAGGGTGCCGATTGTGAGGAAAAGAAGAAGACGATTAAATTTTTTCCGGGAATGAGGTTTTGTTGATTGAGGTTTAGAGAAGTGTTTTGGAGTGGTTTGCGGTTTTGGTGGGCAGTGATGGTGAGCTTTGCATGTGGGGCAGTAGACAGTATTACATTTTCTACACCGGGAGAGTTCCGATACCGGATAGAGGGTTCCGCATTCATCACAATGCTGATAGAGGTATGGATTTTTCATGATATCTCTCACATAGTAAAGTTTACTCGGTTATCCCTATGCTTACTGGTTGAGGAGTATGTATTTATGGTAGATGAAGAATAATTCAACCAGAAATGCACCATATGTGTTGATGATGTAAAAAGAGAGTTGCGTAAGTCCGAACGTATTTTAAAAAATATAATCCTCATCCTTTTCTCTGATAATTAATATCAATTATTTGTTCATTTAATTTTTCCCGCAGTTTTTGTATGACTGCCGGATTGTCCAAAGCATCAAGTATTAAATCGGTGAGTAATTGTATATCTGTAGTATTTTGGAGATTGATATTTCTTGGGCTGTCTAATATTTCCTCCATTTTTTCTTTAAGATTGGATGTGGTTACATATTCTGCCTCTTTTTCACAAAGTTTCCCATCATCAATATCCAATCTTTTCTGTACAGCATCACGCATATAAGCCATTGCGGTGATATTTCTTATATTGGCAGCTGCGACAACTCTATTCCACATAGTTTTGGTCATTCGCACCCCCGCTTGGTGATCCAATCTCTCATCACTCATCTTGATAATCAATGTTTATCTCGGAGAGGTAATAACTCTAAGCTAACTAATGATTACCAAAGATAATCATTGGCAATCATTACGTGCTAATAATGATAATCATTAATTTTCAAAATGATATTCAAAGGAGAGTCAAAACAAACTGATATCAAGTTTGAACCAAATTAATAATGTGGGCTACACATTCTTAATGATACGTTTAAATTGTTATCAATGATGATATTTATTTATGTTAAATCCCCTATGTGGGACTCAATTTTTTAGAGAATACTCTGTATTTTATTATTGAAGTCAGTGTAAATAATCGGTAAACTCAACATTTCCAACGAGGACGAATGTCTTATAATGGAGAATCGAGATTATAGAGTATGAGTAACTGGGATGACAAAGATTTTCAATGTCCTCAATGCGGAAAATGGTTACCAAATGATGCAAATTATTGTTGTCGTTGTCGTTATCCGCTTACAGAACAAGCTCGCATTTGGAATCAGATAGGATACAGAAACATATCAGATGCAAATACGACACCCATTATCAATACAACATTGCTGTGTGAAATACTATTTGAACTGAAATCACTCAATACTAAACTCGACGCTCTTACCAAAACAGAAGATACTACTCAAGGCTCTTCACCTCAACCTATGAGTGCTTTCATCACCGATCAATATAAACCAGATATTGAAGACATTAACCAGGATCCTTCACCGAAACAAGAGAGAAAAAAACGGGGAACGCCTAGAAAAAATACGATAACGGAACCAACAAAATAATTTTTTATCGCTATCATTGTAATTAACATCAGCATATGACTGAGTATTGGGGATGAAATACCTTACCCTCTGAGTGAGAGTGCTTTAAAATCAATATGCAGAACTGCATATCGCCTCTACATATTAGGGATTCCAAGATGTCTGGGAAACCTTACTTCCAGTTACTATAATCCCAAAATTAAGATATGAAAGCGATATTTTTACAGTAAGTTGCCATGTTTTTGGTACATAGAACATACACCACACCTGACAGAATAAGGTTCCTCATGTGGGTAACAAAAACAACGTTGATGTAGAATGGGTAAAACGCTAAAACCATTACTACTCAGTTGTGAAATGGAGCATCGAACTTTTCTTGTCAGATGTGGTGAGTACAACCTGTTTTGGGGTGTGAATTGTTGTACCAATATTATCTCTATCATCACCCTTGATTAACAGAGCGCACAAAATAACTCGTGTTTGTTCTGATCATATATTGATATTATTTTCACGCGCGTATCCACATTTAATTTGAAAAAAGACCATAGGGACTTGTTTTTTTATAAAAAAGCCGTCGGAGGACATGGAGAACTAATGTTGTCATGCCCCACGATTATTTATATACTCTAAGGACCAATAATACTTCATGAGCACGACTAAAAACACGAGATACCACGGAGATGAAGAAAGTAATTTTCGACGGGCTGAAGCGAGCTTATCAGCGGGATTAGAAGCGGGCCGGCTTACTCAATCGGATGCTGATGTAATTAGGAAGTTTACCCGACGGATGAAGGCAAATATCAGCCCGGGCCGGTATGCTAAAATAATCTCTATGTTGGCGTCGGTCCGGCGGTATTTCCCATGTCAATATGTCGATGTGGACGAAGAC
>ENA-UOOH01002139-UOOH01002139.1-fermentation-metagenome-genome-assembly--contig:-NODE-2139-length-17656-cov-5.930004_pt1 | contig 17656 bp, 16 predicted proteins | sample MGYA00245778_ERZ724025 | MGnify/ENA primary metagenome ERZ724025 (study PRJEB28704, sample SAMN03018313) | fermentation metagenome | biome: anthropogenic terrestrial biome; feature: soil; material... | reverse complement strand
TTTTCCCCCTCCCAATACACCTCTGCGCCCTCTGCGATCTCTGCGGGAGTCCTCCCCATCCGGATCCGAAGACCTTTTCGGACAGGCTCTTGCTAAAAAAGAGCGACTTATGTGGCGAGATCCTCCCGCCCACACGCACGCCCCGCCCGATCCCACGCCGTCGCCCTCAAGGGTGACATCACCCAGGCGCGCAACCGACGGTGCATTCGATCGAGCCGCAACAAGAGCCGCCCATCGAGCGGCGGGTCCATGGCGCAGTTCGAACTACAACGCTCGGCCACACGCCGCAGCTCGACAACCCAATCCTCTGGCAATGGTTCCGGCGTTGTCTGAAGGACGCGCTCCACCCATGCACATGCCGCCTGCGCCCATCCCGTGTCGAGACTGCCGCGACGCTTGACGACATCCACTCGCTTCTCCATAAGATCAAACCAGGCCTCCTCCCATTCGATGGCTGTCAACCAACGGGATACCTGTTCGGGGAATGGCTGTATTCGATCAGAGGTATCTTGCATCGTCCCGTCAAAACCCTTAACCTAGAACCATGTCTTTTTCACCAGATTGGGCGAACGACCACAGGTGGGACGCTCCGTCTGGACCCACATTGGAGCAGGAGTGCAACGAATGGCGAGGCTAATCTATCAGACCCCGGCAGGAGAGAAAAAAGAACTCCGCATCGGGGCCAAACCTGTGACTGTGGGACGCGGAACTCAGGTGGACCTGCAGGTTGTGGACGACCGCGTTTCCAGGATGCATTTCGGAGTCAGCCTGAAGGATGGGAAGTACGTACTGAAAGACCTGCGCTCCACCAACGGGACCCTCATCAATGGCCAAAAGGCCGAGGGCGACCATGTTCTTCAAGAGGGTGACACGGTCAAGGTCGGCGAGAGCGTCCTGGTGTTCAAGCTCGATCCAACCGACCCAAAGTGACCGTCGCTGACTGAGACGTGCCGTCGCCTTTCCGAGCGCTTCGACACCCTGACCGGATCCGAGCGTGGTACGCCTCCATCAATAGGTCTTCAATGCCAACATCCATGCTCCGCCTGCACCGTCCGGGGGACCGCCCAAGATCAAATTCGCGCCCTTGTTCAACCGTGCCGTCGTGTTGATGATCGCCCTCCGGTTCCACTGCAATTGGACACTCATCGTCGACTGGCTGGCGGATTGGGACTTGAGGTTGAGCACGAGCACAAATTGTGGATTGAGCTTGAGCGTCTGGGTGGAACCCTGGGAGAGCGATACGTTTTTTTGGGCGATCAGTTTGTAGCTCGAAAACCGGAACAACCTGCGCAGTTCCTTTTCGATATCCTTCAATCGTGGATCGACAGCGCCACCCTGGCTGTTCCCAGCCTGGATCAGACGCGTCATCACCCGCGCAGCGTCCTGTGCCTGCACGGCCGGTGTACCTGCCAACCCACCTAGGGCAGCAACACCAAGCCCGAGGTCGCGCAGCTTGCACACGAACAGCCTTCTGCCCAGCAGCCGGTCACTGTCATTAGTTTGCCAAATTGAGCACATATTCTTGGATTAGATAGAGATCGGTTTATGACTCCGGTTCTTCACCCACACCGCCACCGTCGGAAAGCCCGGTGACCCACACGACCGTAAGATTGCTCTCTGCTTGCTCATACACGTAAGCCCCCGTCCCCTCCTGCGGCAAGTCCAAAGAGAGAATCTCGGCCGTCGAAGCGATCGCGTCCGGGTCGTCTCCGACACCCTGAATCGGGTAGAGCCGTACCAAACCGATGACCAAAACTACAAGTGCGGCAGCCTGAACAAGCGGTTGGTTCCAAAAGGAATGAAAGCGATTTCCGAATCCACGCCCGGCCGAAGAATCGAACTGAGTGCCCTCGGACTCAGCAACATCGACGGCCTCCGCAAGTGCACACCACCGTTCCACCTCCCTCGGGATCCGCGGCATCGGAGGCATGGCCAGCTTGTCGCGTTGTATCAGCGACTTGAGCGCCATCTGCCGCCCGACCTCCTCGGCGAGCCCCGGATCTGCCGTCAGGCGCTCCTCGAATCGACAGACACAGCTCGCATCAAGCTGGCCATCGACATAGGCCTGAATCAGCCATTCGTCGCTCCAACCGTTGATGTCGTCGATCAAATGTTCATTGTCGGCGTTCATTGGCTCTCCACCCCCCGTTCACGCCCGCGCGTATGCCCGGGTATCCTCTCCATTAAAATCTCTTGCAACGCCTTGCGTGCATAGTGAAGTCGGGACATCACCGTTCCCATCGAGACGCCCGTTGCTTCAGCGATCTCCTTGTAGCTCAACCCATTGTACTCACGCAGGAGAAACGCGGCTCGGTGGTCCGGACTCAGCTCGCCGAGGGCGCCCTCTATGGCCGCCGTCAGGTCACTCCGGTCCGCGGCCTGGTCCGGTCGATCGATTCGCCCATGGAGCCGTGCCTCCCCAGCCCGCTCCTGGTAGCCCGGGTTGTCCATCCATTCCTCCTGATAAGCGACCTCCCCCTTGCGTTTCCTTCGACGCAGATGATTCAGACAGCAGTGAACCGTGATGCGATGCACCCATGTGCGGAAACTGGACCGGCCCTCAAAGCGATCAAGCGAACGATACGCTCGAACGAAGGCCTCCTGAACAAGATCCGCCGCGTCTTCCGGAGATCCAACCATCCTCCAAGCAAGATGATACATGGCATCCCGATGCTCCTCCACGAGCGCCGCAAAGGCATCGCTGTCTCCAGCCCGGCTTCGTTGAATCAGATCCTCTTCCATGTAGGTGATTGGTTCAGAAGGGGATCGCATCATGCGACGCCCGTGACTCTCTCTTGCGTTTTGAAGGCATTCGCCACCTCCAACCGCCCACGCGCCGATCGCGTAGGCAACCCAGGTAGAATGCCAATGTAGTCCATTGGACGCCCCGACAGCCAAGGATATTCAGTCGCCCCCTCTAAAAAAAACGGCGGCGCAGATGCCTCGCTCCCTCGAGGGCATCTGCGCCATACCCACAAAGGGCTCACACGCTGGGGGCTGTCCGAAAAGGAAGCCGCTTTCCCAAGCTGACCTCCCCATTCCCATCCGGATTTGGAGAGCCTCCCGCAGAGGACGCGGTGGCGTTTTCGACCTCGCCACGGAGGTGGGTAGGGCCAATGCCCCTGATCCATGTTTTTAAGGTCAATGGCATAGAAAGATCGGGGTCGGGGTCGGTCTCGGTATCGAAAGGACGCGGGATGGGGTTCGGACACGAGAAGCCGGTTACCCCAACCGTATTGTTGCGGTGCTGACACCACTCGACAGCGAAGTGTGAGCGGTCCATGAGGGCCAGGCGCCATACATACAGAACAAGCAGGAATCAATTCCCTCGATTCCCTCGATTCCCTCGATCCCGACCCCGATTCAGATAATGATCGGACCGATCGGACCGATCGGACTAATCGGCAACCATTGCTTGGAGGCGACGCTGGGGCGAGCGCGCCCTTTCGGACGCTCACACGCTGCCCGACCCAGCCCATCCCCCAGGTTGGACAGCGGGCACTTCACCGCGTCAGTATTCCCGGCCATCCACAATCCGGGTCATCCGCTCCGCAAGCTCGGAAAGCGACGGACTCTGGGCCGTGCGGACGTAATAGCCGGAGGTGGCGACTCCAGTCAGGAGCGCGCCTTCGTTCGGAAGGCCGATCAATTTGCCAATGCAGAATCCGGCGTTGAAGTGATCCCCCGCACCAGTGCTGATCTTGGGATTCGGCGTGAAGGGACCTTCCACGATCGCTGCCGATTCCTCGCCCTCGGATGCCGCGGCCGCAAAGGCACGCGGATGAACCACCACCGTACCAACCCCGAGCGCGCGCTGCAGCAAGACCGTCAAACGCCCCACCCGCTGGTGGTCGTCCCCGTCCGGAATCGCACAACCGATGACCTCCGCGATCTCTTCTGCCTCTTTTTCGTTCAAACCCAAAATCACATCGTGGTAGGTCTCGAACCGGCGGATCAGCTCCAGCGCCTCACGGATGTCTTCCGTCGTGCGCTTTTCGGGATCCGCCAAGTCGAAAAAGAAGATCGCACGCTCGGCCGGAGGCGCCGCCGCGAAACGCTCCAACAGGTGCCGCCAGATATCGCTCAGGCCATGGCACATCGTCCAGTTCACCATCGCCACCAACTTCGATTGCGTGATCAACTCAAAGAAGCAATCCCCACCCATCGTCTTTTCGATCAGCGCCCAATCGAGGTCCTTAAGGTGAGCATATTTGCCCATCATCAACTTACCGTCCTCGAATTCCAGCGCATCGGTGTGGCCCGGTTCGATGATGCTGAAGACCTGCGCACGATCCGCCAGTTCGGCAAAGACCGGATGCACGGAGGACGCCCCCAATGCCCCGACATACGTCAGCGCAACCTTGTTGGCACCCAAAGCATTGGCCATAATCGGCCCGTTGCCGCCCAGCTTAATCTGAACCGGCACCATCTCGATGTTGGCGCTCTTGCCCGCTGCCGCCAATATCCGATTGCCGAACGCGGTCAGATCCGGTACCCGCTCGAAGTGCTCATGATCACTGCGGGTGGCAACCAGATGGATGATTTCATCGACAAACCCGTCAAATCCCACCGTGACAGGGATGTCGCCCACACGGGCAGCCTGGATCTGAGGGAGGTATTTCTGAACAAGTGCGGCATTCATTGGATTGGGTACTCCTGATCATTTGAGGTTGTTGAGCCGGGGCCGGGACTGGTCCATGTGCGAAACTCGCACAGGGAGGCATCGAACCCCGAATCCCCTGCCGAAAAGAGAAAAATGGGTGTCAGTCGCTCGTGCTCTCGCACCAAGCTCCAGGTCAAATATAGGTAAAAGCGCGGTTCGACTTCCACACGCACCTGCGCCCGGCACGGATAATTCCTACTCTCATTGAACACCGTCAACTCCAAGCGATTCAAGGGCGGAGGTTCGGGATCGGTCAACCGGCGGCCAAAGAGCTTGGGGTGGTCGCGGCGTGGACGCAAGATCTCCTCCGGCACCCAGTAGTCCAGCTCTTCCGGGGAGACCTCGACCAGGGCCCACGCACCCAGGAATTGGTGGCCATCCGGCACCAGAATCAGATCTGGGACCAAAAACGCCTTGCTCGAAGGGCCTTCCGATTGAACATGCAGAAAGGAACCGAGCATCGGTATGAATTGTCGGTCCGCTTCCGGCTCCTGCAGTTCGACCTCCTCGGACTCGCTCATCGGAAGCTGGCCGGTCGCACGACCAACCCACGCACTCGGGGAGATCGAGAACAGAGATTCCGGATCGGGGGCGGCCGGCAAAAGCAACTCAAGGTCATAGATGCGAGCGACCTCCAGATCAAACCGCTGCGTGATTCGGACCCAAGGTGCCATCTGCTGCAAAAAGGCCAGATCCCACTCCGGCCCGGGATCCGGTTTCCAGATGTCACGAAACAACCCCAGCCTCAGCCTGAGCGACGTGTCACGCCCCTCCTGCAGATCCATCAACAGTCGCCTGGGACCCTCTCTTTGGGCATCACGAAAATCCGGAGTCCAGTACCGGTCGAGGTAATAGCCCATCCCGGCATGGACCGAGCCGAGCCGCTTCTCCACCGCCCAGGCCATCGGTAGGCGGTCCGTGGGACAGTCCACCGTCAGTAAACGCGCCGCCGCATGCCAGTCCTCTTCAACCCCTTCGGTCACCCAGCCGGTCGGTCTCGGATAGACCTCGATCAGCAGTGCCATCAACGCCACGCACGCCAAAAGCGGTCCCAAGAGCCACCCCCGCGAGGTCCAACGCCGTACCGGATCAGATAACCGAACTGTCCAGAAAAAAGGCGGGTCCGACCGGCTCAGGGCGTCAAGTGCCGCAGCGATCAGCAAAAAGGAGAGCGGCAGGAGGTAGATAAACAGCCGCGGAGGTGTACCAGGAGTGAGCAGCGGCGCCGGCACCAGCGCGGCCAGCCAACAGAGGAAGAGAGTGCGCCCCGCCAGGAGCCGCCCGCGATAATCCATGCAGGCGATCAGGCCGGCGACCATCAGCAGGACCATCAGCCACGCGGGCCAGCCGCGAAAGAGAATCTCTGGCAACGCGGCAGCATGCTTCAGGATCTCGCCGAGGTATGCAGGCTCGGCGGAGGCCTTCTCCCGCGCGTAAGCCGCCATCGATCGTAAGACTCCTAGATAGAAAATGCCGGAAAGCGGAACGACCGCGGCCGTATAGAGTGCGCACTTGGCCAACCAGCGTCGCCCTTGCAGAGAGCGCGCCTGAGGTAGAGCCGTCCAGGCCCCCGCCCCGACCAGTCCGACGATCAGCCAGACCGCCCCGGGGACCGACCAGGTTGCAAGCAATGTGCCACCGATGGCCTTCCAGACCATCGCCGGGCGGACCTGACGCGGGTAGATCAACCAGGACCAGAAGCCGTCAACCGCCAGGATCCCGCCTAACAAGACCAGTGTGTAGCCGCGGGCACTGAGCGAATACGCGATGTGCAGCGGACAAACCGCCAAGAACAAGGCCGCGAGATGTCCCACCCGCGCGTTGAAGAACCGAAATCCGAGTTGGAACAACAGCGGTACCGCCACCACCCCGGCCAGGTATGCCGGCATCCGCAACAACCATTCCTGCTCTCCGAACAGGAGCATCACCTTCATGAGCAGGGTGTGGAGGATGTGATTGTTCGGAAACGGGTAGTAGGTAAAGAGGTCTAAAGTCCCCCCGCGGGCAAACATCGTCAGGGAGATGATCTCGTCATGCCAGAGGCTTCGAGCCAGTCCAGGGAGGCGCAACAGGGCGGCGACCGCACCCCATACCAGCGACCAACCCAGGACATCGAATCGCAGGCGCCCACCCAGACGCCGACGCAGCTCGTCGAGAACGGGATCGCGCGCCGCACGTTCGGACGCGGGAACTCCGTGCTCGGAACCATCCATAGGTACATTCGTTGGATCAGTAGGCATTCTTGTGGGCCAAAATGGTCAGTAGGAGGATCTTCAAATCAAAGAGTAGCGACCAGTGCTCGAGATAGTAGAGGTCGTATTTCAGACGCTCCTCGATCGAGGTCTGTCCGCGAAGGCCGTTGACCTGCGCCCATCCTGTCATTCCAGGAGTCGCACGATGGCGGCTCATATACCGTAGTAAATCGGAGCGGAATTGTTCGACAAAAAAGGGCCGCTCGGGGCGGGGACCGACCAGACTCATCTCCCCCCGCAGGACATTGATCAGCTGTGGTAGTTCATCGATGTTCAGACGCCTCAACCACTTGCCGGGATAGGTACAGCGAGGGTCGTCAGGCACAGCCCAAACAGGACCGCTCTCGAGCTCCGCACCCTGTCGCATCGTGCGAAGTTTGAAAAACTGAAACGGCTCCCCACCGCGCCCACAGCGCAGCTGCTTATAAAAGATCGGCCCCTTCGAATCCAGCCGAATCCAGCACGCGGCAAGGATCAAAAGCGGTGCCGTCAGGATCAGGAGCATGCTGCCGATCACGAGGTCTTCCGCGCGCTTCAGCAGGCGGTTCCAAGGCCGATCCAAGGGATTCTCCGGCAACCCAATCAAGGGGACACCATCGACCCCGGTGATCTCCACGGAACTGGTCAGGATATCAAAGAGATCCGGGACCATCTTGAAGAGCACCATGTTCCGCTCGCAGAGCATGATCACCCCAGCCAGGATCGATCGATCCTGGGGCAGCTCCGCTACCACGACTTCGTCGACAGCATGCTCGTCCAGACAATGCTCCAGATCGCCGATCCCCCCCAACAGCGGCAAACGCTCCGGCATCTCCTGGCGCGGAAGCCCGTCCTCGGTGAGATACCCCACCACGGAATAACCCAATCGCGGATTGCTGTTCAGACCATGCGCCAAGCGCGGACCTCCCGCCCCACAGCCGATCAACAAGACCCGAACACCCTCCGGCAACCTGGCCAAAAGTCGATTTTCCACCACCCGAACACCCCCACGAGACACGCCGACCAGGGCGGACATGAGGGCGAGCGCGATCGGTGGGAGCGCACGTGAGAACGGTACCTCCGGCTGCACATAAAAGGTGAGCGCTAGCAGCAGGATCCACCCAATCACCAAGGTCCGAACCCCGCGGAACCATTCCGATGCAAACGGTCTCCCCGGCGGATGACGATACTGCCCCAGGACGGCCAAGTGGAGTATCAGCAGGGCAGTCGCAATGTTGAAAGACAAGGCGTAGTAGCGAGGCAACCACGACTCCGGTTCCACGGGTAACCACCCGGACCGGAAACGGATCCAATACGCCAACCAGAAGGAGGCGAGGATTGCGGCCGTGTCGCCCACGACCCTCAACATCGCCATTCTCAATTGGATCTGCTGGACCGCGTACTTAGCCATGATCGCATACTGGGGAAGTGAGGTTGAAACATTACCGGACGGTTCAAGCCTTGACTGCGGGGCATGCCCGCTCTCCGACGACCTGATCGAAGCCCCCTAAACCGCGGGCCCGGATCCGGATTTGATCCCCAGGCTCCAGTGTGAAGTCCTCTTCGAAGACAGCCTCTGTGCCGGTCAACACCACAACCCCATTCGGGAAGGGACCCCAGGCCTCGAGGAAGGGGCGAATATGTTCCACCTCCCACCGCATCTTTTCTGTGTTGGTCTCCCCCTGGGCCACGTTGGCCTCACCGCGCCGCACACGCGCCTTGATCTTCCACGGTCCCATGCCCTCACGCTCCGCCAACTTCAAGGCGGACCCCAGCCCTAAGTGCCCGTGAAACACCCGGCTCATTCCGAGACGCAAGGGATTCTCGCTCTCCATACCCGGGATGAGCATGTCGTTCGCCAGGCAAAAGCCCAACAATTCGAGCCGAGCGTTGAAAATCCAGCCGAGCGTCGGTCCCGGCCAAACGCGGATCCCCCCCCCCGGTAAGGGGACCGTATCCCCATCGCGACAGGCAAAGACCCCCGCACCCTTGAGGAAGAGTGGGGGCATATCCGCATTGAAGGCATGGTCATAGCACGCCTTGAAGGGAGAGCGCATCGACCGGATCATGCAACTCCTGAAGTAGTTAACTCCCATCGCCCAAACCGGGGTCTCGTCCAGGATCGGCAATAGTGGTCGCGTATCCTCAGGCAACGGAGCTTCGGTAGCAGCCTCCAGCAACTCAGACGGCGGCAACGTCGCCTGAAGCAACTCCGCTCCCGTCCAATCGTTTCGATAGGGGTAGATCAATCGGGGGCCCAATTGGCCATCGGGTTCGCTGAGTCTTGCCCATAATCCGAGACGAATCCGGCCATCCGGCGTGTTGTATCGACAGATGCGCATGATCACTCCATTGGATTCAAATACTCCGCCCCCACCCCGGCCATCGCCGGGAGCACCGACAGCGTTGTCTCAGGTTCATCTCCCAATCCGGAAGGGGGGCCGCCGTGCGAGCACAACGCGGCGACACCCTAGGACGTGCAACGTCTAAAGGCAACCCGCCACCCGATGTTGGTATAATTGCCAAATAAAAAAACCTGTACGCTTTTCATAGTATGTCCTAAAATGCCGACGATTGGATGCGGGGGGGTGCATTCCGATCCGATCAGGCTGCATACCCGCCCCTATTCCTACCGCCCGCGCCATAGGCCGGGATCAGATGCTCAGACATCATACCAGTTCAGGGTTTCATTCCAAAAAAAGGAGATGAACTCCATGTATTCGCTCCGAATTCCATGCTCACACTTCCTCGCGTTTATGCTTGCGCTGATTCTGTCGGCGAGCGCAGTTCCTACCCTTCATTCCGCAACGATCGCGGTTCCCGAGGACCACGCCACCGTCCAGGCAGCTGTCAACGCAGCCGCGGACGGCGATATCATCGAGATTACCAACAGCGCTGTCTACAACGAAGATGTCACGATTGCCAAGACCTTGACTCTCCGCGGTGTAGAGGGCCAGCGTCCCACCATTCAAAACACCAATAGCATCGAGCGATTCGCCCACCTCGGGATCGTCGGCCCTGACTGTCTCGGAACCGTCGTGCGTGCCGCAGGGTGCCGATTGAGCAACATCACCTTCAGCAATCCCCAGGTGGAGGCGGACGCAGCCGGCGTCTCGAGTGCACTGACCATCATCGCCCCGGGAGTGACCGTCGAGAACTGCACAATCACCACCGTCGATACCGCTCCGGATGACAATGTGGGGGTCGCCGTGGTCGACCTGGATCTGCCGACAGGCGGCAGCCCACCCATGGACACCCTCTTCAAGGATTGCCTCTTCGATACGAATAAATTCGGCCTCGCCATCAGCTGGTTCATCGCCCCTGCCCTCATCCCGACAGTCACCGTCGATGGCTGCACTTTCACCAATAATTCCGGTTCATCCCTGGAGATGGACACCGGCAACGTACAGGTCACCAACTGCACCTTTATGGACAATCCCGGCACGGGAATAGAGGTCGGAGCCGGATCCGTCAACGTCGTGGATACCGTGTTCGCCCGGAACGGCATGCAAAACGGTTGCGCCATCAACGTCGAGTTGGCCACCAACTGGGATGAGACGGCGGAGGCGCCGGTGCCGAGCCCGGTTGGTGAAGGACTGCCCGCCGGAAGCATTCAGCTGAATCGCTGCGTCTTCTATGCCCATGGCGATCCGGAATTTGCCTTCGATCCCACGGTTCGAGTCCACGAGGGAACCCTCCACGCCTCCCACTGCATCTTCACCGAAAACTACGCGAGCCATCTCATGATGGATAATGCCGGCGAAGAAATCGCTCCGGCCCAGGTGTTCATCGACCATTGCGATTTCTATCAGTCCGTCTATTTCTCGGAAATCGTGATCTACAACCTCAGCGGCCCCCAGCAGATCACCTTCCAAATCAAGAACTCAATCGTCACCGAAGGGGACGGAGGCCTTTGGGCCATCGAAAACGAATTCTGGGAGCCTGTCCCCGAAAACGACTTCCAGGCACAATACGTCGCCTTCTATGACCCGATGCTGAACGAAGGCGATATCGCAATGGAACAACTCAACAACCTCTTTTTCAACACCGGGATGCCACCCTACAACAACACCGATCCAACCGCCCCCGATTCGTTCCTGCTCCCAGACGGGCACGCCCTGCTGACCGCAGGTGAAAACGGAACCTACCTCGGCGCCCGCGGCACTGGGATCGAACCGCATCCACCGATTCTCGTCGCCATTGAACAGACGGAGACCGGCATCCGTCTCTGCTGGAACAGCCAAAACAGTCGGAACTATGAGGTCCAACAGCGAAGCGATCTCGGAGCTGCCAGTTGGGAGACCATCGCAACCGTCCCCTCAGCTGGTGAAACAACCTGCTGGGAGTCGGCCACCGACGGAACAGGAGCGCGATTCTGGCGGATCGTCCTCCCCTAACTAGAGGCCGTCCGAAAACCCAATTGGGCCACAAAGAAAGTTCTCCGGGGCCGGATGGGGAAGCCACAGAGATCACAGAGAACACAGAGGCGCAAGCAAGTCATTTCCAATCTGATTTTACCTCGGCCGAATTGCGGGGCGTCTCGCCGATGGCATAAAGAAGATCCTCTCTGTGAACTCTGTGCCCTCTGTGGCTAAAGATCCTCCGAAAGAGCGCAATCCTCCTGGCCTCAGCCTCCAAGCAATAGCTCCCGATCCGTCCGATCAATGTCGAAATCGAAATCGAAATCGGGATCGGGATCGGGATCGATCCCTGCTCTGTCTGGCGCCTGGCCATCTCAGCACCGCAACAGTACGGTTGGGCCACCCGGTTTCTCGTGCCCGAATCCCAGCCGGGGTCCCCTCGATACCGATACCGATACCGATACCGAGCCCGAGCTTGCTTGCTTCGCCATTGACCGTTTCGAACGGCCTCTGGCAGGCAACGGATATCCCCGCCAAAAGTATGGATCAAGGCGGTGCCCCATCCCTCCCCCATGGCCATGGCCAGGTCGAAAACGCCACCGCGCCTCGGCGCCTCTGCGCGAGGATCTCCGGATGGGGAAGCCACAGAGATCACAGAGAACACAGAGGCGCAAGCAAGTCATTTCCAATCTGATTTTACCTCGGCCGAATTGCGGGGCGTCTCGCCGATGGCATAAAGAAGATCCTCTCTGTGAACTCTGTGCCCTCTGTGGCTAAAGATCCTCCGAAAGAGCGCAATCCTCCTGGCCTCAGCCTCCAAGCAATAGCTCCCGATCCGTCCGATCAATGTCGAAATCGAAATCGAAATCGGGATCGGGATCGGGATCGATCCCTGCTCTGTCTGGCGCCTGGCCATCTCAGCACCGCAACAGTACGGTTGGGCCACCCGGTTTCTCGTGCCCGAATCCCAGCCGGGGTCCCCTCGATACCGATACCGATACCGATACCGAGCCCGAGCTTGCTTGCTTCGCCATTGACCGTTTCGAACGGCCTCTGGCAGGCAACGGATATCCCCGCCAAAAGTATGGATCAAGGCGGTGCCCCATCCCTCCCCCATGGCCATGGCCAGGTCGAAAACGCCACCGCGCCTCGGCGCCTCTGCGCGAGGATCTCCGGATGGGGAGGTCAGGTTGGAAAAGCGGCGACCTTCTCGGCTCGCTCACATCCCGACTCGGTCCAAGGCGTCTCGAACCTTGGCCAAGACCTCGCGCGGCTCCATCTGGCGGAATTCCGCAAGAAAGGGCTCTACGGCCACCGGTCCGGCATAGCCGACCGTTTCCAGCGCGTTCAAAAACTCTGTGATCTGAATGACCCCCGTCTCCCCCGGAAGGCACCTCCTTAGATCCGCCTGTTCGTCAATGTCGAGTCCCTCAGGGGCGTCGTTAATATGGACATATACAATCTGCTCCGGCTTGAGTGCCAGGATCTCCTCCAGGGTCCCACCGGAGGTGTACCAATGGAAGGAATCGAGCAAGAGCCCGACATTCGGTAAATCAATGAGCTTGATCAGCTCCTGGAGTCCGCGCAGGTCATGAATGAACTCAAAGTTCTTCCCCTTCCGAAGCGAGGGTGGCGCGACATACTCCAGCCCCAACCGGGCACCATGACTGTCAAGCACCCGGGCGCAATCACTCAGGCGATCCCGATGACGCTCGAAGTTCTCCGGGAAGGTCAACTCGTCATGATAAGGCGTGATCCAGGTGTAACACCGAATACAGCCGAACTCCGATGCAATCGATGCCGCACGGTCCAGCTTGGCCATCCCTGCGTTGAAGATCTCATTGTCCTCCCGGAACTCGACCGGCAAGGGGAAGCAAGCCGCCCGAAGACCGGAATCGACCAAGGCCCGTTTCGCTTCTTGGATTTGCTCCCGGGAGGCCTCCATGAGGTACGGCAAAGGCAGCTCGATCGAAGGGAACCCAAATTCCGCCGCTAAAGGCAGAATTTCCGCAAATGGGAGTTCGATCCCCAGAGGCAGGGGATTGAGGTTCCGGAACATCTTGGGATTGCGAGCGGCCTCAGGCTTTTCGGCGCCTTCCTCTCCCGTCGATGTGGATGTACGTCCAAGGATTTTGGGCCATTTCATTGAATCACCATTCGATGGAATCGCTTTTTCCCGACCTTGACGATGAGGGTGCCGTCCCCGGAGAAGTGTTCGGGACCAACCATTTCATCGATCTCCTCACAGCGACGATCCCCCAACTGAACCCCGCCCTGTTGAATCAGACGGCGTCCCTCACTCCGGGACTTCGCCAATCCGGCCATGGCCAGGAGCTCCGGGGCGGAGATACCGGCCTCCACATCGGCCTTCGAGACATGCGTCTCAGGCATGGCCTCCGCGTCGGCGGCCCCGCCGCCAAAGAGCGATTGAGCAGCCGCACGCGCCTGGGCCGCCGCCTGTTCCCCGTGCACGACCTTGGTCACCTCAAAGGCAAGCACCTCTTTCGCATCCCGAATCTGCGCCCCCTCCAGTTGCGCAAGCCTGCCGATCTCCTCCATCGGAAGAAAGGTGTAGAGCTTGAGAAACCGCTCGACGTCACGGTCGTCGACATTGATCCAGTATTGATAGAATTCGTAGGGCGAGGTCAGGTTCGCATCCAGCCAAACAGCGCCCGCAGCGGTCTTTCCCATCTTCGCACCGGTGGCCGTTGTGAGGAGCGGAAAGGTCATGACATGAACCTCCTCACTCTCGACCCGACGCACCAGCTCCTTGCCGGCCAAACAATTCCCCCACTGATCATCGCCACCCACCTGAAGCCGGCAACCATACTTCCGGAACAGCTCCAGGTAGTCATAGGCCTGCAAAAGCTGATAGTTGAACTCGATGAAGGAGAGCCCGTTCTCCAACCGCAGACGATATGCCTCGGCCGTCAGCATGCGGTTGACGCTGAAATGACGCCCGATCTCCCGCAGAAAGGTGATGTAGCTGAGCGTGCCTAACCAGTCCGCGTTGTTCACCCAGAGCGAACGATCGCCATCGAAATGAAGGAATCGCGAGAGCTGTAGCTTGAAGGACTCTGCGTTCTGCATGATCTGCTCAGGTTGCAGCATCTTGCGCATCTCAGTCTTACCTGAGGGATCACCCACCATCGCAGTGCCCCCTCCAAGCAGCGCGATCGTGCGGACGCCTGCGTCCTGCAGATGCTTGAGCGCCATGATCGGCAATAGAGAGCCGATGTGAAGACTGCCGGCCGTCGGATCAAACCCGAGATAGCATGTGGCCCCCATCTCAGAGAGATAACTCCGCAAACCGACCTCATCCGTCGATTGTTGCAAAAATCCCCGCTCCTTGAGGGTGTCCAGTACATGTTCTGTCATGGTGTGTGATCCTTCCATCGGCCTTGCCGACCGCAGTGTCGGTGAGAAAAGCTTAAGCTAAAACGTCGCATCACAAACGCAACTCTCCCGGGCGGACCCGGGTCACCGCCCACTAGCCTGAGCCCATCCGAAAACTCTATTGGGTCACAACGAAAGGTCTACGGGGCCGGCTGGGGAGGACTCCCGCAGAGAGCAGGCATGTGGTATTGGGAGGGGTGAAATGGACTTACATCGGAGCCGTTTTCAACAACAGCCGTGGTCTACTGAAACGGTATAACTGAAAAAACCCCAATAAAGTAGGCTGCAGAGCATGGAACCTACCCATTCCCCCTCTGCGCCTCTGCGCGAGTTCTCCCCATCCGGAGCCGCAGTGCCTTCAGCTGTGCCCCAATGGGCTTTTCAGACGGCCGCAAGCTCGGCCCAGAAACGTACACGTACACAGCGAAGCGGTACACGTTCACGTACACGAGGATGCGGCGAGTACGAGTAAGAGGGTTGCCGATCAGCCTGATCATTGTCGGAATCGAAATCGAAATCGAAATCGGGATCGATCCCTGTCCTGTGTGGCACTTGGCCCTCATGCACCGCTCAAATTTCGCTGCCGAGTTGTGTCAGCTCCGCACCAACACGGTTGAGGTATCCGGTTGTCTCATGCCTGAATCCCATTCGATACCAAGACCGATAGCGACCCCGACCCCGATCTCGCTTCGCCATTGACCTTTTCTGACGACCTCTCGCACCCGCCGATTTCGTCTGGTACCCTAGGAGGTCCACCCAATCGCCCGCCCGGAGAATTCGATGTGCAACTGGCTGCAAGAACTCAACCCGCAACAGCGCGCCGCCGCCGAATTCGGCGAAGGCCCCCTGCTGGTCATCGCCGGCGCCGGCTCAGGCAAGACCAAGACCCTGGCGGCCAGGGTCTCCTCGCTGGTCGCCCGTGGTTGCGACCCTGGCAGGATCATGCTCCTGACCTTCACGCGCAGGGCGGCCCGGGAAATGGTGTATCGGGCACAAACCACCTCCGATGATCCCGAAATTCCAAGAGTCTGGGGCGGCACTTTCCACTCCGTCGGTGCACGCTTACTTCGCACCTATGCCGATACCCTGGGACTCAATCCGGAATTCACAATCCTGGACTCGACCGATGCGGCCGACCTGATGGATATGGTTCGCCGCGAAATCGGATTGACCGGATTCCAGGGGAAGCGGGCCCCGATGAAAAAGACCCTTCTCGGCATCTATTCCAAGATCCTGAATACCGGCCTCTCCTTGACGCAGACCCTGACCCGCTTCTATCCCGATATCCCCGTCGAGGGCGATCAGCTCCGAGGCCTCTTTCGACGATTCGCTGAATACAAACAACAGCGCAATGTCCTCGATTACGACGATCTCCTCTTGCTCTGGAGCAAACTCCTCGACCACCAGCCCCTGCAGGAACACCTCGACCAACTCTTCGTTCACGTCCTGGTCGACGAGTACCAAGATACCAATCATCTCCAGGCCGAGATCCTTCGCAAGATGCGAATCAATTGCCACAACATCACCGTGGTCGGGGATGATGCCCAATCGATCTATGGTTTCCGCGGGGCCGACATCCATAACATCCTGGATTTCCCCAAACAGTTCCCGCAGACCACCATTCTAAAACTGGAAATCAACTACCGCAGCCAACAGCCCATTCTCGACCTCGCCAATCGAATCATCGGCTGCGCCGATCAGCAATACACCAAGGTGCTGCGGACCACTCGCAAGGGGGATAACCGCCCCCTATTCGTGCACGCCATGGACGATCAGGCCGAAGCCCAATATGTCGCCCGATCCGTCTTGATTCGAAGGGAAGAAGGCATCCCCTTGACCCGGCAAGCCGTCCTCTTCCGCTCGGCCTTCCAATCCGCACAGCTCGAAGTCATCCTGGCCAAGTATAATATCCCCTTTCGCAAATTCGGCGGCCTGCGCTTCCTCGAATCAGCACACATCAAAGACATCCTCGCCATCCTCAGGATCGCCGAGAACCCAAAAGATCCCATTGCCTGGATGCGGATCCTTCTACTCATCCCCGGGATCGGACCCACCTCGGCCGCCCGCCTCTTGGACCAGTTCAACGCCTTAGGGGCGAACCCCGCCTGTCTGGAGCAGCTCCAGCCACCGCCCAAAGCCAAAGCAACGTTCCAACAATTCACCCAGCTTATGGCGGCCATCACCAATCCGAACCCACCTCCGCCTCACGAACAGCTCGAAAAGGCCTACCGCTTTTACGCACCCTTGATGGAAGCGAAATATGAAAACGCACGCACCCGAGCACGTGATCTGGAAGAGCTCGGAGCCATCGCGCAATCGGCCGCCAATCGCAGGCAGTTCCTGACCGATCTGGCCCTGGAACCGGTCTCCACCGGCGCATTTAATCCGCATACACCACCCACCGAGGATGAAGTGCTCACCCTCAGCACGATTCACAGCGCGAAGGGGTGTGAGTGGGATGTCGTCTATCTGCTGCACGCAGCCGAAGGCATGATCCCGTCCAGCATGAGCATGCATGACCAGGATCAACTCGCCGAAGAGCGCAGACTCCTCTACGTTGCGATCACGCGTGCACGCGACTCACTGTCGATCTGTTTTCCCGCACAGTACCAATCGAGCCCATTCCGCAGCGGACACCGGCTCAACCAGCGAACCTCATTCCTGGATCGTGCGGCCATGGCCCTGATGGATACCGTCAGCGCCGGCGACCTCCTCGACGGGGAAACCGCGCCCGTCGATGCCCCCACACACCTGAATCCTCGGATCGGTAAAAACGCGATGCAGTCAATGATCGATATGTGGGAAGACGAGTCCTAGCCCGAGCCCGTCCGAAAAGGTTGCCGCTTTCCCAACCTGATCTCCCCATCTCCATCCGGAGAGCCTCCCGCAGAGGACGCGGTGGCGTTTTCGACCTGGCCATGGGGGTGGGTTGGGGCCATGCCCTGATCCGAACCTGCTTTGAGGGAAAATGATCCGTTGCCTGCTGTCCAAGGCCGTTGCAGAAA